>OKSA01003597.1_pt1 | contig 11257 bp, 10 predicted proteins | sample 1601181 | NCBI WGS metagenome assembly OKSA01 (sample SAMEA3541538, study PRJEB24748) | human gut metagenome | biome: human gut; feature: human-associated habitat; material: faeces | place: China | collected 2012 | reverse complement strand
ATAGCAGATGCCAACGAGTTTCGGTTCGCGCGGTTTTATATTGTCTGTGAAGCGGCATCATTAGGGACACCAGGAAGTCCGCTCATTGTCTGTGACTTGTCGGACACACTCCGGAAGTGTCCAAACGTGGAAGAGACACGGAATCCGATGCAAACATCCAGCAGGAAGAAATGCTCACATTTTTCTCAAACGAATGTTCCATCTGCATTTCCAGCTGAAATCTGCGTGGTGTGCTTCTTATAATATTCCTTATCGCTTCAAGGCAAACTGGCTATTCCCGATGCGACAGTCCTTTCTTCTGCCTTTATGCGCGGAGGTGTTCTTTGATGGTTTCAAGAATGGAATAGGGAATGTAGAGATGCCCGCGTCCGGTCCCGATCTGGATTGTGGGTTTGTTGGTGCCGTGGAAGTCAGAGCCGCCGCTGATGAGAAGCCCGTTCTCTTTTGCAATCCGCTTGACGTACTGTTCCTCGCCGGTGGTGTAGGTTGAGTAGATCGCTTCGATGCCGTCGAGATGGACTTCTTTTAACTCGTCGATCAGATGCTGCAAGGTCGTCTGGCTCATGTGGTAGAGCAGCGGGTGTGCCAGAACGGCGATGCCGCCTGCGGCGTGGATCAGTTCGACTGCCTCCATCGGGGAGACTTTAAAGCGGCCGACATAGCATTTGCAGCCGTCGCCGATATATTTTTCAAACGCCTCCGAGACGCTCCTGATCTGATGGCTGTCGTAGAGAAAACGTGCGATATTTGCGCGCGTGATGACACTGTCGGGATTGGCAGCAAGGAGTGCTTCCGTGGTAATGGAAAAGCCTTCGCGCTGCAGGGCAGCCACTATTTTTTCATTGCGCGCATCACGGCAGCGGCGGAACTCGTTTGTTTTCTCGATAAGGAGCGGGTGCTCCGGATCAATGTAGAGACCGACGATATGGACTTCTTTTCCACCGCCGGCTCTGGTGGGCAGCTTATATTCCGTGGAAAGCTCGATGCCGGGGATTAATTCAATACCACAGGCGGCAGCGGCGGGAGCAGCTTTAGAGACACCTGCCGCGGTGTCGTGATCTGTGAGCGCAAAGGCGGACAGACCGGCAGCCTTTGCGGCAGATACGATCTCGGTGGGAGTAAGGGTGCCGTCCGACTCGGTGGAGTGGACATGAAGATCTATGATGCGGTGTTCCATGGTAAAATCCTCTCTTCAGATAATCTAATTCAGACTAATCATAGAGAAAAAAATCACATTTGTCAAAAAAATATGGAAACCAGTTGAACACGTAGTAAAATAGAACTATAATATAAAGGTACTAAAAAATATACACGGATGTAGAGAATACAGCACACAGGAGGAGCGAAATTGTTTGAAAATGTACGAATCAAAGAGAGACTGACAAAAGCATTTGTTATGGTGGCGGCAATCACTGCCATAGGAGCGGTAGTCGGGCTGGCAGCGATGCTTGTGATGTCGAACCGTTATTCCAGCGCACTTGTGAATTATGGTTTTTCACAGGGAGATATCGGCAAGGCGATGATCACATTTGCCAACACGAGATCAGCGACCAGAGGAATCATCGGATTTGATGAGCAGGGACTGGTGGATGATGCCATGACAGAACATGACGAACAGAAAGCAAAGTTCGAGAATTACTTCGCAACCGTTGGGGATGTAGTAACGACGAGCGAGGAAAAGGCACTCTACCAGCAGATTTCAGATAAACTGCAGCAATACTGGGCAGCGGAGGAACCGATCATCGAGCAGGGTGCAACCACCGATGCTACACAGTCCACAGCGGCACAGCAGCAGATGAAGGAAAGTCTGGATCCGATTTACGAAGATATCTATGCAGATATGATAGAACTGATGAATACGAAAGTGACGGAGGGAGACCGCTTGTCCTCCACTCTGACGGCAGTCAGCGTGATTCTTGCGATTGTGATTGTGGCAGTGTCAGCTCTGGCAATGGTTATGGCCAACAAGCTTGGCAATCAGGTGGCAAAGGGAATCTCCGGACCGCTTGAGGCACTTGGCGAGCGGTTTAAAACGTTTGCACAGGGAGATCTTTCTACTCCGTTCCCGGAGGTTTCCACGCAGGATGAGGTCGCAGACATGGCGCGTGAGGCGGCAGACATGGCAGATAAGCTGAATCTTATCATCAATGATGCGGGAAGAATTCTCGGATTGATGTCACAGGGCAATTACGCAGTGCAGTCGGAGCACAAGGACGGTTATACGCTTGATTTTGAAAAATTGATTGTGGCGATGCGCGTTCTGCGCGATCAGATGATAGAGACGCTGACATCAATCGAAGATGCGGCAAACCAGGTTTCTGCCGGTTCCGGCAACCTTGCAGAGGCATCTCAGAGTCTGGCGGAGGGCGCAACGGATCAGGCAGGAGCTGTGGAAGAACTGCAGGCGACCATCACAAGCATTACAGAGAATATCCAGAAGACCGCGGAGCAGGCAGAGGAATCTTACCAGCAGGCAAAGCAGTATGCAGGTGAAGCGGATCAGAGCAAGAATCAGATGCAGTCCATGATTGATACCATGAGCCGCATCAACGAATCTTCCAACAAGATTGGAAACATTATTACAGATATAGAGAATATTGCGTCACAGACGAACCTGCTGTCCTTAAACGCTTCCATTGAGGCGGCGCGTGCCGGCGAGGCAGGAAGAGGATTCGCTGTCGTTGCAGAGCAGATCCGGCAGCTGGCAGAGCAGAGTACACAGTCTGCGGTGGACACCAGAGAGTTGATTGAGGCTTCCCTCAAAGAAATTGAAGAGGGCAATCAGGCAGTAGAGCGTGTGTCCACGTCTCTTGAAGAGGTAATTGACGGAATCAAGCAGATTGCGGAGACTTCCAAGCGCTTGAGCGATAATTCCAAGGATCAGGCAGAAGCCATGAAACAGGCGGAGGAGGGAGTCAACCAGATTTCCGAGGTCGTACAGTCCAATTCCGCAACGGCACAGGAATCCTCTGCAACGAGTGAGGAGTTGTCTGCGCAGGCGATTGCACTGGATGAGCTGATTGGAAAGTTTGTATTAAAAAATTAAAAATTGACAGATTCTGCGGTTGCCGAACCGGAAGAAAAGAGATATAATAGCAGGAAGAAAAGATTCAGAACAGGGGGAAGTCACATGCAGCTGCTGACATTTACATTAACGGGAATGGATTATGGAATATCACTTGAGAACGTGGAATCCATTGAGAGTAAGATGAATGTCGTGGTTGTACCGACTTCTCCTGCCAATATCAGAGGCATCATCCGCCTTCACGGAGAGATCCTGCCGGTGTTCTCCCTTGCATCCAGATTTGGACTGGGGAACATTGCGGTGGACAACCTTGTGGTTGTCAATGTGGGCGGCATGAAGCTGGCGCTTGAGGTGGAAAAGGTAAAGGAAATTGTGGACGTGGAAGATTCCAGAGTGCTTCCGATGCCGACATTGATGAGCGGACAGCAGTGCTGTTTTAATGATGTGGCTTCCTGCCAGAAGGAGCTGATTGTGATGCTTGATGTCAAAAGCCTGGTATCACAGGAGGAGCAGGCGGCGATCCGCAAGATGATCAGCGACAACACCAGTGAAAAATAATAAAAAACACTTGACACGGATACGTGTGTGTGATAACTTTAAATAGTTGTTAGAAAACAAAGTAGAGTATCCACTCTCACCGGAGCACAAATACGTGACTCATGGTTCATATTTCAAAGTATTGCGAACATATCATGTTCCGGGTTTGAATGTTTAGTGGATAGTCTGCCTATCCACTTTTTTATTTGGAGGTACGATACCATTAGCGAGTTAATGATTAACGAACAGATCAGAGACAAGGAGATTCGTCTGATCGGAGAGAACGGAGAACAGCTTGGCATTATGTCAGCACGCGAAGCAATGAAGCTGGCGGAAGAGGCAGAGCTTGATCTGGTGAAGATTGCTCCAACCGCAAAGCCACCTGTATGCAAGATTATCGACTACGGCAAGTACAGATATGAACTGGCACGCAAGGAAAAGGAAGCCAGAAAGAAGCAGAAAGTGGTTGAGATCAAAGAGATTCGCTTGTCGCCAAATATCGATTCAAACGATTTGAACACCAAAATGAACGCTGCGAAGAAGTTCCTTAGCAAGGGAGACAAGGTGAAGATCACATTGCGCTTCCGCGGACGTGAGATGGCTCATATGAATGCGAGCAAGCACATTTTGGATGATTTTGCCGCAAGCCTCGGCGAAATAGCAGTAGTGGAAAAAGCACCAAAAGTTGAAGGTAGAAGCATCAGCATGGTGTTGGCAGAGAAAAAATCATAATTAAGGAGGAACATATCATGCCAAAAATGAAAACCAGCAGAGCAGCTGCAAAACGTTTCAAAGTAACAGGAACAGGAAAGTTAAAAAGAAATAAAGCTTACAAGAGACATATCTTAACCAAGAAGACAACCAAGAACAAGAGAAATCTTCGTAAGCCGGCAATGACCGATGCAACAAACGTTAAGAACATGAAGAAGATTTTACCATATTTATAGGAATAAGTTAAGGAGGAATGCAAAATGGCAAGAGTAAAAGGCGGATTAGGCGCTAAGAAAAAGCATAATAGAACATTAAAATTAGCAAAGGGTTACAGAGGCGCACGTTCCAAGCAGTATCGTGTAGCAAAGCAGTCTGTCATGAGAGCCTTAACAAGTTCTTATGCAGGCAGAAAAGAGAAGAAGAGACAGTTCCGTCAGTTATGGATCGCACGTATCAACGCAGCTGCAAGAATGAATGGTATTTCTTACAGCCAGATGATGCACGGATTAAAGGTAGCTGGTGTGGACATCAACCGCAAGATGTTAGCAGAGATGGCTGTAAACGACGCACAGGGATTTGCAGCACTGGCAGAGCTGGCTAAGAGCAAGGTAGCTTAAGGAACAGCAGACAGAACCTATCTCGTATGTGGGACAACCCATATGAGATAGGTTTTTTTTGTATCGGTATATATACAGCATCTGAATTTTGTATGTTCCAATTTGCGGTAAAATACGGTATAATATTAGCGATTTTTGAACGCAAAGGGAACTACGAAAGGGAAACGGGAATATTTATATGAAGAATATATGGCGTATTTTTGCAAAAGACATTAAGGGACTGGTGAAGAATCCATTCGCAATGATTATTGCGCTGGGACTCTGTGTCATTCCATCGCTGTATGCATGGTTTAACATCTATTCAAACTGGGATCCTTATGCGAATACTTCCAATATCAAGATTGCGGTCGTGTCGGAGGATGAAGGATACACCCTTTCGGATGGAACGACAGAGAACATGGGCAATGAAGTTGTGGAGGAACTGAAGGAGAATACCAAGATCGGATGGGTGTTCCTTGAGGATTCGGATGCCGCACTTGAAGGTGTCAGGAACGGAGATTATTATGCGGCTGTCATCATCAGCGATAGCTTTACATACAGTATGTATAATGTGTTCAAGGAGAACTTTAAGAATCCGACGATCACATATTATGAGAATGAAAAACGGAATGCGGTTGCAACCAAGATTACGGATACCGCTGTATCGACGGTAAAGCAGAGCATCAACGAGAAGTTTATCGAGGTGGTTGCAAGTACCATTTTTACACAGACGAACGAACTGTCCTCTGAGATGGAGAATCAGGATGTGTTCAGCGAATTTGAGGGCAAACTGACCAACCTGAACAACAATCTGATCGGTTACAGTGATATGATTGATGAGTTTATTTCGGCGAATGCAGTGCTGGAGGCAGAGATCAAAACCGCAGACGGAGAACTGCCGAAGCTCAGTAGCCAGATTCAGAATGGCGAGAAGAGTTTCCAGAATTCGCAGAGCAATCTGAATTCCACGAAAACTTCACTGGAGAATTTCAGCAGCAATGTGCAGACGACACTGGATGGCATCAATCATTCGATCAATTCCATCACAACGGATATCAACAACGCGAACCTGGCGCAGAATGCGCAGTCTACGGCAGACAATCTGAACAAGACGGCAACCGATACGGCGGAACTGATCCGACAGTTAAACCAGTTGAAGAAGAGTCTGGCAGATCAGGCGGCAAATTCATCGGGAACCACAGGCTCCACGGAGGGCACAGGCTCCACGGAAGGAACAGGCTCCACGGAGGGCACAGGCTCCACGGAGGGTACAGGTTCCACAGAAGGAACAGGCTCCACGGAGGGTACAGGTTCGATTGTGTCGGACGAGGTGAACCAGCAGATCAATCAGCAGATCCAGGAGATCTTAAATACCTTAAACAGCATGAACAATGGTGCTGAGGATATTCAGAATGCATTAAATGCTTTGCTCCAGCAGGGCGGTGGTACAGACGGCTCCGGTCAGATTGTTGCGGATATGGTGAACAGATCTGTGGCAAGCGTGACACAGGTGTTAAACAACTGCAGCGAGTCGATCACCAATCTGAAGAATATGTATACCAACAGTCTTGTTCCGCAGATGGACGGAGTGTTAAACAGTGTATCGCAGATGCTCGGCAATGTGACAAAGCTTCTGGATAACTTAAATACCGCAGTAAATGATATGGGCGTGGTGTTTGACGGAATTCAGACAACGGTCAGCAACACGACGGAGAGCCTTGAGCAGATCCAGACCGTGATTGACAATGTGAGCACAAAGCTGACGGAACTGATCAACCGGTTGGAGAGTGCGGAAGATGATGAAAAAGTAGATGCACTGCTGAAGTTTTTGCAGGGTGATCCGGAGGATTACGGCGCCTTTTTTGCAGAACCGGTACAGGTGACGACACAGGAGATCTACGCGATTGCAAATTACGGATCGGCGATGACGCCGTTCTATTCCGTGCTTGCCCTCTGGGTAGGAGGAACGATTCTGGTGGCACTGATCAAAGTGAAGCCGGATACCGCAGGGCTTTCCAACCCGAGGTCCTATCAGTTGTTCTTCGGAAGATATCTGCTGTTCTTTGTGTGTGGGCAGATCCAGGCGGCGATTATTGTTCTGGGAGATATTTATCTGCTCCACTGCCAGATCCTCTATCCGGGCTTATTCTGGCTGACGGCAGCACTGGCAAGCTTTACCTTTACGCTGTTTATCTATGCGATGGCGCTGGCTTTCGGCGACGTCGGCAAGGCGGCGGCGGTCGTAGTCATGGTTATCCAGATTGCAGGTTCCGGCGGAACGTACCCGATTGAGACGCTTCCGGAGATTTATCAGAAGATTTATATCTTCTTCCCGTTCCCGTATGCCATCAACGCAATGCGTGAGACGATTGGCGGTATGTACGGAAGCGATTATATGAAGTATCTGGGAGAACTGCTGCTTTTTGCGGTGGCGGCGCTTCTGATTGGTCTTGTGATCCGGCTTCCGTTTGTGAAGATCAATCATTTTGTAGAAAAGCGTATGGAAGATACGGAAATGATGTAGGAAATGGGAGATTTTATGGAAAAGAAAGAAAAATACGAACAGATGTATGAGATGCTCGTGACGTATGAGCGCAAGATTCACGAGAAGAATCAAAAGAGAATCAGTATCGGTTTAAAGTGTATTATTATTATTCCGTTGATCTTCCTGTTCCTTCTGTTCTGGACAGAGAGCAATAAGGTTGTGTTTCTGATTCTGTGGATTGTATCGCTGTTTTTGCTGGCAGCCTATCTGATTCTGGTGGAGTATATGGACTATAACCTTCAGGAAAAGTTAAGCGAGATCAACGACGAGGGGAGACGCGTGGATTCCCTCATCGGACTGGAGATTGATAATGTTCCGGGAAATCTCAGAAATGTGATTCAGAGGATTGACGACGGATTAAACTCAGAGGCGGAGACCCGGCTGATTGAGACTAAGGCATCCGGGGAAGAAACGCAGACTGTGGAAAAGGCACAGACTGCGGAAGAGACAGAGGGACAAAAGGATGCGGATGCACAGGCTGTGGAAGAGGCAGATGCACAGAAAGATGCGGACACGGGGGTGAAGGAGAATGCGTAATATATTTAAGATTTTTTTCGCCGATGTCAAGCGCATCAGCACCAACGTGGTGGCTGTCGTTGTGATCCTGGGACTCTGTATTCTGCCGTCTTTGTATGCATGGTTTAATATTTTGTCAAACTGGGATCCGTACGGACCGTCCGCAACCAGAAATCTTAAGATCGCGGTGGCGTCGGACGACGAGGGAGTCACAATTTTAGGGAACAGTGTAAATGTCGGAAGCAGTGTCATCTCTGCGCTTGAGTCGAACACGACGATGGGCTGGGTGTTTACGGATACGACCGATGAGGCGATCGACGGCGTCTATGATGGAAGTTATTATGCGGCGCTCATCATCCCGGAGAATTTTACGGAAGATATGATCAGCTTCCTCGGCGGAGAGGTGGATCATCCGGATATTATCTATTATGAGAATGCCAAGAAGAACGCCATTGCCTCCAAGATCACACAGAAGGCCAAGACGGCTGTGCAGGAGCAGGTGAACAGCACGGTGGTGAGCACGCTTGCAGAGACCACGATGAAGGTGACGAACGCCCTCTCGGATGTGGATGCGGAAGATTCCGATCCGACGGAGAGTGTTCTGGTAAGACTCAATAATTTAAGCAGCGACCTGCAGAGCTACATCAATATATTGAACTCGTTTGTCAGCATTATGAATTCCGCCCAGAGTATTGTGGAGGCGAGTCAGACCATGCTTCCGAATGTGAACAACATGGTTTCCAACGGTCAGGCATCCATCAACAGCATGGAGAGTCTGCTGGTTGCGGGCAACAGCACGGTGAGTTCGACGGCGGATATGGTGTCGTACAGCTTTGACATGATGAACGATTCGCTAAATAATGTGTCGTCCGTCATCACCAATGCGTTAAACCGTCTCTCGGAGTATTCCCAGGGCACTTCTGTCACGGTACAGGGCTTATCGGCGATGATGCCATACGTGAGACAGCTGTTTGATAATTCGGTATCCGGATGGGAGGATACGGCGCCGGAGGATATACAGGCACAGATCAATGCGATCCGGACGCAGTTGGATACCATCACTGCGGACCTGACAGCGCTGGAGAACAATGCCGATACATCGATGGAGACGGTAAGGAATCTCAGTAATAAAATTGTGACGGAGATTGCAAACTGCCAGAAAGCGGTCGATGGACTGCGCAATGATTTTGCTTACAATGTCAAGCCGAAGTTAGAGAACACAATGAGCTCCATGCAGCAATCCATGATTGCCGCAGCGGGTATTTTAGACGGCGTAGATGCCGATTTTAACGGTGTGGAGAATGCACTTTCCGATTATCAAAGCACGCTTGAGCGTGGAAGCAGCAGCCTTGGCGGATCATTGTCCATGGCGCAGGAGCTTCTCGCCAAGCTAAACAGCGTCACGGCGGATCTGGTAAGCTTACAGCAGAATGACCAGTATCAGGAGCTGCTTGAAATCGTAAAGAGTAATCCGGAGGAGCTGGGAGCCTTTATTTCTTCCCCGGTAAATCTGGAGACGGTCGGTATCTATGAGATTGAAAACTACGGCTCGGCGATGTCTCCGTTCTACACGATCCTCGCGCTCTGGGTAGGAGCGCTGATTCTGGTTGCGATCATTCACGTGAAGGTGCATCCGGTTGAGGGCGTCGAAAATGTGAAGCCGTACCAGGAGTATTTCGGAAGATACATGATCTTTTTCCTGGTGGGGCAGACACAGACGCTTTTAACGGTTCTGGGCAACCTGTTTTATATTAAAATCCAGTGCCATCACCCGGTATTATTCTGGCTGGCAGGCGCTGTGGCGAGCCTGGTATTTACCCTGTTTATTTACTCACTGACCGTGGCATTCGGCAATGTCGGTGAGGCGCTCGCGATTGTGGTCATGGTAATCCAGGTGGCCGGTGCCGGCGGTACGTTCCCGATTGAGACGCTGCCGAAGGTATACCAGATGCTCTATAAGTATCTGCCGTTCCCATACGGCATGAATGCCATGAGGGAGACGATTGGCGGACTTTATAAGATGGATTACTGGAAGGATCTCGGAGCGCTCGGTATCTATGTATTGATTTCACTGTTTATCGGACTTGTAGTGGCAATTCCGTTCCGCAAGCTCAATCATATTATCGAGAAGAACAAAGAGGGATCCGGAGTTATGATATAGCAACAGGGAGCAGATTATGATGCGTTTGATACAGATGGTTCTTTTACTCACGGGGCTGCTCATGGTGGCAGCTCCCGGGGCATGTACAAGAAAAGATGACCGGGGTAAGCCGGAGGCCGAGAAGCGCACCCGCACGATTGGGGGATGGCTGACTGCGGCAGCGGTTATCTGGATGATTACGGAAGTATTGAGAAGTTTTTAAGTTATTTTGGGTATTCCTAATAGGTATACCCATTTTTTGTTCGGATATTGACAAAAAAAATGTACATTGTTATTATCAATGGTAAGTGTGATGTGTAATTTCAGATAGTAAGGAAGGTTTTCTTAAATGAGAAGACAGGTATTATCGCTTCTGGTCGAGAATAATCCGGGTGTGACGAGTCATATTTCGGGGCTGTTCAGCCGCAGAGGCTACAACATTGACAGTTTTTCCTCGGGAGTGACAGCGGATCCGCGCTATACGCGGATTACGATTGTGGCGAGCGGGGATGAACAGATTTTAGACTAAAAAAGTATTGCCAATGCTGGGGAATACGTTATTTTGCGTGTGTTGAGAGTGACTGCCAAGAGGTAGCCGGAGCTCCTGAAGGTGCGCGGCGTGTTCCCCGGCAGAGTATCCGGTACCTGTAATATATTTACGGATGGCCGCACCCTGATTCCCTTCCTGCGTGGTATTTGCAAATGACAATGTGTTCCCCGGGTTGTAGAACAGTTCCACTTGTTAGTTTGTCTCTTTTCACCTACACTTACTATTATTCCCAATTCTATGTCAGGACATAATAAATGGTCTAAGATCAAGTACGTTAAGGCTAAGGAAGACGCCAAGAAGGGCAAGGTTTTTGCCCGCTTTGCCCATGAAATCATGCTGGCCGCCAAAAGCGGCGGCGGAGATCCTGATCTGAATCCGCGCCTGCGCGCCGCCATTGACGGAGCCAAGGCCGTGTCCACCCCCAAGGAAAATATTGAACGCGCCATCAAAAAAGGCACCGGGGAACTGGGAGGAGCTACCATCCAGGAGATTACCTATGAAGGCTACGGCCCCTCAGGCACGGCTTTCCTGATTGAAGTGGCGACGGACAACACAAACCGTTCCGCTTCCGAGCTGCGTACCCTGTTCACCAAAAACGGAGGCAGCATCGGTACGCCCGGTTCCGTGGCTTACCAGT
>OKSA01003591.1_pt1 | contig 11276 bp, 10 predicted proteins | sample 1601181 | NCBI WGS metagenome assembly OKSA01 (sample SAMEA3541538, study PRJEB24748) | human gut metagenome | biome: human gut; feature: human-associated habitat; material: faeces | place: China | collected 2012 | reverse complement strand
CCCATTCGGATAGTAGGTAGGAAAATAAACAGTACATTTTCTGTTAGTGTCATAATATTCATAATCACAAGGGATATATTCTTTTGGGGAAAATGTAAAACAGTCATGTTGCCAATCAAAAGCATACATTTTATCACTTACCAACTCTTCCAAAAAAGAATTAATTAGATGCTCCTGTTCATCTGACCAAGGAGTGTCTTTGTGATACGTCTTATTCTCAATGGGGATTTTTATCCATTCAAATTGTCCGTGTATCTTGGGTGTGAATTTATATTCATTATATAATTTTTCCCATTCATTATTCGCAGTTTCCCCACGATCTGCAACATTAACTTTAAAGTCTGCATATACTTCTTCTGGTATTTCAAATGGTTCGTAATTCCAACCAATTTCTTTTCTGAATAAAGCTGTTTCTTCATCTCCTAACGGTGCACCGTGTACACCATTAGTTCCTTGTTTATTTGGAGACCCTGCTCCAATAATTGTTTTAACTTCAATTAATGTGGGTTTATCTGATTGTTTAGCTTTTTCTATAGCAACATTTACCGCTTCAACATCAGCACCATCTTCTACCAATAGAGTGTTCCAACCATATGCTTCATATCTATTGCGAACATTCTCACTAAAAGCGTCTCTTGTTTCGCCATCTAAACAAATATCATTAGAATCATATAAAACCACAAGTTTATTTAGTTTTTGTACTGCTGCAAAACTTGCTGCTTCAGAAGCAACACCTTCCATAATATCTCCATCACCACAAATTACATAAGTATAGTGATCGAATAATTCATATCCTTCTTTATTATATTTAGCCGCTAAATATCTTTCCGCAAGCGCCATTCCTACTGCTGTAGAAATTCCTTGCCCTAATGGTCCAGTAGTTGCATCAACACCTTTTGTATGTCCAAATTCTGGGTGTCCAGGAGTTTTAGAACCCCATTGTCTAAAGTTTTTAACTTCTTCTAAAGATACATCCTCAAATCCTGATAGATGTAATAAAGAATAAAGCAACATCGAACCATGACCTGCAGAAAGAACAAACCTATCTCTATTTATCCAATCTGTTTTTTTAGGATTTACTCTAAGGTGTTTAGCAAATAATGAATAAGCCATTGGCGCAGCTCCCATAACAACCCCAGGATGCCCTGATTTTGCTTTGTTTATAGCATCAACACCTAATACCTTAATAGCGTTTACTGATTGTTGTGACATATTAATGCCCTCCTAAATTATAATTATAATTCTATTCTACCCGATATCGCTCGCGATAATGTAACTTCATCTACATACTCAATATCACTTCCAAATGAAATACCTTGAGCAATTCTGGTAACTTTTATATCTGTATTTTTTAAATATCTTGAAATAAAACTTGCTGTTCCTTCTCCTTCCGGCGAAGAATTTGTTGCCAAAATTATTTCTTTAACTGTCGCATCTTGTGCTCTTTCAAATAATGATTTGATATTAATATCCATTGGCCCGATACCATCCATAGGCGATATAAGACCATCTAAAACATGATAAAGTCCTCTATATTGTTGCATATTCTCCATAGCAACTAGGTCATTATCATTGGCTACCACACATATAGTAGACTTATCTCTACTGTTATCAGAGCAAATATCACAAACATGTGTTTCACTAAGACGATGACAAATTTCGCAGTTAGTAAGTTTTTCTTTTAAACCTTGTAGAGAATCTGCAAAATTTTTAATGTCATCATCGTGCATTTTTAATGTATGAAAAGCAAGACGAACTGCAGTTTTTCTCCCAATACCTGGTAGTAATGAATAACTATCTATTAAATCTAAAATTGGTTTAGGATAGTTCATCTTACAAACCTGGAATATTTAGTCCGTTAGTAAATCTTCCCATTGTATCTTCTTTAAGTTTATTTGATTTTTCTAACGCATCATTTACTGCTGTTAAGACCATATCTTGTAACATTTCGATATCATCTGGATCGACTACTTCTTCTTTAATTTTAATATCTAAAATTTTTCCATCTCCATTAGCCACCGCAGTTACCATACCACCAGATACAGTTCCTTCTACAGTTTGATCTTTAAGACTTTCTTGTGCAGCCATCATATCTTTTTGCATTTTTTGCATTTTTTTCATCATTTGCTGCATATTTCCCATTCCACGCATTTTATTATCCTCCTAGTATCTTTATAATATAATTCTATTTAAATTTATGTTTATTGTCAATAATTTCCATCCTAGTCATAATGTTTAAATCTTTTACTATGATTGTATGAAAAATTTTTTACTAAAATAATTTATATACTTTATTTTATATCTTGTTTTTATAGCAACTATAGTAACTTCTTTAGTTAACTTGCTATCAATTCTCAATTATTATATCTTTAAAAAGTTGTTCTAGTTTTGATTCTTCTGATATCTCCTCAGTTAACAATTTTTCTTCAATCGCATCTTCAATATCTTCTATTTCCTGTAATAATAGTTTATACTGATGTTCTTGAAGTACGTATATCTTATATTCTACCCCTATATAACGTGCAAATAACGTCTCTAAATATTGTTTATATTTCGAGTTTGGTGTCATTTTTATCATACTTTCTGCTTCAGTAGAGATTAATAATCCTCCCACTTTTGATGAGGCGACTAAAGTACAAGTTTTGAATAACTCTCTCATAGCTGTAACTTCACTATTGTTAGCACCTAAACTTTCTCTTATTATCTTATTAAAAACACCTGCTGCATAATTAGTAAAAGTATCATTAGAAGTAGATAATAAATCTAAAATTCTATTTTTATCTTTTATTACTACATCTTTAATATTTTCTTTAGTATCATTATCCCAAGTTATATTTTTACTATCATTTTCATTTTCAATATGGCCTTGATTTATTAATTTTGATTCGCTAGTTTTATCAGTTTTAATATTAGAGTTAAATTGTTCAAGTTTATTTTCTAATATTTTAATTCTCTCTTCTAATTCAAGAACTCGGGTATTATAAACAGAACTTTCTCTTGTAAATATTTCTTGACGTTCTGGTTGTATATTTTTTTCTTTTGAACAAATTTTCACAATACAAATTTGCATATAACTCATATACTCTGTTGAAAAACGAATATATTGCTCCGTCTGAGACAAGTATTCTATAATTTCATAGAAGTAATCAAATGATATAGTTCCTATAGCATCATCAAGCTGTTCAATGTTATAACCAGTATATGCTCTATCTTTTAAGTTTTTATAGACTATAACATCACGAGTAATATTTATTAAATCGTTAAGCAATAACTTTGTATCCTTTGCCTGTTCTACAAAATTATTATACATTATTTCTGATTTATCATTTTTTGTAAGCATTGTTAATGTTTTACTTATTTCTTGAATTGAGAAAACATTTTTTAAATATGTAATAACTATTAATCTGGCCAATTGACGTCGACTATATTTTTTCTTTATGGGTTTATCCACATAATGATTTTTAACATAATTGTTAATCATAGCTGATGTTAACCCTTTGTCATTTTTTAGCATGACTGGACTATGTAATTTATTTACATACTCTAGTACTTGGTCTAAATATAAATCTATTTCGGGTAGTTCTGACCATTTTGGATATTCTCTCACCAAATTTCCTCCACCTCTTTATCTAGTTTTTACAATTACATTATATTGTTTTTTAAACTAATAGTCAAGAAAAATAAAACTTTTCCACAAGATTTCTCTTATGAAAAAGTTTTTTATTATGCTAATTGTTTTTTTATATTTTTCTTCATATACATATAATATACTAGAACTCCCAGTGCATATGTCCCTAAACCTATTATCCACCCTATCCAAAGACCATCTATACCTATACCTTTCTTAAACACTAAAAAGTACGCTACTGGAATACCTACTAAATAATAACCGATAAACATCGCTACGCATATAGGTACAACTTTTTTATAGCCACGAAGAACTCCTGCTAAAGCTGATGCAAAAGAATCACAAATTGCAAAACCTATCGCATATAATAATAAATGTGTTGTTAGTGCTATAACGCCTAAATCTTTACTATATAAATATGGAATATTAGCATCGAATATCCAAACAATCAGTCCTGCTAAAAATGCAAAAATCATTCCCATTATTACTCCAAGAATTGTATAACGGCGTGCCATTTTATAATTTTTTGCCCCTACGTGATAGGCTACTATTATCGTAACAGTATTTGCTATACTCCCTGGTAAACTATATAAAAAACCTGAGAAATTCAATGCTGCCTGATGCGAGGCTATAATTGTTGTATCAAAACGTGACACCATTAGAGATAGAGTAGAAAATACTACAGTTTCTAGCGCTGTGGCTATAGCTATCGGTACTCCTAGCTTAAATATTTCTCCCCAATGTGAGAATTTAATTCCTTCTTTTTCAAAAATCTTATATTTATTAATTTTTGGGTGCTTTAGTGTTAAAAATAAAGCTATGAAGAACAACACCGTATAAGTCAACGATACCGCCATACCATTACCTGCTCCACCAAGCTCTGGCATCCCTAATTTACCAAAGATGAAACCATAAGCTAATAAAACATTCACAGGTACAGAAATTACCATCATTATCATCGATAATCCAGTAAGTCCAAGGCTGTCCATAAAAGCTCTAAGTACAACATATAAAAATATCGGTAAAACTCCTATACTTTCGTAAAATAAGTATTTTTTTGTAACCCTAGCTATGTTTTCATCCATGCCTAACCCATTAACTATGGGCTCTGCTAAAGTATTTAATCCTATAATAAGTATGATACTAATAAAAACTGCAATATATAAAAACTGACGAACTTTCGTTGGGATTTCTTGTTCTCGCCCTTTCCCCATCAATTGTGACACAATCGGAACTATTGCAAGAACTATAGAATTTAGGGTATACATTACAGGATTCCAAATATTAACACCCATGCTAACTCCTGCAAGGTCAGTAGGACTGTAATGACCAGCCATAAATGTTCCTATCATCGATGATGAATAAGATATTATTTGATATATTAGAACTGGCAATAACAATTTAATAAAAATTTTAGACTGTTCTTTTATATTCTCACCTTGATACATAGTTCCTCCTTATTTTATTTACACTTTTATATCATTGTATATCTAGTTATAATTAATTTTCCACAAAAAAAATCCAAAAGTAAATACTTTTAGATATCATCGATTTATACTAATATGCAACTGAGACTTGAATAGATTAGAAAACCGTTAGTTTAATCGACAACTCAACCTCAACAAAAACTTACACCCACAATGACATTACTTAATGCTGCTTCCTTCCGGACCTGACATGGTTCATAAGTATTGCGTCGTAAGATGCCTCAGTCTCAACATTACGTGTTAAACTCGACATTCCCTAGTCTACCCGCATCTCAGTATTCAGCCTTGCTAAAGCGGATTGCAAGTACAGGGCACCGCTAACTCCCCACCTAGCATTTCTTAATTATAGCAAATAAAAAATTAAAAATCAAGAGCTTTACAAAAAAGGTTATAGCTATAAAATATATCTCCTTAGTTACTTTTATCAATCTCTCACTAATTACTCTAATGTATTAATTTATCCAGGTCGTCTATATTTAAAATACAGTCTTCCTCATTAATGACTAAACAAGGTATTCCTATTTGCATACACCCTTGAATTCCTTCAAATGCTTTATATGTATCTCTAACATACAAAAATTGTTTCAAATTTTTTAGCGAAGATAATATTTCTACCTCTTCATAACCTATTTCCAATTCTGCTAGTTTTTCTTTAAATGGTGCTGTATCGGGACAACTCTGTGCATAGTATAAAATGTTTTCCATAAAGTATTTATCCTCTCTATCGTATTTATTTAAATTCTTATACTTTTATTTTAACACAAAATAAAAATAAGCTCTATATTTTAAATGTCGATTTGAACAAAAAAGTTAGATTAAAAATCTAACTTTTTAGAATTCAAATATTATAGAACTTATTTTTTCCTTTGTATCTTAACTCTTTTTATCGAATCAGAAAATACTGACGCTAAAAGTATCCCCATCGCAATAGCTCCAGCTTGCAGTAAGGTTTCTATACCTACTTTAAATGCCACATTGTAATTTTTTGTAACTAAGTTTTGCATAGTATTGTACATTCCATACCCAGGAACAAGGGGAATTATTCCAGTATATATAAATATTGTCGCTGGCATACGAAGTAATTTAGAAGTACTCGTTGAAAGAATTCCTACACATAAAGCACCAAAAAAACTTCCTACTACAATATCCGTCAATAATTTAACTATTACATATATCAACCATCCAGCTGCTCCTATTAATGAGCAGCTTAATAGCGATTTTTTAGGTGCATTAAAAAATATTGCAAATGCAAATGTTACAACGAATCCTGCAATAAATTGTATATAAATATTATATTCCATAAACTACTCCTTTACACTATTTTTAATCCCATAACTACACCTAATGCTATTGCAACCGATACAAAAATAGCTGATTGTACCCCTATTATTCCAGATAAATAATCCCCTGCCATAAAATCACGAACTGAATTGGTAATCTGTACCCCGGGAACAAGCGGCATAAGGCTTACGATAATTATACTTACCGGGTTATGTATAAAAAAGAATTTAGCAAGTATCATTACTAGTACTGTAGAAATAAATGCTCCTAAAAAATTTGTTAAAAAATATATCACTTTATATCTTCCAATAAATAGTAAAAATGCAGCTTCTACAGCCATAACGACAAAAGAAACTATACTGTCTTTGAACGTTCCTCCAAACATAATTGCAAAAAATGGTGCTGATATAGTCAATGCAGATAATACCGCTAAATTAGAATACCTAGTTTTATTTTTTATATCTTTCATTTTTCTAAAGGCATAATCTAGAGAACATCCACCCATAACCATTTTTCTCGATAAGTCATTTAATAATGAAATTTTTTCAAGATTCCTATCTCCTAAAAATACTCTTCTCATTGCTGTATAAGTCGTATCATCATATACAAATGATACAATCACAAAATTATAGGTAACTAGAATATTTGGAGCTTTTGTATTCCCAAACGATTTATAAATTCTATTTACTGTATCTTCTACTCGATACACTTCTGCACCATAAAACAACATACTTTTAGCGATTTTCACACTAAAATTCAAAAGCTTTTTTGCATCTTGTTCACTTTGCAATAACTGAATCATCCTTTGCCTCCTTTTCCGTTCAAATATACCTTTTATTTTTTAACTTATAACTTCTTCTATTTTTTTAGCCTTAGCTTGTAATTCAAGCACTTTCTCACTTTTTTCTTCTTTAGCTTTTTCCAACTGAGATAATATATAATTTACTTTATCTAACTCTTGTTTTTGTTTTTTTATAAATAAATCATTTTTTTCTTTTGATAAAAATTTGCCAAAATTCTTTTCGTCTTCTGTTAAAGACATCTGTCCATCAGTTGCGACTATAATCTCATAAATATGTCCATCTTCTTCTATAATATCTTCTGCAATAATAGTATAGCCTAAATCTTGTAATTTTTCACGGACAAATCTCTCTCCTAGATTTGGTTGTAATATTAAATTTGGTCTATTAATTAGTTTATCTTTTCCTTTTTCTAAAATATCAGCAATTAATTTTCCTCCCATGCCACAAATAGTAATTACTTCTATATTATCGGCAAGCTCAATTGCTTCTAACCCTGCCGCTTTTCTACATTCGATAACTCCTGATAGGCCTTCTTCTTTTACATTTTTTATAGAAACCTTATGAGGTCCTTCCACTATTTCACCGGCAATAGCAAAGTTAATCTTGTTTTCTTTCGCTAGATAAATTGGCAAATAGGCATGATCACTTCCTATATCAGCCAAGCGCTTATCTTCTACATAACTCGCTACTAATTTCAATCTTTTATTTATTGCTAGCATTTTCATCCTCCTATCTTCTATAATTACTAATCCAAAAAGTCTTTACTAAAACTTGTCGTAATTATTGTTTTTTTCTTTTTAGAATCAAATTCTTCAAAATTTGTAATAATAGTATCTCCAAATTCACTTTTTAATTTTTTTGATAATTTTCTTAATTTTTCTTCTCCTTTATAATCCTTAGAATCAAAAATATCAAGTTGGACTTTTAGTTCTTTCTCTTTTTTTATATCATTTAACGACACTCCTAAAAGTCTAACACCTTTAGAAAAATCATAATGTTCTAACAATAATTCCCATGCATATGTGAAAATTTTGTCAGGTTGATTAATATATTCTGGAATCTTCTTCGATCTTGTTATACTTTTAAAATCGCTAAATTTTATCATAATGGATATATTATTTCCAACATAATCCCTTGTTTGTGCACGATTGCTAACTTTTTTACTTAATTTTTTAATTTCATTAGAAATATCATCTTCTTCAATAAGATCTTGAACAAATGTTTTAGAATTACCAATAGATTTTCTTTCTACAGTATATTTTAATTCCCTATTATCTTCTCCATTAGCACATTGTTTAAGTCTTAAACCCTGAATTCCCAAAACACTATGTAAAATGACTTCGTTAGCTTTAGCAACATCCCCTATAGTGTTGATACCTAGTTTTTTTAACTTTTTAGTTGCCGCTTTCCCACAACCATGCATTTCGCCTACATCTAGATTCCAAAGTGTCTCTTTATAATTTTTTTTATTAATAATAGTAAAACCAAGTGGTTTTTTGAAGTCCGAACCCATTTTTGCGAAAAATTTATTAAACGAAACACCCACACTTGAAGGCATACCTAGTTGTTTATAAATTATTCTCTGGATAGTTGCTATTGCTTTTATAGGTTCTGAAAAGTCACTCAAATCTATATATGCTTCGTCAACTGAAATAACTTCTACTTTTTCAGTATATTGGCGAACCAAATCAAAAATTCTCTTTGATTCTTCTTGATATTTTACCATATCAGGCTTAAGTATTTTTATATTTGGACACAGTTTTCTTGCATCACCTACACGCATAGTTGATTTTACACCTTTACCTCTAGCTTCATAATTACATGTTACAATAATTCCATGACGTGTTTTGACTTCTCCAGCAATAGCTAAAGGGTTCCCTTTTAATTCTGGATCATATTTTTCTTCTACACTAGCATAAAAACAATTCATATCAATATGCGCTATTACCTTTGACATCAATCCACCTCCTATTTTTGTAATATATTAAGAGCAGGATATTTATATAGCAACTTGCACTACACTATACTCCCGCTCTTATATTTAGTAATTTTAAATCAGTGTAAAATTAACAATTATAATAGGTTTTCTCTTTGTATTATCATATAATAAACTTGATAACATACTTCTAACTTCAGCTTTTATAGCTGCACATTCTCTGATACTCTTAATAGGATTACTTTCTATATACTCTATTATTTTTTCTTCCGCTTCTTTTATAAGCTCCATACTCTTCTTAACGTATACAAATCCTTTTGTTTGGATACATGGACGACCTATAAGAGTTTTTTCTTTTCTACTAATAGCATAAGATGCTACAAAAATCCCATCATTTGATAACAGTTTTCTATCTTTAAGAACGCTATCTTCAACATCCCCAATTCCACGACCATCTACTAAGATATTCCCTACTGTAACATTATTAGGTATTACTTTTGCTCTATTTCCACTAATTTCTAGTGTAGCACCTTTTGCTAGAATATGAATATTGTTAACCGCTACTCCTGTTTCTGCTGCGATTTCAGCATGTTTACGTAGATTTCTGAATTCTCCTTGAACTGGAACAAAGAATTTTGGCATAAGCATATTTAACATCATCTTCAATTCTTCACGAGTAGCATGACTTGCTGCATGAAGACGTTTTGATGCCGTTACTACATGCGCTCCAAGTTTAACAAGAAGATTCAATGTTTGGAACAACATTACTTCCATGTTAGGCGATGGTGTCGCTGCAATCATAATAGTATCACCTGATTCTATTTGAATACCTTTAATATTCTTCTCGGCAATATTCTTCATAGCCTCAATAGGCTCTCCTTGATCACCTGAAGATAAAATACAAATTTCATTTTGTGGATAATTGCCAAGCTCATCTACTGTAATTAAGTTTTCATCTTCTATTGCCAAGTAATTCATATTTCTCGCAGTATTAATAGAATCTTCTATCGCTTCTCCTAGTAATAAAAGTTTTCTATTTTGCCCTAATGCTGCGCGAACTATATGTGAAATTGTTAAGAAATTTGAAGCGTAACAAGTTACGATTATACGTTTATTCGCTTGATAAAATGCATTATCAATTTGCTCAGCTGCTTCATTTTCCGGTACATTATAGCCTTTCATATTAGCGTTGCTAGAATCACTAAGCAAAGCTAATACACCTTTTTTACCTAATGTACTTATTTTTACAATATCAGATTTATACTCTTTACTTACAGATTGGTCAAACTTAAATTCTCCAGTATAAACAATATTACCTTGTGATGTTTCTATACAAATACCAAGTGAATCAGGCATAGAGTATGTTGTTTTGAAAAAAGTAATACTCGCATTGTTAAAATCATATTTGTTATTTTCTTTTACATAGTAAAACTTAATACGACGTTTTATTCCTAAATGTTTTAAATGATTTTTTAATAAATCAATAGTTAATTTAGACCCATAAACTGGACATTTAAGTTTATCTATTATATATGGTACAGCCCCCATAGAACTTACGTGACCATTTGATAGGAATATCCCTCTTACTTTTTGTTTATTACGAACTAAATAGCTAATGTCTGGAATTACGGCATCAATACCAATCATCTCTGTTTCAGGGAACATAAGACCTGCATCAAGCACAAAGATTTCATCAGCTATTTCTATCATATACATATTTTTAGCTACTTCATCCACTCCTCCTAGAGGTGTAATGCAAATTTTAGGAATTAGTTTTTTAACTTTGTTTTCTTTTAAACTTACTTCCTTTTGTATGCTACTTTGATTTTTTTCTATTTTTATATTCTTTTTATTTATGGGTTTATTATTTCTCTTTTGGTGAGTTTTTTGCTTATTATTGCTGTTTTTACTTACTTGGACATTCTTTGCAATACTAATATTATTATTACTCATTATTTCCTCCTTGTGCCTCAGGCAAACTTATTCACAAAATGCAAGTCTTATCATGGCAAGATTGCTTCTGTCAAATGTTTTTTGTGTATCATCATCCATCTTTATAGTAACCGTATCCTTGTCGTAAGAATCAAGAACTCCTGTAAATTCCTTACACTTATCAACCGGTTTATAAAGCTTTATGTCTA
>OKSA01003590.1_pt1 | contig 11283 bp, 8 predicted proteins | sample 1601181 | NCBI WGS metagenome assembly OKSA01 (sample SAMEA3541538, study PRJEB24748) | human gut metagenome | biome: human gut; feature: human-associated habitat; material: faeces | place: China | collected 2012 | reverse complement strand
GCTACGCACCGGGCTGCTGCCATGCCTTTACGGCGGACGGCCGCTGCGTCAGCCTGCTCAAGGTGCTGATGACCAACTGCTGTGCCTTCGATTGCAGCTACTGCGTCAACCGCAGGTCCAACGATGCGCCCCGCGCCACCTTTTCGCCGTGGGAGCTGGCCGAGCTGACCATCGAGTTCTACCGCCGCAACTACATTGAGGGGCTGTTCCTGTCCAGCGCGGTGCTGGTCAGCCCGGACTACACCACCGAGCGGATGCTCAAGACCCTGCGCCTGCTGCGGAACGAATACCATTTCGGCGGGTACATCCACGCCAAGGCCATCCCCGGCACCAGCCCGGAACTGCTGGAGCAGCTGGGTTTTCTGGCCGACCGCCTGAGCGTCAATGTGGAGCTGCCCAGCGAGAGCAACCTGAAACTGCTGGCCCCGGACAAGGGGCGGCACTCCATCTTCCGGCCCATGAAGCAGATCGCAGTGGAAGGAGCCGCCAACCGGGAGGAACTGACCCTCTACCGCAAAGCGCCCCGGTTCGCGCCCGCCGGTCAGAGCACTCAGATGATCGTGGGGGCTTCGCCGGAGACGGATCATCACATCCTCAAGTTGACCGAGGGGATGTACCAGAAATACAGCCTCAAGCGGGTGTTCTACTCCGCCTACATCCCCGTGGCCGAGGATACCCGCCTGCCCGCGCTGGACACCAAGCCCCCGCTGCTGCGGGAGCACCGGCTCTATCAGGCGGACTGGCTGCTGCGGTTCTATCAGTTCAAAGCGGACGAGATTTTGGATGCGGAGCACCCGAACTTCAACCCCTATCTGGACCCGAAATGCAACTGGGCGGTTCAGCATTACGGGCTGTTCCCGGTGGACGTGAACCGGGCCCCCTTCGAGATGCTGCTGCGGGTGCCGGGCATCGGCCCCAAGAGTGCCCGGCGCATCTGGCATGCCCGGAAACAGGCCTCGCTGGGGCTGGATGAGCTGAAGCGGATGGGCGTGGTGCTCAAGCGAGCCCAGTATTTCATCACCTGCCGGGGCTTTGCCGGGGCGCATCCGGGGCGGGGCAGCGCGGGCCGGGAGCGGATCACGAGCGCTCTCATCGACCCGAACGTCTTCAGCGGCGGCGTGGAGCAGCTGAGCCTGTTCTCGCCGCCCGCCGTGGACAAGCTGGTGGCACAGGGAGTGCCGCCCCACGCGGCCCAGAAGTTGGTGCGGGAGGAGGCAGTGCAATGTCTGGCCAGAGCGCTGTGAACCCCGCCCGCAAGCTCCACGATGCCGCTGTCGTTTACCTCTACGACGGCAGCTTTGAGGGCTTCCTCTGCTGCGTCTTCGAGAGCTTTGCCCAGCATGAGATCCCGTTTGCGGTCTGGACGCCGGAGCGGGAGACCGCCACCCTCTGCCCCTTCAAGGACATCGCCACCGACCACGAAAAAGCCCGGCGGGTGTTTGCCAGCCTTGGCCGGAAACTGGGGGCCGAGACGGAATACCTCGTCACGCGGGACTTCCTCTCCGGCCGGGAGGACAAGGAACTGCTCCTCATCCGGTTCCTGCATCTGGCCTTCGTGCTGGGGCCGGGCACAGTCAAGCGGGCAGGCCACCCGGACGTCGCGCCGCTCTACGAGATGAAAAAAAGCCTCGACTGGGAGGTGGACAAATTTCAGGGCTTCGTCCGCTTCGAGGAACACGATGGGATGCTGGGCGCGGTCATCCACCCGAAAAACTACATCCTGCCGCTGCTGCGGGGGCATTTCTGCGGCCGCTTTCCGGAGGAAGACTTCATGATCTACGACGCAGTGCATCAGGCAGTGCTGCTGTATCGGGATCACCGGCCGCAGCTGCTGGAACTGGCCGAGCCGCTGGAGCTTCCCCCGCCCAGTGAGCGGGAGCAGCAGTTTCAGGCGCTCTGGAAGCAGTTTTACAAAACGCTGGAGATCCAGGCCCGCCACAACGAGCGGGGCCGCATGACCCACTGCCCCAAACGCTTCTGGGCCGACCTGACGGAGCTGCGGGAGGAACTGTGAAGCAGCGCGGAACTTCTTGTATTGTGCCGAATGCTGTGATAAAAATCAGAACCGGGAGATACCATGCGGCATCTCCCGGTTTTTGTTATGGGTCACTGCTCATTCTTTCGGGCAAGATCTTTGGTATAGAGGGCGCGGGTGGCGTTGAGGACGGCCAGCACCATGACGCCGACGTCGGCGAAGATGGCGGTCCACATGCTTGCCAGACCCAGAGCGCCGAGCGCCAGGCAGGCGAACTTGATGGCCAGCGCGAAGACGATGTTCTCGTAGACGATGCGGAGGGTGCGGCGGGCGATGCGCATGGCCAGCGCGATCTTGGCCGGGTCGTCGTCCATCAGGACGATGTCCGCGGCCTCAATGGCGGCGTCCGAGCCCAGCGCACCCATGGCGATGCCGAGGTCGGCGCGGGACAAGACGGGCGCGTCGTTGATGCCGTCACCCACGAAGGCGAGGTTCTCTTTCGGGCCTTTGGCGGCGAGGAGCGTTTCGATCTGGTCCACCTTGTCGCCGGGCAGCAGACCGGCATGGTATTCGTCCAGACCCAGCTGATTGGCGACCGCTCTGGCCACAGGCTCGGCGTCGCCGGTCAGCATCACGGTCTTGCGGACGCCTGCGGACTTCAGGCTCCGGATGGCCTGTGCGCTGTGGGGCTTGACCACGTCCGCGATGAGCAGATAACCGGCGTACTGCCCCTCGATGGCCACATGCACGAGGGTGCCCGGCTCGGTCACTTCGGGGGCGGTGAGGCCCAGTTTTGCCATCAGGCGGGCATTGCCGGCGGCAACGGTTTTGCCGTCCACCTTTGCTGTCACGCCGTGGCCGCCAAGTTCCTGGACATCGGTGACGCGGCTGGCGTCGATGTCCCTGCCGTAAGCGGCCTTGATGCTCAGGGAGATGGGGTGTTTGGACCAGCTCTCGGCCAGGGCGGCGGCCTCCACGAGGGCGTCTTCGGTGACACCGTGTTCGGGGTGGACGCCCACGACCTTGAAGGTGCCCTGGGTCAGGGTACCGGTCTTATCAAAGACCACGATCCCGGTGCGGGCCAGCTCTTCCAGATAGGTGGAGCCTTTGACGAGGATGCCGCAGGCGCTGGCACCGCCGATGCCGCCGAAGAAGCTCAGCGGGATGGAGATGACCAGAGCGCAGGGGCAGGAGATGACGAGGAAGGTCAGGGCGCGATAGACCCAGTCGCCGAAGCGGGCGGGCTGGCCCATCAGCAGCAGGACCACCGGCGGGATGAACGCCAGAGCCAGTGCGCTGTAGCAGACGGCGGGGGTGTACACGCGGGCAAAACGGGTGATGAAGTTCTCGGTGCGGGCCTTCTTCATGCTGGAATTTTCCACGAGATCAAGGATCTTAGAGACCGTGGACTCGCCAAATTCCTTGGTGGTGCGCACCTTGAGCAGGCCGGTCATGTTCACACAGCCGCTGATGACCTCGTCGCCGGTCTGCACATCGCGGGGCAGGCTCTCGCCGGTCAGGGCTGCGGTGTTCAGGGCGGAAATGCCCTCCACGATCACGCCGTCGATGGGCACACGCTCGCCGGGCTGGACCACGATCACGGTGCCGACTTCGACATCATCGGGGTCCACCTGTTCCAGCTTGCCGTCTGCGTCCTCGATGTTGGCGTAGTCGGGGCGGATGTCCATCAGGCTGGAGATGCTCTGGCGGCTCTTGCCGACGGCCACGCTCTGGAACAGCTCGCCGATCTGGTAAAAGAGGATGACGGCGCAGCCCTCGACATAGTCGCCCAGCGCGAACGCGCCCACGGTGGCAACGGCCATCAAGAAGCACTCGTCGAACGGCTGGCGGTTCTTGATGCCCTTGAGCGCCTTGCGCAGGACATCCCAGCCCACCACGAGGTACGGGATGAGGTAGAGCACCAGCTCCACCGGGGTGGGGAATGCGGGCAGGAGCTTCAGGATCACGATCAGGATGACCGCTGCGATGATCTGATACAGCACCTTTTTCTGCTTTTTGGTCATACGAAACTCTCCTTTTGACGGATGGCTGGGGGCGGTTTCAACAGGTTTTCCCCGGAAAGGAAACTTTTCCACGTTTTCCCCCATGTTTTCCACGAGGTTTTCCCGAAGAAATCTGACTTTTTCGCGTTTGTTTTCAAACTTTTCCGCAAAAGATGTTGAAAACCCGGTGGAAAGTGTTGAAAACTGGCTTTTCTTTCAACAGGAAATCGCCGGGGAAGGAAACGGCTCCCCCGCAGGAGGAGCCGTTCTCATCGGATGCGTTGCTCAGATATCAAAGATCTCGCAGTCGTCCTCGACCTTCTTGCAGGCGGCCAGAACGTTCACCATGGTGTCGTGGGGGTCTGCGCCCTCTGCGAACTCCACCTTCATCTTCTGGGTCATGAAGCTGACGGTCGCATTTGCCACACCGGCCACGGTGTTGGCGGCGTCTTCCATCTTCTGGGCGCAGTTTGCGCAATCGACTTCGATCTTGTAGCTCTTTTTCATAATAAGTACCTGCCTTTCGGTTATTCTTCGATATGGTCCATCCCCATGGAGAGGATGCTGCGCACATGGTCATCGTCCAGTGCGTAGTAAACGGTCTTTCCGTCCCGGCGGAACCGCACGAGCTTCGAGTCCTTCAGCACCCGGAGCTGGTGGCTCACCGCAGACTGGCTCAGCTGCACCGCATTCGCGAGGTCCTGCACACACAGCTCGCTGTCGTGGAGCGCATACAGGATCTTGATGCGGGAGGAGTCGCCGAACACCCGGAACAGGTCGGCCAGCTCGTACAGCACTTCGTCATCCGGCATCACGAGAGGCCCCGGCTGCGCGGCGGGCAGAGCGTCTTTGGGTTCGTTCATGGCAGTCTCTCCTTTCGCGGTGTGTTCATGTGAACGTTTGTTCATGTGTTCATAGTATCACGCAGAAGAGGCCCTGTCAAGGCTTTTTGCAAAGATTTTGAACAGAACCTCAAAATTGTAAAAAAATACCCCAATACGCAAGAAAACTGCGATTTCAATCTGCAAAAAGGGTGCGTTTTGAGCGTGGAAAAATGGAGAGGTCCGGTGCGGGGGAAGCGGGGGTGCTGTCCGGCCGGAACGAGGAAAATGCAGAAATCCACCAAAAACAGGTGCATCGACGCGGAAAATGTGGTATCCTATCAGGAGATCGGAAATTTACTGCCGCAAGGCGATTCAGGAAAGGAAGTTTTTTATGTTGACTGTTGGTATCCACGGCGAGCAGAGCCAGCTCGTGACGAACGAAAACACCGCAAAGACCATGGGCAGCGGCACACTGGACGTGTTCGCAACGCCCGCACTGGTGGCACTGGCCGAAAAGACCTGCTGGATGAGCGTCGCGTCCGAGCTGGACGAGGGCTGCGGCTCGGTGGGCACGAAGCTGGAGCACACCGCCCCCACCCCCGTGGGCATGACAGTGACCTGCGAGAGCGAGCTGACCGCCGTGGAAGGCCGGAAGCTGGTGTTCAAGGTTTCGCTGCACGACGAAAAAGGCCCCGTGGGCGGCGGTGTGCATGAGCGCTTCGTCGTCAATGACGCGAAGTTCGCGGCGAAGGCGGAGAGCAAGAAGGGGTGAACCCTCTCAGTCACCTTCGGTGACAGCTCTCCCGAAGGGAGAGCCACTGGCGAGTCGGTAGTGGTCGTGCTGGACGAGCGAAGTTTTTTGCAATCGGGAACGGCCGGGCTCCGCTGTCTCGATTCACGGCTGCAATACAAATGCCGCTGCCAATGAGAGCAGGGCCCGGCACCTTGCGCCCCATCGGGCCCAAGCGAACAGCAGGGCTGGCCCGGCCTGCCAATGCCTCGCCCTTCGGGAGAGGTGGCAGTGCGCAGCACTGACGGAGAGGGTCCGTCCCGCAGCCGCTTCACGGTTTCCGGGGGGCGGCCTCCCTTGAGTGGGGACGGAGCGGTTCTTCCAACCGCAGCGGCGGTTCATCCTCCGCCATCACCTGTTCTTCGGCCCGCTGCTGGGCCTCGTGGAGGAGGCGGGCGGCCTGTTCGCTGGCGCGGAACAGTTCAAAGTACAGCGCTTTATAATCCGGCGCGGCAAACACCCCCTTCCCTGTCTGGTTGGGGATAGTCTGCCCCGCGCTGAGGCAAAAAATCAAAAGAGGAATCAGATCTTATGAAAAAAGTCAATCTTTCGTGGGCGGGTGCCGTGCTGGTGTTCGCTCTGCTGCTGTGGTGCACGGCGGCAACCCCCGGCACCATTGCCGACCCGTCTACCTACACCTGCGCCGTGTACAGCACGGCGCTCTCCCTGCTGCCGCCGGTGGTGGCCATCGTGCTGGCACTGAACACCAAGGAGGTCTACACCTCGCTGCTGGTGGGCATCGCGACGGGTGCGCTGCTCTTTGCCAACGGCAACCTGGAACTGGCCCTGAACACCCTGTTCTTCAACGAAGACGGCGGCATGGTCGCCAAGCTGTCCGACTCCAGCAATGTGGGCATTCTGGTCTTTCTGGTCATGCTGGGCATCCTGGTGGCCCTGATGAACAAGGCGGGCGGCAGCGCGGCCTTTGGCCGCTGGGCGTCCACCCACATCCACACCCGCGCGGGGGCGCAGTTCATGACCCTTGTTCTGGGTGTGCTCATCTTTGTGGACGACTACTTCAACTGCCTGACCGTAGGCTCCGTCATGCGGCCTGTGACCGACCGGCAGAAGGTCTCCCGCGCAAAGCTGGCCTACCTCATCGACGCCACGGCGGCCCCGGTCTGCATCATCGCGCCGGTGTCCAGCTGGGCGGCGGCCGTCACCTCCTCGGTGCCGGAAGGTTCGGGCATCAACGGCTTTACCATGTTCCTGCGCACCATTCCGTATAACTACTACGCCCTGCTGACCCTCATCATGATCCTCTTCCTCATCTTCACGGGCACCGACTACGGCCCCATGAAGCTCAACGAGGACAACGCGCTGAAGGGCGACCTCTTCACCACCGAAGACCGCCCCTACGGCGACGATGTGGACGACGGCACCGCAGCCTGCGGCCATGTCATCGACCTGATCCTGCCGGTGCTGGTGCTCATTGCGGCCTGCATCTTCGGCCTCATCTACACCGGCGGCTTCTTTGAAGGCGTGGACTTCATCACCGCCTTCTCCGACTGCAATGCCTCGGCGGGCCTGGTGATGGGCAGCAGCATCGCGCTGCTGTTCACCTTCGTGTTCTACCGGGTGCGCGGCGTGATGACCTTTCAGGACTTCGCGGCCTGCATCCCGGAGGGCTTCAAGGCCATGGTCAGCCCCATGCTCATCCTGACGCTGGCGTGGACCCTTTCCGGCATGACCAACCTGCTGGGTGCCAAGTATTACGTGGCCAACCTGCTCAACGGCTCGGCGGCTGCGCTGCAATATCTGCTGCCGACCATCATCTTTCTGGTGGCGGTGTTCCTGGCCTTTGCCACCGGCACGTCCTGGGGCACCTTCTCCATCCTCATCCCCATCGTCTGCCATGCGTTCCCGCAGGGGGAGATGCTGGTCATCTCCATTGCGGCCTGCCTGTCCGGCGCGGTGTGCGGCGACCACTGCTCCCCCATCTCGGACACCTCCATCATGGCGTCCGCCGGTGCTCATTGCAGCCATGTGAACCATGTGGCCACCCAGCTGCCCTATGCCATCACGGCGGCGGCCATCTCGGCGGTGTGCTATGTCGTCACCGGCCTGAGCCAGATGTTCCTGGGCGCCAGCGCCAGCCTGCTCACCTCGCTGGTGCTGCTGGCCGTGGCCATCGTGCTGGAGCTGGTGGTGCTGAACGTCATCCGGCTGCGAACGGCCAAAGCAGACTGACCCAACCGGCGTTTTTGGCCCGGTCAAGGGGGCAAAAATCGTCATTCACGCAGTTTTCAGGGCATTTCACGCGGCTTTGCTTCCCTTCCAGCTGTTTTTATGGTATGATGGATCCAGAAACGAACGACCGTGCAGCTTTTTGACGCAGTCTTTGGCAGAAAAGGAGGACGACCCCGATGAAAAAACGCATTCTCAGCCTGATCCTGGCACTGAGCATGGTGCTCTCCGTGTTCCCCCTGGGGGCCTTTGCAGCAGACCCCCCCCCCAGACCTCGTCATCGGCTCGGACGGCTACCCGGTCGGCTCCAACGGCGGAAAAGACTTTTGCAGTGGCAACAATTGGGAGTACAGTAATTACAAGGGCACACTGCATCTGAGTGCTGGAACGTTTGATCTCAGTACCACAGAGCCTGTGAAGTGCAAGATTCAGTCGCGTGCGAAGATCACCGGCGGCACCTTCAATGAGGCAGTGAAAATCATCGCCGCAACGATCACCAAAGGCATCTTCAGTGGAACAGTGTACAACAGCGACGGAAAAATCTCTGGCGGAACCTTCCAAAGCACGGGCAGTGTGACAAACTGGGGCGAGATCACTGGCGGCACCTTCGCGGGTAGTGTGGAAAATAAGTGTGACATATACGGCGGCGTGTTCAACCGTAATGCAACTCTAACCGACGTACCAGATGGCTACTCCATCACCTGGGATAAAGCCTCCTCCAAAGCCAAGATCACGGAAGTCAACGATGTGTCTGCGGATTGGGCCCCCTACGTCGTCGTGACTGACGAGGCCAAGACGAAGGTTGTGACCATCACCGCCGACACTGACATCTACAGCCTGAACGGCTACCCCATCGACGGGAGCCCCTACACCAGCAGCTACCCCAAACCAAACGACAAGAAGACCGTGACCTTTACCATGCCGGGCGAGAACGTGGTGCTGAGCACCGGCGAACTCGTCATGGAGGGCGGCTACCCGGTCGGCTCCAACAACGGCACTGCCGACTGCGAGGGCAAAGGATGGACTTACAGTAAAAAAGACGCGTCGAACCCGACCGGCAAACTGACTCTGACGAGAAACAGTGGAACGTATGATTTCAGTTACACCTATCCCCAAAACACCAGTAAGGGAGTGGGGGCAGAGCCTGTGGCGTGTGCGATTGAGATTCAATGGAGTGTGGAAATTACCGGCGGCATCTTTGCGGGAGAAGTGACAAACGAAGGCACCATAAAGAACGGCATCTTCGCGGGCAGAGTGACAAGCAACGGCACCATCATGGACAACGGCACCTTCAATGGAACCGTGACAAACAGCGGCTACATCAAGGACGGCACCTTCAATGGAGAAGTGACAAACAGAAACACCATCGAGAACGGCACCTTTGCGGGCAGCGTGACAAACGAAGGCACCATAAAGAACGGCAGCTTTGAGAAAAAAGTGACAAACAGCAACACCATCATGGACGGCGTCTTCAAGGGTGTTGTGGAAAACGGCGGCAACGGAAGGATCTTTGGCGGCACCTTCGCGGGCAGGGTGAACAACAGCTACGGCGGCCACATATTCGGCGGCGTGTTCAACGGCCACATAAACGTACCGGGATTTGGTGTCTACCCCATCACCGTGGATACGGCCTCCTCCAAAGCCGAGATCAAGGAAGTCAACGGTGTGTCTGCGGTTTGGGAGCCCTACGTCGTCGTGACCGAATTGACCAAGAACCAGAAAGTAATCATCACCGCCAGCACCAAGATCTACAGCCTGAACCACAAGCCCCTCAGCACGGACAACTGCAACAGCGCCCACGACGGCAACGAGAATACCGTGAAATTCACCATGCCGAACGCGAACGTGGTGCTGAACGGAGCGATCACCAGCACCGACCTCGTTATGGAGAACGGCTGGCCGAAGGATTCCAACGGCGGCAAAACCCCCTGCAAGGGCGACGGCTGGGAGTACATCCCCAATGACCCGACCAATGGCAACATGCTGCTTCTGACGGGCAGCAACCAGACCGGCGGGCTGTTCGATTTCAGCACCATCGGAGATGGCTCGGCGGTGGAGTGCAACGTCTTTGTGGGCAAGCCGACGGCCATCACGGGCGGCGAGTTCAACGGCAAAGTGTTCAACAACAGCGGCATTCTGGGCGGCACCTTCAACGGCGAGGTCGACAATACGACCATGGGCCGCATTGAGAATGGCACCTTCTACGGCGAAGTCGAGAACAACGGCACCATAGAGAACGGCACCTTCGCGGGCAGTGTGAGCAACAACGGCGGCACCGTGAACGGCGGCATATTCAACGGCAACACAGGTTTGGACGAGGTAACAGGTCTCCACTCCATCACCTGGGATGCGGCCTCCTCCAATGCCAAGATCGAGAAAGTCAACGGTGTGTCTGCGGATTGGAAGCCCTACGTCGTGACCAGCAATGCCATGACGAAGGAAGTGACCATCACTGCCGACACCGAGATTTTCAGCCTGAACGGCCAGCCCATCGCCGAAAGCAGCTACGGCGTCGACAAGAAGACCGTGACCTTTACCATGCCGGACGATGACGTGGTGCTGAACGGCGAGCTCATCACCAAGCCGGAACCGGAACCGAAACCCGAACCGAAACCGGAACCGGAACCGAAACCGGAACCCAAGCCGGAGCCTCAACCGGAACCTGAACCGGAACCCACCACCTACACCGTGACCGTCATCGGCGGCACGATCGACGGCAAGACGTCTGTTTCCGCCAAGGAGAAGGACACCCTGACCGTGGTGCTGGACCAGAGCGAGATCCCGGACGGCATGACGTTTGACATGTGGAGCATTTCGTCGAGCAAGCTCAGCGGCGATATCAACGTCGATTACCGGGCCGAGGCCATGACCTTCCAGATGCCCGCCGAGGATGTGACCATCCGGGCGCAGTACCGCTCGGCGGAGATCATCGAGGATGCAGCGCCCTCTCCGCTGGCAACGGCGGCGACCATCGCGGTGGGCGGCGCAGCCGCAGGCATCGTGGTGTGGCAGGGCGTGAACCTGGGCGTAGACCTCTACCTCGCCAATGCGCTGCCCCAGGGTGTGCCGGTGCCGACCGACCGCCGTGCGCTGGCGCTGCTCCTGTGGGAGACCGCAGGCAAACCGGAGGTGGCTCTGCCCACCCTTTACGGCGATATCCCCGCCGAAGAGATCGAGCTGCAAAAGGCCACCCGCTGGGCGGTCCAGAACGGCCTGATGGACGCGGCCGACAAGAAGGATGCGTCCTTCTTTGACCCGGACCATTATGTCACCAAGATGGACGTCTTCGGCGCATGGCTCCGGCTCAAAAAGCTCCTCGGCACGATCGGAACATCCCCGACGCAGTGAGCGTCCCCCTTAACGCAAAGGACCTCCCGGCCTGCATGGGCTGGGGGGCCCTTTGTTTCAAAACGGAAAAATTCCGTTGCTTCTGGGGAAAAACATGGTATACTAAAGGAAATTGAGCGATCGGAAGGAGCCGCACCATGCTGGAAAAAGCATTCA
>OKSA01003573.1_pt1 | contig 11315 bp, 10 predicted proteins | sample 1601181 | NCBI WGS metagenome assembly OKSA01 (sample SAMEA3541538, study PRJEB24748) | human gut metagenome | biome: human gut; feature: human-associated habitat; material: faeces | place: China | collected 2012 | reverse complement strand
GAAGATTGCTTTTAACTGTGCGCTGTCAACTGGCTCGTAAACAATCATTCCAGGAATATTTCTCATAATGGAAACATCTTCCATGCTCATGTGGGTTCCGCCGTTGTACTCTGCTGTTACACCAGGGTCGCTTCCCATCATCTTTACGTTCAGTCCTGCATAAGCAACGGACAGGGTAACCTGGTCGCAAACTCGTCTGGTGGCAAAAGCTGTGAATGTATGGGTGAATGGAATTTTGCCCATTTCTGACATACCAGCTGCTGTTCCGATCATGTTTGCTTCCTGGATTCCAACATCAAATGTTCTCTCCGGATATTTCTCAGCGAAGCGGAAGGTTCCGCCAGCTTTCATAAGATCCGCTTCCAAAATAACAATGTCTTTATTTTTGGCGGCATATTCAATAAGCAGATCTACATATGTTTCCCGAAGCCATCTATCTTCTAAAACCATCATATTTCCTCCTTATCTATCATATCCACCGCTTTTTTCCACATTTCTTCTGTAATTGTCATGTTGTGGCAGGCAACCAGATTCTCTGCAAAGTAAACGCCTTTTCCTTTGATTGTATTTAAGATGATCATGGACGGACGTCCTTTTTCTTTCTTCGCATTGTCGATAGCGTAAAGGATCTGCTGGATATCATGTCCGTCAACAGACTGCACATCCCATCCGAAAGCTTTCCACTTGTCCTCAAGAGGATCCAGGGTGTTTACATCTCCTACATAACCATCAATCTGCATTTTGTTGTAATCAGTAAATGCGATCAGGTTGTCCAGCTTTCTGTCTCCTGCAAGAAGTGCTGCCTCCCAGATCTGGCCTTCCTGGCTTTCACCGTCTCCAATGATGGTGTAAACATTCAAGTCTCTCTTATCTGCCTGTGCTGCAAGAGCCATTCCTACAGCTGCGGAAAAGCCCTGGCCAAGAGAACCGGTTGTCATGTCTACGCCATTTGTCAGGCGCATATCACAGTGGCTTGGAAGATGTGTTCCAGGACGGTTCAGGGTGTCCAGCTCTTCCTTGCAGAGTTTGGACAGAGCCGCCCCAAAGAAGGTATCGCCTGCGCCGTTGGTGTCGCCCACCTTGCAGGGGACGCCAGCCACATGGCCAGTCTTGTCCCCAAAGCGGTAGAATACGCCGTTTGCACCCAAGGTGACAAAAATCAGCCGGATGCCGTTCTGTGCCAGTTGTGCCGTGCCGCTTTCACAATCGGTGGTGCCGGTGAGCAGGGGAAGTTCTTCATCGGACACCTTCAGGATATCCACCAGCGGCAGGGGCGTTTTCATCTGGGCAATGGCATCCTCTTTGTTCTTCCAGAGGTTTGCACGGTAGTTGGGGTCGTAGGTGATGGTAGCACCCAGCTTTTTGGCACGGGCAGCAGCATCCAGCGTAGCGGTGCGGGAGGGGTCAGCGGTCAGGCTGACAGAGCCGAAGTGCACGATTTTGGCAGCCTTCAGAGCCTCGTCCGAAATGTCCTCCTTGCACAGCATCACGTCAGCGTTTGCGCTGCGGTAGAAGCTGAAATCCCGCTCGCCGGTGGCATCCACCGAGACCACCGCCATGGTGGTGGGGTGGTCTGCATCCACCGCCATGCCGGAAACGTCTACCTTGTTTTCTGCCAGAACCTCTTTCAGGTAGCGGCCAAAGGCATCCGCACCCACCTTGCCGATAAAGGCGGTCTGTGCGCCCAGTCTGGAAGCAGCCACAGCCAGATTGGCCGGTGCACCGCCGGGGTTTGCGGCAAATTGAGGGATGCCGCGCACATCCTTGCCGGTCTGGGTCAGGTCGATCAAAACTTCACCAATCGTTAAAATGTCCATGCGTTTTCTCCTTATTTTTATCCTATAAGCTAAAACCCAACGATCACCGCTGGAACAGATAATGAATGTAAGCGGCTGCACGCTCCGGGTGCGGTGCATTCTGCACTACCCCAAGATAGACCTTACCAGAAAAACCTGCCTGCCTGACAAACGGCGTGTCCGAAATATCCAGCACGGTCCCACCGGCGTTCAGACCCGACAGTGCATGGAAAGACGCATCCAGTGTCCGCAGATCGAGAAAATAATCATCTGCCAACAGTCGATCCCGTGCATATTCGTCCATCAGAACAACATCTAACCGCTGGGCACTGACTGCACCCAGCAGCTTCATCTTCGAAGCATATACATACTGCTCCTCTGCGCGTTCGCTTTCGCTGAGCAGCAAGCCGGACAGCAGATCGACCTGTTGCTTTTTGGTCAGACCCTGCGCCTCGGCAAAGCCGGTGGTAAGCTGTTCCGTCAGATCAGACCCGGCAGTGATATTTACCAGACCAAGGTAAAGCACATCCTCTTTTTTCGTCACATGACGGTAGGCTGCATACCCGAGGATATAGACGACGATGAGCACGATCGCAATGGGCAGCTTGTAATATGCCCAGATGTGCTCCCACTTTTTGCGCCCATGGAGGGAGCGGAGCGTATCCCGGTCAGTTTTTGTCATGGTCGTATTCCTCGTGTACTGCATCAGGGTCTCCACCGATCAGATAGAGGATCCGAAGCATCAGAAAGGAGCAGAGCATGGCGCACAAGCCCATGCCCAGCAGGAATGCAGGCGTGAACACAAACACTATGACGTACCCCATGATGCCATAGATCGCCGCCATCAGCAGGGTGCAAAACAGATACCGGACACCCACGAGAAACGCTGTTTTCAGGATGCCGAAGGTGGTGTTTTCAAACCGTGCCAGCAGAGGAAAGGCATACAGCAGAACGATGCCGTACAGAACTGCCGCACCAATAAGCGTTGCAGTGAGCAGCGTCCAGAAAATGTTTTCGCTCCACATTCGGCGCAGCACAAAGCCATCCGCAGCCAGGAAACTGCCGACTGTCAGCAGGATAAGCCAGAGTTTTGTGGCGGGCTTAAAATTTTCCCGGAACGCCTTAAAAAACATCCGGGTCAGACCATCGTCCCGATCTTCCGCCATTTTGAGCGTGACGTAGAACAATGCGGTCGTAGAAGCTCCTATGGTAACGATGGGCAGGCTGCACACGAGCCATAAGATGTTCAGGTAAGCACTGTAAGTCAATTTCGTCAGCACAGCAAACAGCGGCTTGTCCGTATTGCACAGGTCACGCATGGGGGTTCTCCTTTCGCTCAATCTCCTGTGGATTCGCGCAGGATCAGGTTGGTTTCCGTATAGACGGTGCGATAGTTCAGCGATGGCTCTTCGATGCGGGTCATAAGCAGATTGGCAGCGGTGTAGCCCATGATCTGTCCATGGATATGGATCGAAGTCAGATGGGGGGCAAAGTAAGAAGCCTCCTGACTGTCATCGAAGCCGCAGACCCAGATATCATCGGGAACCGAATACCCCAGCTCATTCAATGCCTTGACCAGATCCATGGCAACAAAGTCATTGGCGCAGACAAAGGCATCCGGCATCGTTTTGAACCGACGTATGGTTTCGTACAGGGATACCGGATAGTTCTGCTGTCCAGATGGCATCGCACAGGTGCTCAGGCCTTCTGTCAGACCAAAGTACTCCACTGCATCCTTATAAGCCATATAACGCTCAAAGAAGGACTGACAGTGGTTTTTATCCCCCGCAAAGCTGATGCGTTTCTTGCCGCGCTGGACCATGTGGGCCACCGCATTCTGGACCTCAATGCGGTTTTCCATATAAAGGCGGTCGGCTTTAAGGGGAGGACGCATATCCATCACAGGGGTGTCTACAAACAGCAGCGGAACATCCAGATCGCACAGCATCTGTGCATAGTCATAGTCGAATACTTCAATGCAGATGATGCCGGCTGTGCGCTCGATATTGAGAGAAGATGGAAGCTTTTTCTCTTTCAGCTCTATGGGAGAAATGCGATGAATGGTCGTGCAGCTATGCAGATGCTCGATTTCCGACTGGAAACGATCCAGCATCATGGAGGAAAAGTGAGAGCTGCTCAGAAACTGGGTCGTCAGCATGGCGATCTCCCGTTTGTCACTCGGCAGAATGGAATGCTCTGCTGCTTTTGCAGTGTCTTCCTGAAACAGCGGCAGATAGGCAAACTGCTTATAGCCCATTTCGGCGGCTTTGCGCAGGATCTTCTCCCGTGTGGCATCTGCCAGCACACCGGTGTTGTTGATGGCCTTTGAAACTGTGTTGCGGGAAAGCTGCAGTTCGTTTGCAATATCCTGAATGGTGACTTTGGTTGCCATAAGTCATCCTCTTTCTTTACAATATAGGGGGCGGGTGTTCTTTCTTTTATAGATAAAGTCTGGTGACGGATCTTATTCTTTGCGACTCCAGTATAGTGCAAATGCACAAATTAGTCAAATGCAAAAATGCAAATCATCATTTTGCATATTTGCGCACTTTTGGATTTGTGCATCTGTACAAATCCACAATAATTTTTGATGTATACCATGAATTATCGTTGACATTCGCTTGCGTGAGTGGTATAAATAAATCAAAGGATTTTACATTTGCACAATAGAAGTGAAAAACGTAAAATTCAAAGGTGCAAATGTAAAGTGCGAATCAAACGGCAAGCAAATCAAAAAGGAGGAGAATGATTCATGAAAGCAAAGACGGCCTCGCCGGAAACGGCTGTGCTGACAGCAGAACGCAAGCTGCACAACACATGGGTCTACATCAAACGGCATTGGCAGCTTTACCTGTTGTTCCTGCTGCCTGCCGTGGCGCTGACGCTGGTGTTCAAGTACGCTCCCATGGGCGGTGTGCTGATCGCGTTCCAGAAGTACAATCCCTTCAAGGGCATCTGGGGCAGCGAGTGGGTAGGCTTCAAAAACTTTACCCGCTTCATGTCCTCGCCGGACTTCCAGCGCTATCTGATCAACACCCTGAAGCTGAGCGTCTACGGTCTGCTGTGGGGCTTCCCGATCCCCATCCTGCTGGCATTCCTGCTCAACCGTATCGAGAGCAAGAAGATCAAGCAGAAGGTGCAGCTGGTGCTGTATATGCCCAACTTCATCTCGGTCATCGTGCTGTGCGGCATCGTCCGGGTGCTGCTGAGTGTCACTGGTCCGGTGAACGGCCTGCTTCACACCAGCATCAACTTCATGACGCTGCCGGAAGCGTTCCGCCCCATCTACATCATCAGCGGCATCTGGCAGGGGGCCGGCTGGGCGTCCATCATGTACACCGCATCCCTTTCTAACGCCAGCAAAGATCTGAAGGAAGCTGCGATGATCGACGGCGCAAACCTGATCCAGCAGATCATGACGGTGGAGTGGCCCGCCATTAAGGATATGGTCGTGATTCAGTTTATCCTGCAGGCAGGCAACATCATGAGCATCGGTTTTGAAAAAGCCTATGCCCTGCAAACGGACCTGAACCTGAACACTGCCGAGATCATTGCAACGTACGTTTATAAAAAGGGCCTGTTGGACGGCGATTACAGCTTTTCCACGGCAGTCGGTCTGTTCAACACCGTTGTCAACGTCATCCTGCTGATCGCAGTGAACAAGATCGTTGCCAAAATGAACGATGGCAAGGGCTTGTAAGGAGGGGTTTACCATGGCAAAACAGAAAAAATCAAAAATGGCCCTCTACACCAGACAAGATAAGATCATCCTGTACTGCGGCTACGCACTTCTGGGCTTGTTCCTGCTGGCGATCATCGTTCCGATGATCTACATCGTCATCGCGTCCTTTATGGACCCGGTCACGCTGCAAAACAAGGGCATCTCCTTTGATTTCAGCAAGTGGAGTCTGGATGCTTACCAGCGTGTCGTTTCGGACAAGCAGATCTGGGTCGGCTTCAGGAACGCGGTGCTTTACTCGATCATCTTCACCATCATCTCGGTAGCTGTGACGATGCTTGCCGCTTATCCCATGTCGCTGCCGGACTTCAAAGGCAAAAAGATCTTCAACACCTTGTTTGTGATCACGATGTTTTTCAGCGGCGGTCTGATCCCCACCTACCTGCTCATCAACAATCTGGGTCTGCTGGATTCCATGTGGGCGGTCATTTTGCCGGGAGCATTCAGCGTGTGGAACATGATCATTGCCCGTACCTATTATCAAGGCGTCCCGCGTGAGCTGCGCGAAGCTGCGGATGTGGATGGAGCCAGCGAGATGCTTTACTTCTTCAAGATCCTGCTGCCCGTCTGTATGCCGGTGGTGGCAGTTCTGGCTCTGTGGCAGTTCGTGGCAATGTGGAACAGCTACTTTGACGCCATGATCTACCTGAACAGCGCATCGAAGCAGCCGCTGCAGCTGGTGCTGCGTTCCATCCTGATCCAGAGCCAGCCGGAATCCGGCATGATCGCAGATATCCAGAGTACTGCCGAACGTGCGAAGATGGCAGAACTGCTCAAATATGCAACCATTATTATTTCCAGCCTGCCGCTGCTGGTGATGTATCCCTTCTTCCAGAAGTATTTTGATGCCGGCATCATGGCTGGTTCCATTAAAGGCTGAGGATATTCCAGAATTTTATAAGCCGGTACGCTCATCTGTTACACGAAAAAAGAAACATGAAAAAGGAGAAAATACCATGAAAAAGCTGATCTCTCGCCGCAACTTCCTCAAGGTCTGCGCTCTGGCGGGCTCTGCCGCTGCTCTGTCTGCCTGTGGCGGCAAATCCACCGGCAGCGGTGATTCTGCTGCCGCAGCTGTGGACGTGACCGGTGCCGTTACATTTCCGCTGCCCGAAAAGGTCACCTTTACCGGTATGACCAGCTTCCCTGTAGGCAGCGAACCCGAACCGAACAACCGCACCATCTTCAAGCGTCTGGAAGAGCAGACCAATGTGCACATCGACTGGACCGCCATCCAGTCCGACCAGTGGAGCGATAAGATCACCCTGAATATGTCCAACCCCAACACCCTGACGGATTTTGTTTTTACTGCTGATTTTACCGACAGCAATCTGCTGCGCTACGCAGATCAGGGTGTCATCCTCAATCTGGAAGACTACATTGACAACAATATGCCTTATCTCCAGAAGGTCTTTGAGCAGTACCCGGAGTACCGCACCATGTGCACCGACAGCGATGGCCACATCTGGGCACTGCCCTGGATCGAGCAGCTCGGCTCAGAAAAGACCGCCATCCAGACCATTGGCAACATGAGCTTCATCAATACCAAGTGGCTGAACTTCCTCGGTCTGTCGATGCCCACCACAGTGGACGAGTTTGAGCAGGTGCTGATTGCATTCCGTGATAACGCCGCTTCTATCAAGGCGGAGTATGGCATTGACGGCGACATCATCCCCATGTCCTGCATCGTCAACAACGGCGATCAGGACCCCAGCATCCTCATCAATGGCTTTGGCGAAGGCTACGGCGATGCAGACAAAGACCGCCATATCGCCGTTACCAACGACCGGAAAGTTATCTGTGCCGCCACCCAGCAGGGCTACCGTGATGGTCTGGACTGGCTGCACAAGCTGTATGCTGAGAAGCTCATCGACCCGGAGTGCTTCACGCAGGAGTGGTCCACCTATGTTTCCAAGGGCAAGGCTGGCCGCTATGGTGTCTGCTTCAGCTGGGATGTTGCCAACATTGACAACCTGACCGACTGGGAGCCGCTGCCTGCTCTGACCGCCGATACCCGAAATATCACTCCGCAGAACGGTTCTTTCACCAGCGGCTTTGCCCGCGGCAGATGCGTTGTCACCGCAAAGGCGACTAATCCTGCACTGGTTTGCGCATGGCTGGATCAGATGTACGCACCCCTCCAGTCTCCGCAGAACAACTGGGGTACTTACGGCGATGCGGAAGGCTTTAACATCTTTGAACTGTCCACCAACGATAAGGGCGAGCCCATGCTGAAGCACGCTCCTCTGGGCGATGCTTCTCCCGTGGAAGTCCGTGAAGCGCAGTGTGTCAGTGGACCTCTGGCAGTTCTGGATGATTACTATGGTGTATACGTTACCTGCCCGGACGATGCACAGTATCGTCTGGACTGGATCAAGGAGATCTACACCCCGGATATGAACAACGATTATGTCTATCCCAATGTCTTTATGAGCAGCGAGGACACCGAGCAGGTCTCTAACCTGCAGGCAGATCTGCAGACCTACATGAATACGCAGAAGGCCAACTGGATCATGAACGGCACGAAGGATGCAGAGTGGAACGAATATCTGAGCAAGCTGGAAGACTACGGCCTGTCCGACTATCTGGGCATTATGCAGAAATATCTGGATGCTTACTACGCATAAGAATTCTTTCCTTTGGAGGATTCCATGAACGATTTGACTTTACAAAAAGCCCGTGCCTACGAGGCCGAGCACGGCGCAGCGATCTCCCCGGAAGAACGCCCTGCCTACCACATGACTCCTTATGTGGGCTGGCTCAACGACCCCAACGGCTTCTCTTATTATAAAGGGAAGTATCACCAGTTCTATCAGTATAACCCCTACGATGTGCGGTGGGCGCCCATGCACTGGGGTCACGCGGTCAGCACCGACCTGCTGCACTGGGAGTATCTGCCCTGTGCGCTTGCACCGGATTCCCCGGCAGACAACGGCCCCGGCTGCTTCTCCGGTTCTGCTACCGAGATGGATGACGGCAAGCAGCTGCTGATGTACACCAGCGTGATCGCAGAAAAGCAGCCCAATGGGGAGATGCGGGACATCCAGACCCAGAGCATTGCCATTGGTGACGGTCTCGACTACGAAAAGCCTGCCTGCAACCCGGTGCTGACCCAGAAAGACCTGCCGGAAGGCTTCAGCAAGTTCGACTTCCGGGACCCCAAGATCTGGCGTGAGGCCGACGGCACCTACTCCGCCGTCACCGTCTGCCTGGCCGAGGACGGCAGCGGCGCAGCGGCACTGTTCCAGAGCAAGGACGGCTTCGACTGGCACTTTGTCACGGTGCTGGAACGCTGCAACAATCAGTACGGCAAAATGTGGGAGTGCCCGGACTTCTTCCCGCTGGACGGCAAGCAGGTCTTGATGCTCGGCCCCATGGAGATGCTGCCCAAGGGCGAGTTCCACAACGGTCACAACGTGATTGCCTTCATCGGCAGCTACGACGAAGCCACCCACACCTTCACCAAGGAAAACGTGCAGCTGATGGACGGCGGCATCGACTTCTACGCCACCCAGACCACCCTTGCCCCGGACGGCCGCCGCATCATGACCGCATGGCTGCAGACATGGTCGGACACCGAGGATAAGCCCAAGGGCTGCAAGTGGTTCGGGCAGACCATCTGCCCCCGCGAGCTGCACATCAAGGATGGACGCATTGTTCAGGCCCCGGTGCGGGAGCTGGACGCCGTCCACGGCAAGCGCACCTTCCACGAAAATGTAACGGTGCAAAGCGAAACTTCTCTGGAAGGCATCAAGGGCCGTGTGGCCGACCTGACCGTTACGGTGCAGCCCGGCGAATACCGCTCCTTCACCCTGAAGCTGGCCGCCGATGCAGACCATCACACCAGCCTGACCTACGACCCCTACACCTCCGAGCTGACGCTGGATCGCAGCTATGCCGGTTCCCGTGCCGACATTGTTCACCGCCGCAGCTGCAAGGTGCGCAGCCAGAACGGTGCCCTGAAACTCCGCATCCTGCTGGATAAAAACAGCATCGAAGTTTTCGCCAACGACGGTGAGCAGACCATGACCGCATGGATCTACACCCCCCAGTCTGCCGATGGCATCACCTTTACTGCCGATGGCAAAGCAACTGTTACGGTGGAACAGTTTGAGCTGAATCTGTAACCTGATATTCCCTTCATTTCTCCTTCATGAAAGCACAGCCCCGCTTTGGATCCTTCTTCACCAAAGCGGGGCTGTTGTTGCTTCTATGTAAGGTTAGTCCTCTAATCTGCCGTGTTCGCAGCCAAGGGAGAGGTAGCGTTCCATCTCGCCACTCAGCACCATCTGTGCATATTCCAAGGGCTTGTTGTAGAGCAGCCAGTCCAGTTCTGCCCGCTGTGCCGGGGTGTTGCCGTACTCGTCCTCAATGGCGGTGCAGTCGATGGCAACGGCAGAGCCGTCCGCAAATCGGGCTTCCACCCGGTTGGTATCCATGTTATAGCGGCAGGAAAGCAATTTGTTCATAGGAAACCTCTTTCTATATTAAGGTGATGTCTGTTCGATTGTCCAAATCCCTGCCATGAATCATAGTTGTGAATGTACATTTGATGCTTGGTCTAAACAGGCAAGATTTCAGCTGCTGTTTTGGGCTCGAACCCGACCGATTTCCCGGCTTTGCATAAAAATCCGATACCTGTTTTAAGGGGTTGATTTTGGCTCTGCACATTTTTGCACACTTTTTGCACACCGGAACGGCTGGATAACGGATGCAAGAGGGAACAACAGGTGCAAAGAATGCAGCGGATGCAAAACGCAAATTTACGGTGAAACGATAAAAATAACGAATTTGCGTAATTCTGAAAATTGACGATTGTTGCACGTTGGTTTCTCTTAATCAGTGGGCTCAGGGTTCGAGTCCCTGGAGGTGCACCAAACCATGAAAATCCGAACCTTTTCTCGATAGGAGAAGGGTTCGGATTTTTTGTATTCTTCGGAAAAGAGAACAATGGCTCTTCCCTGACGGCTGTGTGTCCGAAACCTTATCAGAAAAAAGACCGTGTCACAAAGGTCACAACTGTAAAGGTGCCGTAAGGCAGAAAGGACACAAACATGAAGTACGATGCAAGAGCTTGCCATTTCAACATGGACACCGGCTGCGTGGAGCTGCTGTTCCTCCGGGATGGGAGAAAGATCTCCATTGACTGCACCGGGGTCGAGGATGCGCTGGATGTGACCATGGCGCAGCAGACGGAGCTGGATTACCTTATTTACAATGACCCACTGGGCTATGCAGATTTGATTCTGAACGGTGATCCAGAGGAATACTTGAAAAACGCATCCGGGAGCCACGGGCTGGAAATCTAACAAACGCCGGACATCACCATTTTTGAGCTGGTGTTGTCCAGCATTTTTTTGGAGACCATCCCAATAGTTGCGTAAACCTCCGGAGAGGTGTAAAATTGAACCAATCCATAAAAAGTAGAAAATAGACAAAAAGCCTCCCCGTGTAGGATAATAGAACTACACGAGGAGGTTTTGCTATGTCCGGAAAATACGTAAATCGCTATGCCTCGCATGCCTCCCGGAGAGCAGGCAGCAGCTCATCCAGCCGCCCGTCCAGTCCGAAGGACTTCTCTTTGATATTGTCCGCAATGTAGATCTCCCCCAGATTGATGGTCACATAAGTGGCGTTTGGCTCGCCGGCCACCAGGCGCATCATCGGGGCCTTGATCAGCTGATTGCGCCAGCCAATGCCCAGCTCCAAAACCACCAGTTTCTTCCCGTGGTAGGTTTTCAGAAAGTTTTGGAACCGTGCCTGGGCAGCGGTATCCGGAA
>OKSA01003571.1_pt1 | contig 11317 bp, 9 predicted proteins | sample 1601181 | NCBI WGS metagenome assembly OKSA01 (sample SAMEA3541538, study PRJEB24748) | human gut metagenome | biome: human gut; feature: human-associated habitat; material: faeces | place: China | collected 2012 | reverse complement strand
GGAGCGTCCGGGCCGTCCGGGCCGAACCGTGAAAAAAATCATGATCGACCAGAAGCTGCCCAGGCACCTGCGGGATACCGTCCCTGTGCTGGACAGCGGCGGCAGGGTGGCTGCGGTGGCGGAGCTGGGGCCGGACGCGGCCTTTCTGCCCCGCCTGGGGGAGCCCTGCTGGCATATTACGGCGAAAAGAAAAGGAGAATATTTATGGGGGCATTGATTCATATAGAAAATATGAAGAAAATCTACAATCCGGGTGAGAATGAAGTTCGTGCGCTTGACGGGATCGATCTGGATATCGAAAAAGGAGACCTGGTTGCGATTGTGGGACATTCAGGCTCGGGAAAATCAACGCTGATGAATATGCTTGGCTGTCTGGATACACCGACTTCCGGTAAGTATGTTCTGGACGGGCAGGATGTGGCGAGTATGACAGATAATCAGCTTGCAGATGTGCGGAATAAAGAGATCGGTTTCATTTTCCAGGGATTCAACCTGATCAGTAATCTGGATGCAGTTGAAAACGTAGAGCTTCCGCTGGTATACCGCGGGGTGTCAAAAAATGAGAGGAAGCAACTTGCGATGGAAGCCCTGAAAAGTGTCGGTCTGGAAGACCGGATGAAGCATAAGCCGAATGAAATGTCCGGAGGACAGCAGCAGAGAGTTGCGGTGGCAAGAGCGGTTGCCGCAAAACCGCCAATCATTCTTGCCGATGAGCCGACCGGCAATCTGGATACGAAATCAACACAGGAGATTATGGAAATCCTGAAAGAACTGCACAGGTCAGGCAGAACGGTTATTATCATCACACATGATGAAGAGATTGCCAGTCAGGCACACCGGGTGATCCGGATACTGGATGGCAGGATTGAAGAAGATTATTGTAACAGGTAATGCACAAAGTTAAAGTTCGTTTTGGATTTCAACTAATCTTTTAAAATGCAACATTTTCGTTTACCTTTCCAGGTAAATGCGGTAAAATAAAAGAAAAAGGGATCTGGCATCAAAAGCCAGATAAGACAGGAGGGTTTTTGTATGAAGATGATTATGGCGATCCTGCATAAGGATGATGAACTGGAGACGATAGAGGAACTGAATATTGCCGGATACATGGTAACAAAGCTGGCTACAACCGGTGGATTTCTGAAGAAAAAGAGCACCACGATCATGGTTGTAGTGGATGATGAGAAGGTAGCAGAGGCACTGAAGATTATCAAGAAGAATTCTGGCGAAAGAAAGACGATCACTTATGCAAACCCGGCATTGATCTCAGGACAGAGCAGCATGAGCGCAGCACCGTCCGTTCCGATCAATGTGCAGGTAGGCGGAAGTACGATTTTTGTACTGAACGTGGAGCAGATGGAGAAATACTAAAGTTTATGGAAATTGTAATCTTGAGTTTTACAGATGCAGGCTGTCAGATGGCCTGTAAAGTTAGAGAGAATTTCATACAAAGCGGATACCGTGTCAAAGTGTATACTTTGACACGGTTTTGCAGATTATACGGATTTCATGCTTTTCCGGAAGATAAGAAAAGCTGGATAGGCAGCCTCTGGGGAGAGAAGGCTTTGCTTTTTATCGGAGCGGCAGGAATCGCAGTGCGGATGATCGCCCCTCATGTGAAAGACAAATTTATCGATTCGCCGGTTCTGGTGATGGATGAAAAAGGAAGCTATGTGATTCCGCTCCTGTCGGGACATGTGGGCGGAGCTGTAGAGCTTGCAAAGGAAATCGCGGAGAAAATAAATGCGCAGGCAGTACTTACTACAGCAACGGATGTGGAACAAAAGTTCGCGGTAGATGTATTTGTAAAAAGCAATGGTCTGGTACTGACAGACCGGAAAAAGGCAAAGGAGATCTCAGCTGTGGTTCTGGATGGGAAAAAGATTGGATTTTACAGTGTATTTCCAGTAGAAGGAAAGCTTCCGGAAGAATTAAAGCTATGTGAAACAGAAGAGTTTCTCAGAAACTATCCATATGGAATCCGGATTGCAGGAAGAAGTGGTGAAAGGCGGGAAGAAGAGACGATTCTGGATCTTCCGCCGAAGAACCTGGTGCTGGGAATCGGATGTCGCAAAGGGATTTCCGAAGAAGAAATCCAAAGCGCGGTCAATGAGGCCAAAAAGGTCCTTGGATTTACAGAAAAGGAAGTCAGTGAGATCGACAGTATTGATTTGAAAAAAGAAGAAGCGGGATTACTTTCTTATGTGGCAAAGTGGAAACTTCCATTTTACACGTTTTCAGCAGAAGAGTTGGGAAAGGTTAAATGTGTCAGCTCCCATTCGGAGTTTGTCCGGAAGGTCACAGGTGTGGACAATGTCTGTGAGCGGGCGGCGATCCTTGCAGCCGGAGAGGATGGCAGGCTTCTGATGCCGAAGCAGTGCATGAACCGGGTGACAATAGCAGTGGCAGAAAAGAAGGTAAGGATCAGAATATGAAGCGGATTTTAATATTTTCAGGGACAACAGAGGGAAGGCGGATTACGGAATTCCTGGATGGAAGAAATGTAAAAGTTTATGTCAGTGCCGCAACCGAATATGGAAAAGAATGTACCGGAGAGCATGAGAATACGGAAGTCTTTTTTGGGCGTATGGATCAGAAGCAGATGGCAGAGATGATAAAGGAAAAGCAGATCGATCTGGTGATCGATGCAACCCATCCATTCGCACAGCTTGTGACTGGGGAGATAAGGAGAGCCTGCGAAATCTCCGGTGTGCAGTATCTGCGTTGCCTGCGTGAGGAGATGGAAGCAGCGCCGGATGAAGCGGATAGGGTGATCTGGGCGCAGTCGGTTGAAGATGCGGTGGAATATCTGCAAAATACAGAAGGAAAGATCCTGATTACCACCGGAAGCAAGGAACTGATAAAATATACAAAGCTTACGGAGTATAAAGAGCGCTGCTTTGCAAGAGTCCTCTCTACGGAGCAGGCGGTTATGGAGTCGGTCGCGCTTGGTTTTGAAGGAAAGCATCTCATTGCAATGCAGGGACCATTTTCAAAGGAAATGAACGTGGCTACGATCCATCAGACAGGTGCGAAATACTTTGTGACCAAAGAATCGGGAAAAGCCGGAGGCTTTGGAGAAAAGGTACAGGCAGCGAAGGAAACAGGGGCAGTTCTTGTTGCGGTAGGAAGACCAAAAGAAACAGGGAGAACATTTTCAGAAGTCTGTAAATGGCTGGAAAAGAATCTGTAATAAAAGTTCAGAAAATAGTTGTGGGGAGATAAAGTCAGAGATCAGAAAGGCAGATGGGGAAGATGAATCTGACAGATTTGCATTATGTAGTTGAAATCGATAAGAGTGGGTCAATCTCAAAGGCGGCGAAGGAACTTTATGTGGCGCAGCCAAATCTTAGTAAAGCGATCAAGCATCTGGAGCGGGAATTTGGAATTTCTATCTTTGAGCGGTCGTCAAAGGGAGTTAAGGCGACAAGAGAAGGACAGAAATTTCTGGAGTATGCCAAAAGGATCCTTTACGAAATAGAGGAAATGAAAAGGGACTGCAGTGATCTTGGGAAAGAAAATCTCTCATTTAAGATTACTGTTCCGAGGGCAAGTTACATTTCCAGTGCATTTGCAGAGTTTATCGGAATGCAGAGCAAGGAAACGGCGATCAAAGCAGAATTTCAGGAAAACAGTTCTATGCATGCCATTGAAAATGTGTTGCAGAACGGGTATTCCATGGGAATCATCCGGTATCTGTGCGAGAATGAACCTTATTTTCAGTCGCTTCTTGATCTGAAAGGGCTGGATGCAGAACTTCTGGCAGAGCTTCCGTATATGATCTTAACTTCTGCGGATGGAGATCTTGCAAAGAGGGAGTTAAAGACAAGAGAAGAACTGGAAGATGGTGTGGAAATCCTGCATGGGGACTGGAAACTTCCGACCGGAGAATACACCGAGCTGAGTGAGAATGGAGAGTCGCTTCATCCACATAATAAAATTTATATTTTTGAAAGGGGAAGCCAGTTTGATATTTTGCGGGAAGTAAAAAACAGTTATATGTGGGTATCGCCAGTACCGGAAAAATTAAGGAAAAACTACAATCTGGTGCAGAAGCATGCCGGATTTTCCGGACAGATGATCCGGGATGTGCTGATCTACAAAAAGGGTTATCAGAAAAAATTGTACGAAAGAGAATTTATTGAGCATTTAAAAGAAACAATCCGTGAAATGATGTAAATGAGAGCAGAATGATATATCGGACCAAGATATATCCATTCTGCTCTTTTTGTGTATTTGATGAGCTGGGTACACATTTATCCGTCTATTCATAAATACTGATACTTTTGATTCTTGTATTATTATATATTGGAAAATATATAGCTATCATATATGAAATGTATAAACGAAAACTATAAATATATGTTATAATGTCATAAAAATGATAGAATAATAAGAAGGAAATGTACAATATGACGAAGGAGGAAATGGAATGTTAGATGCATCTTATTATCAGAAAACGGATGAGATCATTGCCATGCATACAAGGGAGGAACGCTCCTTGATACCGATCATTCAGGATATTCAGGAGGAATACCGTTATCTTCCACCGGAACTGCTTACCTATGTAGCAAAACAGATCGGGATTACAGAGGCAAAAGCGTACAGTGTGGCAAGCTTTTATGAGAATTTTTCATTTGAACCGAAAGGAAAGTATGTGATCAAGGTCTGTGACGGAACAGCCTGTCATGTGCGTAAATCCATTCCGATCCTGGAAGCGCTGCATAAAGAGCTGGGGTTAAATGAGCACAAGCATACATCAGACGATATGCTTTTTACAGTAGAGACTGTATCCTGTCTTGGAGCCTGTGGACTTGCACCTGCGATCACAGTTAATGATGAAGTACATCCGAAGATGTCACCGGAGAAGGTAATCAAACTTCTTGAAGAACTGAGAGGTGAAGAAAATGAAAATTGAAAACAGAACGGAACTGAAGGAATATCGTATTGAATGTCAGAAAAAACAATCGGCTGACTGCAGAGTACTGGTTTGCGGGGGAACCGGATGTCTGGCAAGTGGATCAGGCAAGATTTATGAAAAGTTAAAAGAACTGACAAAAGATCATACAGGGGTAGAAGTAAAGATCGGGGAAGAAATCGCACATACAAAGGTTATGAAGAGTGGATGTCATGGCTTCTGCGAGATGGGACCTCTGGTAAGAATTGAGCCATATAATTATTTATATATTAAAGTAAAACTGGAAGACTGCGAAGAGATTTATAACGAAACAATCCTGGGTGGCAGACCGGTAGAGCGACTTCTCTACAAGATGGATGGAGTGACCTATCCGTCACAGGAAGAGATTCCGTTCTACGCAAAGCAGACCAGACTGGTACTGAAGAATTGCGGACATATCGACGCAGAGCATATTGGGGGTGCACTTGCAGTCGGTGCTTATGCCGGAATCGAAAAGGCACTCTTTGAGATGACACCGGAAGCAGTGATCCAGACAATCTATGATTCGAATCTGCGTGGACGTGGAGGTGCCGGATTCCGCACCGGCAGAAAGTGGCAGCAGGTTGCTTCCCAGAAAGAAAAGATCCGCTATGTGGTCTGCAATGGTGATGAAGGTGATCCGGGTGCATTTATGGACCGAAGTATCATGGAAGGTGATCCGCACCGTATGATCGAGGGCATGATGATCGCAGCATATGCAGTACAGGCACAGGAAGGCTATATCTATGTACGTGCAGAATATCCGCTTGCGATTGAAAGACTGAAGACAGCGATCAGCCAGGCAGAGGCAATCGGACTTTTAGGAGACAACATTCTTGGAACCAATTTCAGTTTCCATTTACATATCAACCGGGGTGCAGGTGCATTCGTCTGTGGAGAAGGCAGCGCACTGACGGCATCCATTGAAGGAAAACGTGGAATGCCGAGAGTAAAACCGCCACGTACAGTAGAGCAGGGATTATGGGCAAGACCAACTGTTCTTAATAACGTAGAAACCTATGCCAATGTTCCGATGATCGTAACAAATGGTGCAGACTGGTTCAAAGGAATCGGTACACCAGAGAGTCCCGGAACGAAAGCATTTGCACTGACCGGTAATGTAAGAAATACAGGACTGATCGAAGTACCAATGGGAATTACATTGCGCGAAGTTATTTATGACATCGGCGGTGGAATCCAGAATGACAAGAAATTCAAAGCAGTACAGATCGGTGGTCCGTCCGGTGGATGTCTGACCGAGGATCAGCTGGACAGTAAGATGGACTTTGATTCACTGACGAAGATTGGTGCCATGATCGGTTCTGGCGGACTGGTTGTTATGGATGAGAATACCTGTATGGTAGAGGTTGCCCGTTTCTTCATGAGCTTTACCCAGCGGGAGAGCTGTGGAAAATGCGTTCCATGCCGTGAGGGTACCAAGCGTATGCTGGAGATCCTGGAGAAGATTGTAGCAGGCAATGGGGAGATGTCTGATCTTGACGAGCTGGAAGAGCTTGCCAAAATGGTTCAGAGCATGGCTCTTTGCGGACTTGGAAAGAGTGCACCTCTTCCTGTCCTCAGTACCATGAAGCGTTTTCGCGAGGAATACGAAGAGCATATCCGGGACAAGAAGTGCCGGGCAAAGGTCTGCACAGCACTCCGTCAGTTCCACATTAATCCGGAATTCTGTATCGGCTGCGGAAAATGTGCCAAGAACTGTCCTGCCGGGGCAATTTCCGGCAAGATCAAATCACCTTATCATATTAATAATGATGTATGTATCAAATGCGGCAGCTGTAAGGATAACTGTAACTTTGATGCAATATATGTGGAAATGTAGGGAGGACAGATTATGGGTACAATGACGATTGACGGCAGAAAAGTCGAATTTACAGATGAAAGAAATGTCCTGACCGTTATTCGTAAGGCAGGAATCAATATTCCCACACTTTGTTATCACTCAGAGGTTTCCACCTTTGGAGCCTGCCGTCTGTGTACGGTAGAGGATGACCGTGGAAGAACCTTTGCCTCCTGTTCTGAGGAACCAAGGGACGGCATGGTTATTTATACAAACTCAGGAAAGATTAAGAAATACAGGAAGCTGGTAGTGGAGCTGCTTCTTGCAGCACATTGCCGTGACTGTACAACCTGTGTAAAGAGTGGAGAATGCGTGCTTCAGGAGCTGGCTCACCGTCTTGGAGTACATAACATCCGTTTTCAGAATACAAGAGAGCATTATGAGATTGATGACAGTTCACCATCTCTGATCCGCGATCCAAATAAGTGTATCCTTTGCGGTGACTGTGTACGTGCCTGTGAGGAGCTACAGGGAATCGGTGCCCTGAACTTTGCATACCGTGGAACAGAGGCTATTGTAATTCCTGCGTTTAATAAGAAAATCGCAGAAACCCAGTGTGTAAACTGCGGACAGTGCCGTGTATATTGTCCGACAGGTGCCATTTCCATTAAGACGCATATGGATGAAGTCTGGGAAGCTCTTGCAGATCCGGATGTACGTGTAGTAGCACAGATTGCGCCGGCAGTTCGTGTTGCGGTAGGTGATCATTACAGTCTTCCGAAGGGACGGAGCGTAATGGGCAAAATTGTAAATGCACTCCACAGAATGGGATTTGACGAGATTTATGATACTACTTTCAGCGCCGATCTTACTATTATGGAGGAGTCAGCAGAATTTCTAAAAAGAGTTGAGAAGGGGGAGAAACTTCCACTTCTTACCTCCTGTTGCCCTGCATGGGTGAAATTTATTACAGACCAGTATAAGGATTATATCCCGAATTTGTCTACCTGCAGATCCCCACAGGGAATGATGTCTGCAGTTATTAAAGAATACTTCCGTGATCCGGAGAATGCCAAGGGCAAAAAGACCGTTATGGTATCTATTATGCCATGTACAGCCAAGAAGGCGGAGGCAATCCGTCCGAACAGTTTTACTGATGAGAAACAGGATACGGATATTGTAATTACAACCACAGAGCTGCTGCGCATGATCGATAACTTTGGCCTTGATTTTGCACAGTTAGAGCCTGAAGCATGTGATATGCCATTTGGATTTGGCTCCGGCGGAGGTGTTATTTTTGGTGTTACCGGCGGTGTTACAGAGGCGGTTCTACGCCGCTTAAGCCCGGATCATTCCAAGGAGACCATGCGGGAGATTTCTGAGTGTGGTGTCCGTGGAGATGAAGGAATCAAAGAATTCACAGTTCCATACAAGGGAATGGATATCAATGTATGTGTGGCCAGTGGTCTTGCAAATGCAAGAACCGTTATGGAACGTGTAAAGAACGGCGAAGCAAACTATCATCTCATTGAAGTAATGGCATGCCGCCGTGGCTGTATTATGGGCGGTGGCCAGCCGGTACGGGCCGGTGACAGAACCAAAGCTGCAAGAGCGAAAGGTTTGTATAATGCCGACAATACAATGCTGATCAAGAAATCCGACGAGAACCCTATGGTTCTGGAACTGTATCAGGGACTGCTTAAAGGTAAAGAACACAAACTGCTCCATAATGATTTCTATTGATGCTGATGTATAGTAGCTGGACACGCTCCAGAGAATAATTAAGACTGGTATAATAAAAAGCCCGACTGCATATTATTTAGAGGAAGAGTGTAGGATTATGCGAAGCGGCGGCAGCTATGCCGCCGCAGAACCTTTGAATATCAGGCAGGAGGGCTTTTTCGTATGGAGAATTTTCAGATTTACCGGGATATCCAGGCAAGGACCGGCGGTGATATATACATAGGCGTTGTAGGCCCTGTACGCACCGGGAAATCCACCTTTATCCGCAGGTTCATGGAGCTTGTGGCTTTGCCTGGGATGGATGAAAAAATGCAGAAGGAGGTTCGGGATCAGCTCCCTCTTTCCGGCTCCGGCAAAATGATCACAACTGTAGAACCTAAATTCATCCCAAGAGAGGCAGTGCCTGTAACCCTTGGGGAGGATCTGAAGGTACAGGTTCGCCTGATCGACTGCGTAGGCTTTCTGGTAAAAGACGCTGCAGGAAATATCGAAGACGGAAAAGAGCGTATGGTGAAAACTCCCTGGTTTACAAAAGCCATTCCATTTCATGAAGCCGCCAAAATGGGCACGGAAAAAGTGATCCAGGAGCATTCCACCATCGGCCTTGTCGTCACCACGGACGGTTCCATCAGCGATATCCCACGCAGCGGCTACGAGAAGGCCGAAGAACGCGTCATTCAGGAGCTGGAGGCCATCCAGAAGCCGTTTATCATTCTGCTCAACTGCGTCGCGCCGGAGTCGCTGGAGAGCATGACTCTAGCCGAGGAGCTGAGCAAAAAATACGGCCGTACCGTCATGCCCGTGAGCTGTGTGGAGCTGACGGAGGAGACCATCACCGAGATCCTCAAGAACGTGCTGTTTGAGTTCCCGCTCAAGGAGATCGCGTTTTCGATGCCCAAATGGGTCACGATGCTGGATCACGGACATTGGCTGCAGGAGGCTGTATATACAGCGGTACAGGAGTTTGCGGCGGGCGCCAGCGTGATGAAGGACATCGCATCCTCGCCGCGGACCGTGGAGTGTCCATATGTCAAGACCAGCAAGATGAAGTTCATAGACCTGGGCACGGGCTGCGCCACTATGACGCTGGAGCTGCAGGACGATATCTTTTACAAAGTGTTGGGAGAGACAACGGGGCTTGAGATATGCGACGAAGCAAGCCTCATGCCGTGCATCATCAATCTGGCGCGCATCAAAACGCAGTACGAAAAGATCAAAAGCGCGCTGGACGAGGTGAACGCCACGGGCTATGGCATTGTGATGCCGGGCATCGACGAGCTGACGCTGGAAGAGCCGGAGATCGTCCATCAGGGCGGACGATACGGCGTACGCCTGCGGGCCAGCGCGCCGTCCATCAATATGATACGGACCGAGATATCCACAGAGGTCGCGCCCATCGTGGGCAGCGAACGCCAGTCGGAAGAGCTTGTCAAGAGCCTGCTTGCTGATTTCGAGGAGGACCCGGGCAAGATATGGCAGAGCAATATCTTCGGCAAGAGCCTGCATGAGCTTGTAAACGAAGGCTTGCAAACAAAACTAATGAAAATGCCAGAAGATGCACAAGAAAAATTACAAGAAACATTAGAAAGAATAATAAACGAGGGAAGCGGAGGCTTAATCTGCATAATATTATAAAAATTGTAGAAATTTCGCCCAGAGGGGACGTCCCTTTTGGGGCGAATTTTTAATGTATAAAATAAAGAGGCAGAAGTAATTCTGTCTCTAAGAAAATTCATTTAAATATTCACAAAAATTGTAACGATTTGAAAGTACGTATTATTCTTTATATATTTTCTGCAATAATGCTTCTTCTAATGTTTTTGAAAAATTTATTTTTAAATTTTCAGCTTTTGTATTTACCCACTTAGGAATGTTAACGGTTTTTTTAACTAATTCTTTTCCCCATTTTTCGGCAAATGAACTTATATCTACTGAGATATATGTCTTAAACTTAGAAACATAATCCCAATTTTCTATATCTAAATATTTTTCTAATTTTTCAAATGATACGTCTTCAATTTTACTTGATTTAGGAATTTGATTATTTTCTTCCATTTCATCTAATACAATACCAGCAATCAAATCTTCTGCCATTGTCATTGCTTCTTCTAATGTGCTACCACAAGTAGAATTATTTTTCAAATCTGGAACAAATACGGAATATCCACCTTCCTTTTCTTCATAGAATAATACTGGATAAATAACCTTCATGGATATATTTCCTCCTATATATTTACAATATATTTTACTACGCATAATACGTACAGTCAATACTTTTGGGTTATATTATTTCATATTCATTAGAAAATATACAATTTAGGGACGGAGAAAAAAATGTACATAGGTGTTCAAAAACGATACAGCTAATTAACAAGTGAAAAAGCTTTGCCCGGTTATTATTTATATTGCCATTTTTTCCAAACCCGTTAGTTGTTGCTATTGTTGAAAGATTAGAACCTAAAGCTGAAAAAAAGTTCCCTAAAGTATCTATTTCATCATTACTAAGATTGTTAGAAATTGCAACAGAAAGAAGCCCAGCAAGAGCTACAAGTTCACAGCCAGAAAGGGTAGATAAAAAAGAAGAAAATTCACGACAATCCATACAAATCACCATTATATTTATATGAAGAAATTAAGAAATAATTACAAATTTATATCATACTACGTGTAATACATGCGGCAAACGTTTTTTGGAGTTTTACATATTCATTAAAAATATTCAATATACTTTGAAAAAGAAGAAAAAATGTATGTCATTCCTTTAGGTGGACTTGAAGAAGTTGGGAAAAATATGACAGTCATTCAATATAGAGATGAAATAATAATAATAGATTCAGGAG
>OKSA01003566.1_pt1 | contig 11329 bp, 11 predicted proteins | sample 1601181 | NCBI WGS metagenome assembly OKSA01 (sample SAMEA3541538, study PRJEB24748) | human gut metagenome | biome: human gut; feature: human-associated habitat; material: faeces | place: China | collected 2012 | reverse complement strand
CGATCCATCTCCGTTCTAATCGCTTGGAGGGAGTCATAGATCGCATTCAGGCTATTTGTCGCTTGCGTTATGAGAAGCTTTGGACCTGTTGACAAAAAGCAAAATTGGGGGAGAAACATCTGGTTTTCTTCCCCAATTTTGGTATATAGCAGAGGAAAAAGGCTGCATTTACTATCCTTTTAAGGTTTAGAGCCGTGGCAGCAAGGAGGCATTCTTCCGTTGCTGCAAGAATGCCCCTTTTTCGAATCTTTGAAATGCAGTGTTCCCGTTTCAAAACGGAGAAACTGCCCTCGGCCCAGATTTTGCGAAGCCGCATCATGGATAGGTATTCTGGAGTTCCCACGCGCTGATGTCCTCTGAAAAATGCTGGATAGCAGCTGCTGGCCAGCACCCTGCGCCGAATTCCAGCCTTGTCAAAACAATTCGGCCGTTTTGGGCAGTACATACAGGTGTCGCCCTCCACTTGATAGCAACGCAGATATTTGCCGGTCGATTTATTGCAATTTAGCCTGTGGTATGTAAGAGGGACTCCTTCCGGACAGATGAATGCGTCGAGCTGTGGATCGTAGGAGAAACCATATTTCTCGGGTGGATTGGAGAACTGGATCGCAGGGATATATCCAGTAATACCCAGAAGCTCCAGTCCCCGGTGGACTGCACCAGTCTCATATCCACGATCCAGAGCAAGTCGTTTCATTGGGACGCCAAGATTGATTTGCCGTTCCAAATGCCGTAAGACCAGAGTGCTTTCTTTCTCGTTGGCAGGATACACATCAACGCCTGTTAAAATGCCGTGTTTGCAGTCCACAGTTGCTTCCATCAGATACCCAATGCCGCGTTTGTTGCCATGATTGATATAGCCGCAGTCTGGATCTGTCTGGCTGGTGGTGCGACGCTTCCGTGCTATTCTCGTTGGCGGCTTTTTGAACCCCGGCTGATTGGAAAGTTCTTCATCCAAGGAATCGAGGTAGCTTTGCATACTCTGTTCAACTTCTATTTCTACATCAATCCAGCTTTCTCTTGATACATTGGCTGGAATGTAACTTCCGTCCGCAGCCATGGCTTCTCCGTCGATAAGACCGCTATCTATGCACTGCTTGACTATTTCACAAAAGACTTTCTGAAAGAGGTCGCTCTGCTGCCATTTTCGCGTCCTGGTTTTGCTGAATGTAGAGTGATCCGGGATGGCATCATCCAGTTCGAATCCACAGAACCAGCGATAGGCGATATTGAGCTGAACTTCTTCTACCAGCCGCCGTTCTGATTTGATGCCATACAGATATCCAATCAAGAGCATTTTGAACATACTGACAGGGTCGACAGATGGACGGCCTGTTGCCGGATAATATGGCGCCAGAAGATCATAAATGAAGTCAAAGGATACCATCCGCTCGATCTTCCGCAGCAGGTGGGTTTCTGGAATCAGTGACTCTATATCTACGAAAATCATTGCCATTTGTCTGCTTTGGCGTCCCATCATGCTGCATCCCTCCTTATGGTTATTCTACCATAGAACGAACGTATTTGCTACCTTTGTCAACAGGTCCCTTATTGTGCATTATCCCACAGGAAATGCTCGATCGTTTTTCCCTCGTCATCACACAATAAAGGAAATGGCTATCAGAACACACCGTGTTTCCGATAGCCATTTTTATGCTCACTTAAGTATTTGCCGCTATAGTCAAAATTCCGCTGACTGCAATCATACTATAGACCAATTTCATCATGTTTTCTTTGCTGATCTTTTTCAGCATCTTTAATCCGACACGCTTCCCGAGCAAAATACCTATCGTGCCCAAAACTGTGGCTGGCAAAAGCTCGACCGTATAGATGCCGCGCACGATCCGCAGTAACATTCCCACCGAAGAGGAAAGAGCAAACATTGTCTGCATCATACCGATATATTCTTCATTGCTACGCGCAACACTCAGCAGATACGGGGCAAGCGGCGGACCGCCAATGCCAAAAAGGCCTGCCGTTATGCCGGAAACGGACGCCGTTGCTGCGGCAATCAGCCCTGTTGCAGAAAATTTCAGTTTTCTGCCGCCGCAGAAGAAAAACAGCGCGAGCAGCATCAGAAATACACCAAACCCAAGCTTCAGCGGTCCGGTCGGGAGATCGGGAGATATCCAGATCGCGCACAGGCAAAAAGCGAGATAGATCGTTCCCGGAAAAATGAGCTTTTTTAGCCGCACCGCTTTGCGAAAGCGGATCGCAAGGGAAAAGTCAGGGTAATACAAATCGACGCTGAGATAGCAGAAGCATGCAGAAGGCCAAACATGGACGGCAGGAACAGCATCATCAGGACTCCCCCGCCAAAGCCCGCCACAGACTGCACCGCGCCCCCCGCAGCAGCGCCCAAAAATACAAACAAAAAGCGGATATCCACTGTTTTACCCCCCTATCTGCCGGAGCATTATGACCGCGTACCGTTCAGCCAAGCATTTTCTCAGCGAACAGGCTCGCAAACGTGAGCGAGGACAGGAACAGCGCCAGCCACGTGCAGCCACCGAGCGCAATGGGCTTCAGTCCCTTAGTGAACAGTTCCTTGAACTTGATCTTGAAGCCAACGCCGGAGAGTGCGATAGTGACAAAGAATTTATAACCGTTGGTAAACAGCGGTTTAAACAGCGACTGATAGAAATAGGTATCTGCAATGTTGCCGCGCAAAATCGTGTTGACTGCGATCATGGCGACAAAGGCCAAAATGAACTTGGGTAATGCCTTCCACATGATCTTCCCGATATTAGCATGTTGGCCGTCAGACCTTGCAGCGCTTCTGGCTTCATTGCGGATGGAGATAACGGAGAAAATCAGCGCAAGCACGATGATCATTGCCGTGCGGACGACCTTGATCGTAGCAGGAAGCGCATACCCTTCCAGTCCCATCAGACCTGCATAGGTCTCCTGCGCCGCAACAACGGACGAGGTATCGTTGACCGCTGTACCGGCAAGGAAGCCGAACTGCGTAGGCGTATAGCCAAGGCGAATGGCAAGATAGGGGTACATAAAGCAGGCCAGCAGATCAAACAGAAAAATAGCCGTCATGGCATAGGCTGTTTCCTCCTCCTTTGCTTTGACAATGGGAGAGATCGTCGCAATGGCGGTGCCGCCGCACACGCAGGTGCCGCTGCCGACCAGCGCGCAGGTATTGCCCGATACATGCAGTACTTTGCGTCCGACCAGATAGGATACGGCAAATGCCAACGCCATGTTGAATAGTACCAACGGCAGTGCGTAGACTGCACTGAACAAATCACTGAAAGCAAGCGTTGCACCGAGAAACACAATGCCGAGGCTAAGATAACGCTTGCCAGCAAAAACGGTGCCGCTCTTAAATTCTTTGCTCATTTTCCCCTCGGGGACTATATTGACGATCAGGATGCCGACAATCAGGCCGATCATCGGCGCGCCTACATATGCCTGCTGCTTGCTCAGCACCGTCGCAAGAACGGCAATGGCAATGCACATCAGGATAGCGAGATACTTCCGCTTCTCTGCGCGCTTTCCTTCCTTTTTATCGACGATCAGCACATATAGCACTGCGATGACAGCGCATACCAGCATAACGATCCATACGGTCAAACTGATTCTGAATAACATATTTTTCTCCATTCTCCGTCCACGACCATTCGCTGAGACGGCTGCTTATTTCAATAATACGACTTTCGGGGCAGGACAGAAAACGATCCATCCTGCCCCGAAAGTCAAGAGATGAGGTTTTTATGGCCGTTAACGGTAGAAAAGCTTCGTACCGATGCCCAGAGCCAGTGCTTTTTCATAATACAGCTGACCCAGCGCGATATCGTTGGTGGAAAGTCCGCGGTGCCAGAAAAGGATCCTTTCCTGATCGTTTTCGCGCCCGGGCTTCTTGCCCGCAACGATCTCACCCAACTCCGCGTACAGCGTCTCCTTCGTCAGCTTGCCCGCGCGGACGTGAGGGCTGAGACTGCCGAGCTTGCCGCCTTCTTTGCACTGCCCCCAATCGTCGACGACGATCTTATCCATTACATCGGTCAGCGTGATCTCATTGGCACAGATGGTACCGTAGGGAACGACCAAGTTGCCCGGACGCACCCATGCGGTCCTGAGCAGGGGCTGCGGCTCCATCAGGCGGGTCGCCTCGACCATAATATCGGCGCCCTCAAGACACTCCTGGCTGTTTTTTGTAATGGTGATCTTCTTGTGCAGGCGGTCCTCCAACCGCTGGGCAAATGCATCCATGGATTCCTGGCGGCGACTGTTGATGCGAATTTCCTCAAAATCATAGAGAGAATCCAGCAAAACGACATTCCAGAACGCCGTGCCGCGGCAGCCGAGATGTCCAAGGATCTTGTTCTCCTTTTTGGCAAGGTATTTTGCGCCGACCGCCGTGATGGCGCCGGTACGCATGGAGGTAATGGCTGTGGCATCGATCACGGCATAGGGCGCACCCGTCTCTGGATCAAAGAGATTCAGCAGTGACAGTTCGGAGGGAAGGCCGAGTTTGTAGTTGTAAACATAGTCGCCTACCACCTTAACACCTGCCACATGCTTGGGTGCGATGTAGCCGCGCAGCACGTTGAAATGTCCGTTATACGCGGGGTCGGGATTGATATGTACTCTGGGCTCGATCGAGGTCTGTCCGTTGCCCTGTGCCCGCAGGCTGTCTTCAATGGCACCGATGATCTCTGCGTCGGTCAGAGCGATCTGCTCAATGTCTTTTGCATTCAGGTATAAAATGTCCATGAAAAACTCCTACTTCAAATATTACCCTTTTTCGCTTTCTGCGACCACATCAATCCCTGCGTCATACTCCGCCTCTCTTGCAATCTTTTTGTTAAAGAATGTCTTCATGAACGACGCAAGCTGCAGGACAAACACCAGGAAGGTTACCGTCGCACCAAGCGCAGATAGTTGGCGAACACCATCAACTCCGCGAACACCGCCTGCAAACGCACCCATGATAACGGAAACCGAGCCAATCACGAGACCCCACGCGAGTTTGAGGGAGTTGGGAGCTTCATCAGAAGAACGGTCGGATGTTGCGCAGAGAGACGCCAGCGTATGGGTAACAGAGTCAGCCGCCGTGCAGAAGGAAAGCAGCAGCGTGACCATGACCACAGGAACGAGGATTGTTGCAAGACCGAAAGGAAGATTTTCAAGGAACCCCCAGACGCTCGCAGTGGAACCGTTCTCAATGAGGATAGAAACCAAATCGACCGCTCCGGTCATCTGCCAGTTGAGCGCCGTGCCTCCCCAGACGGAAAACCACACCATGCCAAAGATGGAGGGTAGGATCCAGTTGATAATCATAAATTCGCGAACGGTACGGCCATAAGCGATCTTAGCAAGGAAGAGTGCCATAACGGGGGCATAATTGATCCACGAGGTCCAATCGAAAAGCGTCCACCACGCGGTGAGTGCCTCGCCGCCGACGTCTACCGGATCGAGACCCCACACGAAGAAATTGTTCAGCCACTCACCAAGGCCGATCGGAAGGGCCTTGAATATCTCAATCGTCGGACCGATAATGATCAGCAGAATCAGCAGTCCATAGAAAATCTTGCTGTTAAAGGACGCCAGCTTCTTCACGCCCTTGTCAATACCGAGGTAAGCAGCGCCCGTAAAAATCGCGGTGGTTGCAAGTCCAAGAATAACCCACGTCGGAATTCCTGTCTCAAGACCGTAGACAACCTTCAGCCCAGAAATAATAAACGAAAGACCCGTACCGAGACCGCAGGCCATTCCGAGCACAATGCCGATGCTGCAAAGCGTATCTGCAACAGCTGCAACGCCTGTCTTGTCGGCATGCTTGCCGAGCACAGGTTTCAGTGTCGCCGCAACGGAGAACTTGGACTTTTTGTTGAAGAACAGGTAGGCCATCAGAAGACCTGTAATGCCGTAAAACGCATAGGGAACAAACGTCCAGTTGTAAAAGCAACGGCCCAGCGCAAAACGATATGCTTCCGCACTCTGCGGTGCAATACCGAGCTGCTCAAGCTCACCGTACACGTTGCCGAAATAGACCATCGGTTCATTGACGCCCCAGTTGACGATACCAACCGAAATGCCGCCGGTCAGTGCCATAGCAAACCAAGTTTTGAACGAATACTTCGGTTGGGCGTTGGGACCTCCGATACGCAGGTTGCCAATTTTGCTGAACGTTACAACAGCAACGCAGACCAGGCTTGCCATGGCGACAAGCTGATATGCCCAGCCAAAATTAATGAGGGAAAAACGGAATGCAGACTTGCAGATCGTTTTGAGCCAGTCATTTTTAAAGATGCCGAGAACAATGATGAATGCCATAAACGCAAAGCACGGAATCATGACGCCCTTGCGAATGGTTGTCTTTTTTGTCAAATCAGGCATTTTCTCTCTCCTTTTAAACTTTTTAATTTTGCGGCACAGCGGGTTTTCACGTCACTGGTCTGCCAGCAGACCGCCGCCCTTAAGAAAATCGTGGATCGCTTCGATGTCATCCGTCAGCACACGGTCATCGCTGCTGTAGAACGGAACTACACCGCGCAGTCTCTTCAGCGCAGCCTGTGTGCCCTTGCCGTAGTGAGCGCCGCGCAGATTCATTGCTTGTGCTGCATGAATCCCCTCAACAGCCAGCACATAATACAAATCATCAATGATCTTCATATGCTTTTCCATCACAAGCGGAGCATTCGTGCTGATATCCTCCATGCCGCCTGCCAGAGGGAATGTGTCCATGCTGACAGGGTTTGCCAACAAACGAATTTCAGCATCCATACTTGCATACGTTTTCTGAATCGTAGAAAACGCGATGGTGTCGTCGTTCGGCGTCAGGTGGCGGGTCAGGCCAGTAAAGCCTGGCATCGCCAGCTTCAGCGAGCGCAGACAGGACATCTTGGATACATGGGAAAGCGCAACACTGAGGTTCTGCATCCCAAGCACCCACACCAGCGGATCAAAATTTCCGCAGGAGGTGATGTCTCGCTCATCCAAAAGCAGGCACGGGTTATCGTCGGACGCATTGAGGTGGATCTCAAGATTCTCGCGGGCATAGTCCATGGCAGTCCTCACGGCACCGTGTACCTGGCTGACACAGCGGAATGACAGCGGATCCTGAAGCGGCCGACCCTCGCTCGGCTCATAGAGATAGCTTCCTTCAAGATAGGAACGAAGCGCTGCAGCCGTTTCGATCTGGCGCGGATAAGGGCGCTGACGCTGTGCACCATCACGGAGCGGCGACACATTGCCGTTCAATCCCTCCAAGGACATGCACGAAATCATATCCGCTGTATGCATCAGTACCTCGGTCTCATGGTAGGCCTCGCAGGCCATTGCTGCAGACAGTGCGTTTGAGCTGAGAATGGCGAGGCCGTCTTTTTCCAGCAGTACGACTGGTTCCAAACCTTCCTTTGCAAACGCTTCCGCCGCAAGAACCACAGCGCCCTTATAGAGAACCTTGCCCTCACCAATGAGCACTAGTCCCAAATGAGACAGGTTCACGATATCTGCCTCGCCAACGGAGCCACGTTTTGGAAACAGTGGTGTAATACTGCGATTCAGCATTTCTGCCATCAACTGTACGATCTCTGGGCTGAGTCCAGTGCAGCCGACCAGCAGATTGTTCAGTCGGATGACCATTGCACCACGGGCTTCTTCTATGCTGGCACTTTCTCCAACGCCAACCGAATGTGAATGCAGCATATTTTTGTTGAACTGCGAGACAAATTCTTTTGTAACTTTTTTGTCCTTATTCCAGCCAACGCCTCTGTTGCACCCGTAGATTGGAACTCCTTTATTGGAAAGTTCAAATACCAGCTTTCGCGATTCAACAAGCCGCTCTATCGCCTCTGTCGATACGGAAACCTTACACAATCCCCGAGCAATATTACATACGTCCGAAGCAGAAAGGTTTCTCCCTGTCAATTCTATGCATTTCCCCAAAAGATCGCCTCCTTTTTTTAATTCAAAACCGGTTTGTCTTTATTTTAATACTTGACTGTGATAATGTAAAATAGTAATATCAGGACATCCTATTGTAAAATTACGATAGAATGCCCTGATAAAAAGCGGAGGGACGTACCATGACCATGCGTGAAATGCAGATTTTCCTTGAGGTCGCAAGAACACTGAATATGAGCACAGCTGGCAAGAGTCTGTATTTATCTCAATCTACCGTCAGCCAATCCATTCTCAACATAGAAAGGCACTATAATGTTCAGCTTTTCAGGCGGCAGTCAAAACATCTAATCCTCACGAAACAAGGAAAAATCCTTCAGGATTATTGTCACCAGATTCTCGAACTACATCGAAGGTTGGAATATGATCTACAGCACACCGGCGAAAAGTCATTGCGTATTGGAACAAATCTGATCGTTGCCCGCAGTATTTTTGGTGAATTATGGAACGCCTACCACCTAGTATGTCCTGATGTGCAAACGAAGGTCTCTCTGGAAGAGAACGAAGCTTTGTTGCTTAAACTGCAAAACTTTGAGCTCGATTCTGTAATTATCGACCGTGAATGCAACATCCCGGAACTAGTATGCCGTGAAATAGCCGATGACGAGTATTTTTTAATCTGTGGGACGAAAAGCCGTTTCTTCAATTGCAAAGAAGCACGCCTTGCTGATTTGAAAGATGAAAATTTTTTTATGCTCGCCCGCGGAAACCCGACGCGCGACTATTTTGAACAATCCTTCCACGATCATCATTTAGAGCCCCGTACCATAGACTTCAACAACATAGATATCATCAAATCGAAGGTCATTGCCAACGAGGGTATTTCCGTCATGGCAAGCGGGCAATTCAAAGTTGAGGCAAAATTAGGTTATCTCCGAGGTATTTCTCTTCCTGAAATCAAGTTTCGACGTCACTTTTATGAGATTCACCATAAGGATCTTCATATTCTACCGCATATTCAGAGTTATCTTGATACTTGTATGTTCCGCAGTATAACCGGATTCTCTTGCTTAAACGGTACTTTGTTCTAAACTGGCTGCATGACAAAGCCACCAGCGGCTTTTTTAAAAAATGATCCTGAATAATGCGGCCAAAATGCCGGAAGGTCACTTTTCCTCTGATCTGTCTCCTCTCTGAATGTTCTCTGCCATCCAGTAAGATATCGTCGAAAGTAAATGATACTTTACAGTTATATTCTGCGCTGCTGAAGTCAATAAAAAGGGAGCTGCGTCTCTATTCGAGACGCAGCTCCTTTTTTCAATTCAAAACTTCCGAAACCGTTCCTTCATCTCATCGTCCGTGAGTTCACCTCTCTCCGCCTGTTCCAGCACTTGCATTGCCTTCGCAACAGCGGCGTTCCACTCATCCGCACTGATCTTCCCTCGGACCTTTCTCTGCTTCAGCCGATTGTAGGTACGGTCATATTCCACACGGGTCGGACTGCGGTTCGCCTTGCCCTGCGCTTCCTTGCGGTGTGCTCCTACCTTCCGGCAGATCCGCTCTGTCTCACCGGGTGCAATATTGCCGCAATAACAGGTGTTGTAGCCGTCGGTCAGCAGAAAATACTTCCCACAGTTATGACACCGCCGCGGTGCGTTTCCAATCGCCAGCCCACGGTAGAACTCCGTTCTCAGAAAATCATGTAAATAGTGGAAGGTCATCTTCTCTGCAACGAAAAACTTGCTCTCGTTTTCTTTCTGCGTCATGGGGACGAAGTCGATCTCCACAGAGAACTTCTGGTCAAAGTCCTCGCCGAAAAACAGCGCACCGGCTCGGAGCATATCCGCGTAGAAAGCTGAGTACGCCGTTCCGTAAGCCGCGCTGTTTCTCCGCTCTAACGGTTCGAAGTATTTCTCCGTCATGATCCTGAGCTGCAAACGAAGTGCCCGCACTCTGTCTGCAAAGTGTGCCAGATCATCGATCATGCGCTCATATATCTCATGCCCCTCCGAGTGTATATCCTGCACCTGTGCCCATTTCTCTTTCTGCTCGTAAAGTCTCTCCAGCAAATGATAGCTGAGCTCCAGGTCCATATTCAGGTCACGGTACACCGGCATGGTAAAAATGATATCCCAAACAGCGTTCAGCTTCTTCTGTGCGAAGGCAACAGCGCTGTTTGTCTTTTTCGAGAGCAAATCCCGCGCCGCGGGGATGAACTCCTCCATACGGCGGTCGATCTCGTCCAGCACCTCTTCGTCCATGTTCGCGACATCCACGCAACACTGCCCAATGGGATAGCTCGTATCACTGAGGTAAACACGCCCATCATAGAAAAATGTGGTGAACTGGTCGTAGGTATAGGTGAACGGAATACAGATACTCTCTACCTGCTCTGCCATAATGCCTCCTTGTATCCGATAAAGTTTTGGCATTTACCGTAATACATCCAAAGCTATTGCTGGGATGTTCTTCGTATGTTACCCTCATCGTATCAGATGGAACGTCGAAAATCAATCTAAACAAAAGGAGGCGTGAATGAAATGAGCTACTAAAAGAAAACCGCTGAACTGTTGCAGCAGTCCAGCGGTGCGCCGCGTTTCGGAAAACGCAGACTCCATCTGCAAACAGTCTAACAGAGGGACCTCCGAAACGCAAGTAATTTTTCTCTGAATTCTATTGGAGGTAACGATTTTGAAAATATCAACCTATCACAGCTACGATGAATTGCCGCTGTTCCTCAACGCGGAGCTGGTGGCAAAGGTGTTGGGCGTGTCCATCTCCAGTGCCTACGAGCTGATGCACGAAAAGGACTTCCCAACGCTGCGCGTCGGCAGCCGCATGGTGGTGCCGAAAGAGAAATTCATCGAATGGGTCGAGCAGCACACGATGGGCGGTGGTGAGCCGTGAGAAGAACAAAACCGCCGGTCGGTTGGGAGCGTGCAAAGAACTGCTTCCCCGTCCCAAATGAGCTGCTGGACTTTGACCTGCCTGCCGGTGCGGTCGCGGTGTACATCTACCTGCTGCGTCACGCAAACCGCAAAACAAACCAATGCCATCCGAGTGAAGCGACCATCGCAAAGAAGCTCCACCTCTCGCGCAACACCGTTGCCAAGCATGTTCGTCTGCTGGAAGAACGTGGGCTCATCGTTACGGAGCATACAGAGATCATCACGCGACGAGGTATCAAGAAAAATGGTAACCTGCTCTACACGCTAATCCCAATGCACGAGGTCATGGCAACATACTATGAACGACAACTTACTGCATTGGACAGAACCACTGAACGTCACAAAGCGCAGATAAAGCTGTCGGCACAGCAAGGCGCGTGAAAGCTCTCTCCTGAATTTCGACGCAGCGATGGCAAACCGTGAAGCTCACCAATACAGCGCAGGAACCAGCAGCGGGGCTGCGCGTTCCTGCGGGACCGCGTCGCCTTGGGACAGCGACGCGCATAAGCGCATCGCTGTCC
>OKSA01003559.1_pt1 | contig 11352 bp, 10 predicted proteins | sample 1601181 | NCBI WGS metagenome assembly OKSA01 (sample SAMEA3541538, study PRJEB24748) | human gut metagenome | biome: human gut; feature: human-associated habitat; material: faeces | place: China | collected 2012 | reverse complement strand
TTCTCCTCCCTTTTGTGGTTCAATTATATCAGAGAAGCCTGCTGTCCGCAAGAAATGCACTTCGCCGGCGAGCGACACGCGGTTGGCGATCACGCAGTTGCTGCCGATGATGCAGTCGTGCCCGATGTGGACGTAGGCCATCAGCAGGTTTTTCGAGCCGATGCGCGTGGTTCCGGTCGAGGCGGTTCCGCGGCTGATGGTCACGTACTCGCGGATGTCGTTGTCGTCGCCGATTTCGCAGGTGGTGATTTCGCCGGCGAATTTCAGGTCCTGCGGAAGGCATGCGACCGAAGCGGCGGTGTGGATGCGGCATCGCTTGCCGATGCGCGCCCCGTCGTGGATCACGGCTCCGGGACCGATCCAGCAGTCGTCGCCGATCACCGTGTCGCCCGCGATATAGGCAAATGGTTCCACCGTGACGTTGGCTCCGAGTTTGGCGTCGGGGTGGATATAGGCCAGGTTGCTGATCATTTCCTCTATTTTTTGTTTTTGACTACCTGCGCCATCATCACGGCCTCGCAGGCGAGCGTCTCGCCGACGAACGCCTTGGCCTCCACGAGGGCGACGCCCCGGCGGATGGGTTCCAGCAGGTGGATTTCGAATTGCAGCGTGTCGCCCGGAACGACCTTGCGCTTGAATTTCACGCCGTCGATCTTCATAAAGTAGGTCGAGTAGTTCTCCGGGTCGGGGACGTTGCTCAGGACCATGATGCCGCTGCACTGCGCCATGGCTTCGACGATCAGCACGCCCGGCATCACCGGCTCCTCGGGGAAGTGGCCCACGAAGAACGGTTCGTTCATCGTCACGTTCTTGATGCCCGCCACGGACGAGGAATCGCAGTGGAAAATGCGGTCCACCAGCAGGAACGGCGGACGGTGGGGCAGCATGCGGCGGATGTCGTTGATGTCGTAGAGCGGCGGCTTGCGGCAGTCGTAGGTGTAGCGGGGTTTCTCGCCTCCGCGGCGGATGGTCTGCTTGAGCTGCTTCATAAACTCCGTGTTGGCGAAGTGTCCCGGGCGGGTGGCCCAGACGCGGCCCTTGATCCGTACGCCCAGCAGCGCGAAGTCGCCCAGCAGGTCGAGCAGCTTGTGGCGCGCCAGCTCGTTGTTGCAGCGCAGTTCGAGGTTATTGAGGTAGCCCGCCTTGATCTCGATGTCGGGCTTGTTGAAGACCTTCTTGAGCTTGTCCAGCTGTTCGTCGGGCACGGGGTTTTCCACCACCACGATGGCGTTGTCCAGGTCGCCGCCCTTGATCAGGTTCATGTTGATCAGCGGCTCCAGCTCGTGCAGGAAGACGAACGTGCGGCAGGGCGAAATTTTTCGGGCGAAGTCGTCGCCGGGGTTGAAGGTGGCGTACTGGTTGCCGATGACCTTCGAATTGTAGTCCACGTGCACCGAGACGGAGAATTCGTCGTCGGGGTAGAGGATGATCGCCACGCCCTTCTCGGGGATCGTGTAGACCATCTTTTCGGTCACGTGGTAGAACTGCCGCTCGGCGTCCTGATCCGCCAGTCCGGTCTCGGTGATGGCCCGGGCGTATTCGCGGGCCGAGCCGTCCATGATGGGGGTCTCGGGGGCGTCGATGTCGATCACGGCGTTATCCACGCCGAGGGTCCAGAGCGCCGACATGATGTGCTCGATGGTGTGCACGCGGTGGCCGCCGGCTTCGACGGTCGTGCCGCGCGAAGTGTCTACGACGTTGTCGCACAGGGCGGGAATTATGGGTTGTCCTTCGAGGTCGGTGCGGCGGAATACGATTCCGGTTCCGGCCTCGGCGGGATTCACGGTCATGGTAACTTTGACGCCCGTATGCAGGCCCTTTCCCGAGAATGAGATCGGCGCCTTCAGCGTTTGTTGTTTGGTTGACATAAGCGGTGTTTCTATATATTTGCGCGCAAAGATAGGAAATTTTCGGTAAAAAACGCTACTTTTGCTCAAAATTCCGATACACCGCAATGACTGAAACACCCCGTGACGACAAACCGAAACCCGCCCGCAGGCCGCGTATCAAACTGCCCTTCGACAACCGCAGGGAGGATATGGGGTCGTGGACCTACGACCATCGTATCGGCCTGTGCGTCACGTTGATCGCCTATCTGGCGCTGATGATCGTCTTCGTCTCGTCGAAGATCGTCGTGGGCCGGCGCACGCACCAGCAGGGCATGTATATCGACCTTCAGACGCTGGCCGAAATGGAGCAGGAGCGCGACCGCCTGGAGCGCGAGGTGCGCGAGCGCCAGCGGCAGGAGGAGATCGACTGGCGGAGCATCCGCAACCAGGCGTCGAACGAAAACGCCCTGAACGAGAAGCTCCGCGACGACCGCGGGACCAACGCTGCGGCGCTGAACGAGGCGGCGGCCGAGGCCGAGGCGCGGATGCGCGCCAACCGCGAGGCCTACGAGCAGGGGCTTGCCGAGGAGCGGGCCATCCGCGAACGCCGCGGGAAGGAGGACGGCGCGGAACGTCAGGACCGCAAGGTCAAGGGGCGCGTCACGGTGTCGTTTTCGATTACCGATCCCGTGCGCACGTCGCGTTATCTGGAGGTCCCGGCCTATCTGTGCGAGGGCGGGGGCGACGTGACGGTTTCGGTCACGGTGGACCGTGCGGGCAAGGTGACCGGCGCGCGCGTCACCGAGGGCGGCGACGACTGCATGCGCGAGTCGGCCCTGCGCGCCGCCCGCAATTCGTTGTTCAACATCGACGACTCGGCGCCCGCCCGTCAGACGGGAACCATCACTTATATCTTCATTCCCCAATGATTTCGGATGATTGCGGCCTGCCTGCCGCACATCCTGGGGCATATCCAATCCGATCTGACGGGGCATCTCGAGCGTTGTCCGTTCGGAATTTTGCCGCTTGTTGGCCGGCAGTCGACCGCGGGCGGAAGCCGCGGAAGACGTTTCCCGGCAAAAAGAAGGCCTTTTTGGGGTCGGCTCTGTGTCGGGAAAATCGGCTTTTTTTATGGATAATTTCGGCTTCGGCCGCGGATTTGTCCGAAAAAAACGTAACTTTGTAGCCGACGTAATTTTCCGAACCGTTAGATGCGTAAACTGCTTTTCATCGTGCTGGCCTTCACGGCGTGCCTGCTCTTTCCGGAGGGCGGCGACGGTGCGTGCATCCGGCAGCAGGCGCCCTCTGCGGCCTTCTCGGCGGGCGATATGCACACCGACGAGTGGCAGTGCGAGCGTACGTACAATTCGGATCTGAACCACCAACCCCGTGTGCTCCGGGAGGCGGAATCCTGCCCGGCGCAGCCTTCGTTCCGTTACGGCGACCGGCAAGTTCCGGCCGAACGCGCCGTCGTGCGCGGCGCCGCTTCGTGGGGCTGTGGTACGGGAGTTGCCAAGTTAACCGCTGCGTTCCGAACCTCCGATCTCTCCGCCGGACCGCATGCCGTGGATTACTATGTCTACCGGCTGCGGCGGCTCATTATTTAGCGTACGGTATTTCCCGAACGGTTCGCCGTTCTGTTTGCCTGAAATACGAACGTCTGATAATGAAAGAGATATGGATAAGATTAAAATTTGCGAGGCGATGTACGCCTTGCCCGGGGAGGTTGTGGTGCGCCGCCGCAAATCCCTCGTACTGCCTGCCGCGCTGCTTGCGGCCGGCGTGGCGATACTGGTTCTGAATCACGTTTACGGAGCCTCGATGACCAACAACCTCCGCTCGTCGGCGGTGTTCATCGGCGGTTCGCTGGCCCTGGCGGGGATGATCACGCTCGCGGCGCGCTTTTTCAGCGCCGAGGGCGCGCCCTACTACCGTGCCGGACGCAGTTACCTGCGCTACGACGAACTCTACTTCGAGCGCTCCCAGAGCCGCGATGTGGTGGCCCTCGTGGCGGAAGGCAATGTGGAACGGCTGCTGGCAATGCCCCATGCGCGGGTTCCGGCGGTCTCCGTGGCCATGTACCGTACGCCCGACAACCGCTTCGCCGCCATGCAGGCCTTCGAGTACGCGGACCTGGAATACCGGCCGCTGACCCGGTTGCAGATCAGCCCGCAGAAAGAGGGGGCTTGCGAGGCGTAGGGTTCGTCGCTGCGCTCCGGGACCGGAACTGCGCCCGCTGAATTTTGGATACGAAAAAACAGATTGGACAGATGATAGACATCAGTGGTGAAAATGTAGTATTGGTCGGTGCGTTGCTGCTCTTCGTGGCGGTGATGGCCGGCAAGGTCGCTTACCGCTTCGGCGCCCCCGCGTTGCTGCTCTTTCTGGGGGTCGGCATGTTGTTCGGGCTGAATTTCATTTCGTTCCGTTCGGTCGAAATGACGCAGTTCGTCGGTATGATCGCACTGTGCATCATCCTCTTCACGGGCGGTATGGACACCTCCTTTCAGGAGATAAAGCCGATCATCGGGCCGGGCGTCGTGCTGGCCACGGTGGGAGTGGTTATGACGGCCATGGTGCTGGCGGGCTTCGTCTGGCTCGTCGCTCCGTGGCTCGATCTGGAGATCTCCTTCGCGCTGGCGCTGCTGCTGGCCGCCACGATGTCCTCGACCGACTCGGCGTCGGTCTTCTCGATCCTGCGAAGCAAGAAGCAGGGCCTCAAACAGCATCTCCGTCCGTTGCTGGAGCTGGAGAGCGGCTCGAACGACCCGATGGCCTACATGCTTACGATCCTGCTGATCGGCGTGGTCACCAACTCCCAGGGCGGGGGCGGTCTGGGCATGAGCGCCCTCTATTTCGTGGTGCAGCTGGTCGTCGGCACGCTTTCGGGTTACCTGATCGGGCGGCTGGCCGTGTGGACGATCAACAAGATCAACCTGGCCAACCACTCGCTCTACTCGGTGCTGCTGCTGGCCTTCATCTTCTTCGCCTTCGCCTTCACGGACCTCGTCAAGGGCAACGGCTACCTGGCGGTTTACCTCGCGGGTCTGGTCGTGGGCAACCATAAGCTGGCGCAGAAACGCTCGCTGACGGTCTTCTTCGACGGTTTCACGTGGCTCATGCAGATCGTGATGTTCCTCACGCTGGGGCTTTTCGTCAACAGCGACGAACTGCTGCGTCCCGAGGTGCTGATCCTCGGCGGTGCGGTCGGCGCGTTTATGATCCTCGTGGCGCGTCCCGTCACGGTTTTCGCCTGCCTGCTGCCGTTCCGGCGCTTCACGACCAAGGCGCGTCTCTACGTTTCGTGGGTGGGTTTGCGCGGCGCCGTGCCGATCCTGTTCGCCATCTACCCGATGATGGCGGGCGTCGAGCACGCCGAGCTGCTGTTCAACGTGGTCTTCCTCTCGACGATTATCTCGCTTCTGGTGCAGGGTACGACCGTGAGCGGCATGGCCAATCTGCTGGGGCTGGCCTACGAGGAGCGCGAATCGGCCTTCAACGTCGAGATGCACGAGGAGATGAAGTCGGCGCTGACGGAGGTCGAGGTCAACGAGAACCTGCTCGCCAGCGGCCATACGCTCAAGGACATCACCCTGCCCGAGAATACGCTGGTGATGATGGTCTGCCGCGACGGGGAGTACTTCGTGCCGCAGGGGAAGACGGAACTCAAGCTGGGCGACAAGCTGCTGGTTATTTCGGACCGCAGCGAGGAGCTGGCAAGCACCTATAAGGATATGGGCATCGACGACGTGATGAAGCTCGGGTAGCTTTCAACGCTCATTGCCTGCGAATTACGGCTCGGGACGCATCCTGTGCCGTGCCTCCCTCCGGCGGATTTCCGCCCGAATCTCCGGCGATTCTGTCGCCGGGGATTCTTTTTTTTGCCCGTTCTGTTCCGTATGTCGGCGATTTTTTGTACCTTGAACCGTGAAAAGGAGATTTTTCGCTCTGAAATCCGAACCGGAATCCGGAGCGTCTCTTCGTTTCGGTTTGCGACGCGTGATATGTCTTTGCGGCGTCAAACAAATAGGAAAGATTAAAAAGAAAGCCGGCATTCGGCAAAAAGTTGTACTTTTGCCCTGTTCGCGGACGCTTCCTGCGGCGGCCGGCCCCGACCATGAAACTGCTGAAACCCACATACCTGCTGCGAACCCTGCTGCTGCTCTGCGCCGTAGCGGTCGTGTCGTCCGCCTGCGAGCGGAACGAAACGCAGTCGCTGTCGGACAAACTGGACCACATGATCGCCAACCGGCAGGTTTACGACTGCCAGAAGGAGCAGCGTATCGCCGAACTGCGGCATCTGTTGAGCGTGAGCGGCCTGACTCCCGCGCAGGAGTACGAGATCAACGACAGGCTGTTCGGCGAATTCCACAAGTACAAACTCGACTCGGCCATCCGCTACATGGAGCGCAACGTCCTGCTGGCGCGTCGTCTGGGCGACCGCCGCAAGGGCTGTCTTTCGGGAATCCGCCTGGCGGAACTCTACTCGTCGACGGGCATGTCCATCGAGGCGAAGCGGATGCTGGACTCGATCGACCGCCGGTCGGTGCCCCGCGACATGCTGGCGACCTATTACAAGGCTTACAACCGTTTCTACCAGCAATACGTGGCTTTCAGCGGACAGAGACACTTCCGCGAGCTGGAGGAACGCTATCAGGATTCGGTGATCATGTTTGCCGACACGGTTTCGGTGCGTTACAAGCTCGACCGGCTCTACCAGATGAGCCGCCGCAACCAGTCGCACGAAATGGAGGTCCGGCTGCTCGGGTTTCTGAACAGCCTCGAACCCGATTCGCAGCTCTACGCCGAGTGCGCCTATTCGGTGGGCAGTTTCTACCGCCGCCGCGGGGACGACTGGCTGGCGCGGAAGTACTACATGCTGTCGGCGATGACCGACATCCGGAACTCCACGAAGGAGAACGCCGCCTTCCAGGCGCTCGCGACGCTCTATTACCGCCACGGCGATCTTTTCCGTGCGTTCCGCTACACGCAGGCGGCCGTCGAGGACGCGCTTTTCTCCAACGTGCAGTTCCGCACGGTCCAGATGTCGGAACTTTACTCGATCATCATTGCCTCGCACCAGGCCAAAGAGTCCCGCACCAAACACAAGCTGCAATACTATCTGGTGCTGATCAGCGTGCTGTCGGCGGTGCTGGTGCTGCTGTTCGTCTACCTGTACAAGCAGCTTCGCAGGGTCTACCGCATCAAGGAGGAGCTTTCGCAGACCAATGCGAAGCTGGCCCGGCTCAACGAGGAGCTGGGCGAGAAGAACGAGCAGTTGTCGGACTCCAATGCCGTCAAGGTGCAGTACATAGCGCGGTTCTTCGACCTTTGCTCCATGTACATCGACAAAATGGACGATTACCGCAAGTCGCTCAAGAAGCTGGCCCAGGACCGGAAGTTCGACGAACTCAACAGACGGCTCAAATCGACCTCGATGCTCGAGGACGAGCAGGACGAACTCTACAAGAATTTCGACGCCATCTTCCTGAACCTCTATCCGTCGTTCGTCGAGGACTTCAACGCCCTGCTGACCGAGGACGAGCGGATCGTGCTCAAGCAGGAGGACCTGCTGAACAAGGAGCTGCGGATTTACGCCCTGCTGCGTCTGGGCATCACCGACAGCGTGAAGATCGCTTCGTTCCTGCGCTGTTCGCTTTCGACCGTCTATAACTACCGGACCAAGGTGCGCAACAAGGCGGCCATCTCGCGCGAGGAGTTCGAAAAGATGGTCATGAAGATCGGAACGGTCCATAAAACGGACGTCTGACCATTCCAGATCGTCTACATTTTTCGGGTTGTTTCAGAATGTAATAAATTGTTAATTAGAGATATGGTTCGAATTGGGTTCTACATTTTCCGCTTCAGTTTTCAAACCGAAGGTTATTCGGGCTAATTTTGTAATCGAGGTGGTGCGCCTGCCGGTATTTTCCTTCGGAAACGGGAGGCGCGGCGCTGAACCTAACTTTTAACCGACCTTATTGACTACACGATGAATCCTGTAAAAGTTGGCCTTATCGGCTTCGGCAGAATGGGAGGTTTCTACCTCGACGAGATGCAGAAAAGCGACAGGTGGGACGTTGCGTACATCTGCGACGTCTGCGCCGAATCGCGGGACCTGGCGCGCAAGCTGGCCCCCGGGGCGAAGGTTGTGGATGACGAACAGGTTATTTTCGACGATCCCGAAGTGCAGGTCGTGGGGCTGTTCGCTCTGGCCGACTCGCGCAAATCGCAGATCGAGCGGGCTTTCGCCGCGGGCAAGCACGTCATCGCTGAAAAACCCATTTCCGACAGTATCGAAAACGAATGGCAGGCCGTCGAGCTGGCCGAGAACACGCCCTTGTTCTCGACGGTGAACCTCTACCTGCGCAACTCCTGGTATCACAATACGATCAAAGATTTCATCGCCCAGGGCGAGATCGGCGAACTGGCCATCATCCGGGTCTGCCACATGACTCCGGGACTGGCTCCGGGCGAGGGCCACGAATACGAAGGTCCCGCGTTCCACGACTGCGGCATGCACTACGTGGACATCGCACGCTGGTATGCCCAGTCGGAATTCAAGACCTGGAATGCCCAGGCCGTGCGGATGTGGAACTACAAGGACCCCTGGTGGCTGCAATGCCACGGCACGTTCGAGAACGGCGTGGTGTTCGACATCACCCAGGGGCATGTCTACGGCCAGCTGGCCCAGACCCAGACCCATAATTCCTATGTGGACATCATCGGCACGAAGGGCATCGCACGCATGACGCACGATTTCAAGACGGCGATCGTCGAGCTGCACGGCGTGACGCAGACCCACCGCCTCATCCAGCCCTACGGGGGCAAGAACATCGACACCCTTTGCAAGCTCTTCGCCGAGTCGATCGAGACGGGCCGCCGCAGCGAGGCGCTCCCGGAGTTCCGCGACGCGGCGCTGGCCTCGGAGTACGCCTGGCGGTTCCTGCGCGACGCGCGGGAGCACGACCTCCCGGCCATCGGGGAACTGGAGACCCTGCGGCAGATCCGCGAACGCCGCCGCACGATGAAGGACGGCTACGGCCTGCTGCGCAAACACGCATGACAATCGCATAACCCTAAAACTACCTGAACTTATGAATCATCTGTTATTTATCGGCGTGGGACAAATCGTCATCATCGCGCTTGTCGTGCTGCTGCTGTTCGGCGGCACGAAGATCCCGGAATTGATGAAGGGCCTCGGCAAAGGCTACAAGATCTTCAAGGACGAGGTCGACAACATCGAAAAGAACATCAAATAACCTCAATACTAACTCAAATTAAACCTCGAAACGATGGCAAAAGAAATGTCAAGAAGAACGTTCCTGAAGCAGGGAGCGGCTGCCGCGATCGGTTTAGCGGTCGTACCCAGCACGGTTCTGGGTAAGAAGTTCGGCTACACGGCCCCCAGTGACAAACTCAACATCCTGGGCGTCGGCGTCGGCGGACGCGGCGCTTCGGTGCTGAAGGGCCTGGAGAGCCAGAACATCATCGGCCTGTGCGATGTCGACTGGAAATACGCCGACCACATTTTCAAACGTTATCCTGCGGCCAAGAAGTTCAACGACTACCGCAAGATGTACGACGAGATGCTCAAGTCGGCCGATGCCGTGATGGTCGCTACGGCGGACCACACGCACGCCATCATCGCCGCCGACGCCATCACCGCCGGCAAGCACGTATATTGCGAAAAACCGCTGACCCACACCGTCTACGAGTCGCGCCTGCTGACCAAGCTGGCCGACAAGTACAAGGTGGCCACGCAGATGGGCAACCAGGGCGCATCGGCCGAAGGCGTGCGCAAGGTCTGCGAATGGATCTGGAACGGCGAGATCGGCGAGGTGCGCCGCGTGGACACCTTCACCGACCGTCCCATCTGGCCGCAGGGCCTGGCGCGTCCCGAGGAGGATATGCGCATCCCCAAGACGATGAACTGGGACGCCTTCATCGGTCCGGCTCCCTATCGTCCCTACAACGCCGCCTATACGCCGTGGAACTTCCGCGGATGGTGGGATTTCGGTACGGGTGCGCTGGGCGACATGGCCTGCCATATCCTGCACCCCGTGTTCAAGGGGCTGAAACTGGGCTATCCGACCAAGGTGGAGGGCAGCTCGACGCTGCTGCTGAACGAGTCCGCTCCCTCGGCACAGCGCGTGAAGTTCATCTTCCCGGCCCGCGACAACATGCCGAAGGTGGCCATGCCCGAAGTCGAGGTGCACTGGTACGACGGCGGCCTGATGCCGGAGCGTCCCGCAGGGCTTCCCGCCGGCAAGAACCTGAACGTGAGCGGCGGCGCCGCCATCTTCTACGGTACGAAGGACACGCTGATCTGCGGCTGCTACGGCAAGGATCCCTATCTGGTTTCGGGCCGTGTTCCCGAGGCTCCGAAGGTGCTGCGCGAGATCACCGAGTCGCACCAGATGGACTGGGTGCGCGCCTGCAAGGAGGACGCCGACGACCGCGTGCTTTCGGCATCGGACTTCAGCGAAGCCGGACCGTTCAACGAAATGGTCGTTATGGGCGTGCTGGCAGTCCGCCTCCAGGGCCTCAATCAGGTGCTGGAGTGGGACGGTCCGAACATGCGTTTCACGAACATCCCGGACGACGCCATGATCAAGACGGTCATCAAGGACGGCTTCCACATCAAGGACGGACACCCGACCTTCGACAAGACCTGGACCGATCCCGTGAACGCACAGCAGTTCGCCCAGGAGCTGATCAAACACACCTACCGCGACGGCTGGGCGCTTCCCGCCATGCCGCGCTGATTAACTAACCTGTCCGTAAAACTTTAAAAAAACAGAAAGAATATGAAAAAGACCCTTTTATTCTCGGTATGCGCGGCTCTGACCGCATCGCTGGTTTCGTGCGGCGGCCCCGGCGGCAAGGCCAAGACGGCTGAAACGGCCGATGCCAAAACCGCCAAGAAAGCCGTTCCCGAATACACCGTTGTCGACAACGCACAGGTGGACCTCGCCTCGTTCCCGCAGGACAAGGACGGCTACTATGTGATCTTCGACGGCAAGACGCTCAACGGCTGGCGCGGCTACGGCAAGGACAAGGCTCCTTCGCGCTGGACGGTGGAGGATGGCGCCATCAAGTTCAACGGCTCGGGCGGCGGCGAGGCCCAGACGGGCGAGGGCGGCGACCTGATCTTCGCCAAGAAATTCAAGAACTTCGAGCTGGAGATGGAGTGGAAGGTTTCGAAGGGCGGCAACTCGGGCATCTTCTACCTGGCCCAGGAGGTTACGACCCAGAAGGACGGCAAGACCAAGTACGAGCCGATCTACATCTCGTGCCCCGAGTATCAGGTGCTCGACAACACCAACCATCCCGATGCCAAGCTGGGTGTCGACGGCAACCGCCAGTCGGCGTCGCTCTACGACATGATCCCCGCCGTTCCGCAGAACCAGAATCCCTTCGGCGAGTGGAACAAGGCCAAGATCATGGTTTACAAAGGCACGGTCGGTCCCGCCCGCAGCCTTCCCGTTACAGCGTGTTTGCCGTAAAGCTGCGGGCCGGG
>OKSA01003549.1_pt1 | contig 11388 bp, 7 predicted proteins | sample 1601181 | NCBI WGS metagenome assembly OKSA01 (sample SAMEA3541538, study PRJEB24748) | human gut metagenome | biome: human gut; feature: human-associated habitat; material: faeces | place: China | collected 2012 | reverse complement strand
CACATTGCCCATCTGAAGTGCCTTAAAAGGAGCCGGAAGCTCATTTGCGTTGTTGGAATAATATCTGGAAAGCGGCACAGTCAGATCGTAGCGAAGTCCGGAGTCAACCAGATCACTTTCTTTCTCTGCTTCCGCAAGTTTCAGTTTCTCCCCACGTTTCAGGATCTTGAAAATAAGTTTCTCATTCTCTCCGCCCTGTTTACTGGAAAGATTTTCAATATGTTCCACACATGGTGTCTCTATAGATGAAAAGCCAAATGTTCCGTATGTTTCACGAATCATGTTCATCACATAATTACGGATTTCCATCTCTTTTGGTAAAATGTCCTTCATACCGGTTACCGGTTTCTTCTTTAATGCCATGTTGTCCTCCTCTTTTATAAAAATTCTGCCCGTCTCCATTATGAACCACTCTTTGAAACGCAAGAAAAACCTGCATATCAAAATTTTTTACTTCATCAATCATCAACTCCATAACTGAAGAAATATCAAATCCTCTTCTGTATGGTCTGTCAGAGATCAATGCTGCATATACATCGCAGACTCTGAGTATCCGGGCACCTATGGGTATGTCATTACCTGCTTTATTGGACGGATATCCACTGCCATCATAATTCTCATGATGGTACAGGATACTCTCCAATACAAAATCCGAATATCCCTGCCCTTTAAGTTCCTCATATCCCAATGCAGAATGCATCCGGACATACTTCAGTTCCTCGATCACCAGAGGATCCTGCTCCTGTCCGTTAATATAACTTGTCAGCTTCAGCTTTCCTATATCATGGAGCATTCCTGCTATTGCAAGCTCATAGCACTGTTCATGCGGCAGTCCCATCTCCTCTGCAACCGCATAAGCCAGATTACTTACCAGCATTCCATGATGCAGTTCAGAAGCAAGGTCAAATTCCAGGATCCTCTGCTGTGAACCTGCCGCTGTCTTTTGTACTGTGTCCAAAATGTTACCTCCACATCCTACAGCCAGGTAGCTATTGCTGTCCGTTTTCTCTCGATCATCTCATCAATGCGGGAAATATAATTAGAAACGTCTTTTACATTCTCCACACGTTCAATTCTCTGTCCATGGTCAAAGACCAGCTTGGAAGAACCGCCTGCTCCCAGTGCGATGATAGGCTGTTTTTCCTCCATAATCAGTATATTGTAAATTCCCGCTTTGTCAACCTTTGCATAGCCAACATTTTCAAAATTTCCCTTCATATTCTTCTGTCTGTACAGATAATAAGGACTCATTCCCATTTCATACGCAGTTTTCATGGTCAGATCCATAATCTCCTGATTATTCTCAAAAGACATTTCCTGATATTTCTCTTTAAAAATATTCAGCCTTGCTGCACGTTTCACTGCCAGTGAATGTACGGTAATACTGTCCGGTGCCAGTTCACGAACCTGTTCAAGAGTCCGCTCTACCATGTGAATATCCTCACCCGGAAGACCTACGATCAGATCCATGTTAATGTTATCGTATCCCAGCTCTCGTGCCAGATGAAACGCTTCTTTTGTCTGCTCCACAGTATGTCTGCGGCCGATAATATCCAGGGTTTCCTGATTCATAGTCTGTGGATTTACGGAAATTCTTGTTACCGGATACTCCCTGGTCGCCATCAGCTTTTCACGTGTAATACTGTCCGGTCTGCCGGCTTCCACAGTAAACTCTGCCAGTCCTTCATAGCCAAAAGCTTCTCCCACTGTATCCAGGAGCTTACGGATCTGATGTGGAAGCAGTGTAGTCGGGGTACCGCCGCCAATATAGATGGTGTCCAGTTTTCTTCCCTTCATCATAAGAGCAGTCTCTCTTACCTCACGGCAGAGAGCTTCCACATATTCATCTGTTCTCTTCTCCCACACTTTCAGCGGATAGGAGCTGAAGGAACAATACAGACAGATACTTGGGCAAAACGGGATTCCAATATAAAGGCTGTATCCATTTTCATAGTCAATATCCTTCAGAATCTCTCTTTCCCTGTTTGCAATAGTGATGGCAAGCGCTGTTTTCTGCGGACTCACCAGATATCTCTCACGCATCTCCCGGGCTGCTTCCGTATTTTTCATTCCGGATTCGATCATTCCCATTGCCAGTTTGGCAGGACGTATTCCTGTCAGATTTCCCCATGGAAGAGTTCTGCCCGTCAGTTTTACCAACAACTGATACAGAGCATATTTGATATTATCTTTATTCTCTTTTCTCAGAGCATGAGCATCCTGTATTCCACAGCCTGCATTCTCTTTAGAAAGTATGTCTGCGGAAATTACCCCTTTTTGCTCTGTTTCCTGTTTCGACAGATTCTCTGTCCTTTCGTATTTTATGATATAACTGTCATTATCCCGTTCCACACTGAAGCGGAGGTCATACTCTGCTTCAGCATTTTCATAAAGAGTATGTATCTCCGCTTCGGGATAAAACGCTTTGATCAGTTCATAAACATCATGTTCAAAATCTCTGTTCTTAAACAGAATGCCTATTTTACACAAATGGATTATACCTCTTTTCATAACCAATAGTGGTAGATGCATCATGTCCGGGGAAAACCTCGGTCTCTTCAGGAAGCGAATCTACCAGTTTATGGAGACTTCTCACAATTTCTGCTGTACTTCCACCCGGAAAATCCGTTCTTCCAACAGAGCCATAGAACACTGTATCACCGCTGAACAATACACCTTCATCTTTCAGATAATAACAGCAGCTTCCTTTGGTATGTCCCGGTGTATGGATCATCTGAACGGAAAATCCCGCCAGTCTGATAACATCCAGATCCTCCAGAAATACATCCGGCACAATAGAACATCCCTGTCCATAATGTACAGTCATATTGATCGAAGGTTCGCGGAGCATCTCCTCTTCCTGACGACAGGCATAAATCGGAATATTATATTTCTCCTTTACTGCCTGTGCAGCCAGAATGTGGTCAAAATGTCCATGGGTAAGAAGAATCGCCACCGGTTTTCCATTCATCCGGGAAATCTTCATTTCAATCTTCTCCGGACAATCTGCGGGATCAACAATGATCAGTTCTCCGGTTTCTTTATTCTTAAGGATATAGCAATTTGTATATACAGGTCCTAATATACATTTCTGTAATTCTAAATTCTTCATGTTATTCCTTTCTGTCAATCTGCAGCAGTTCCATAAAATAATGTTCCAGCAGATTTTTCCATGATCAGCCTGTAGTTCTCTCTACGTCAATGACACTCTCTACCTGACGGATCTTCTCGATCAGGGAACGCAGTTCCTCTTTGCTTCCAATCTCAAAACTCATGGAAATAGTTGCCTTCTCCTGCTTGCTTGTACGGCTGTTGATACTTCGCAGGTCGATCTTACGTTCTGTAAATATTTTAGAAAGATCCACAAGAAGCCCTGTACGGTTATTTGCATAAACCTGAATCTCAGCCATATACTTCTCTTTTTCCTTGGTATCAGGCTGCTGCCACTCTGCCTCAATCAGTCGTGTCCTGTCTGTCTCAGACATATTCAGCACATTGACACAATCTGTACGATGAATTGTGATTCCACGTCCTCTTGTAACAAAGCCTACAATCTCATCACCCGGGATTGGATTACAGCACTTGGAAAAACGGACTGCCACATCATGGATTCCTTTTACCACAATGCCGCTCTTACTCTTGGCAATGTGAAGCTTTTCCTGTGTCTCAGAAGCAGCCTCAAGAACCTGCTCGTCTGTCAGATTCTTCTTATTTTCCTTATCATATGCCTCCACCAGCTTATTGAAAACCTGACCTTCTTTCAATCCGCCATGACCAATTGCAGCAAGTACTGAATCCCAGTCCCTGAAACCATATTTACGCAAAACAGCCTCCAGATACTGGGTTTTTGTATAATTTGCGATCTTAAATCCCTTTGCGCGCGCATACTGCGCAAGCATCTCCTTGCCCTTAAGGATATTATCTTCTTTTAATTCCTTCTTGAACCACTGGTTAATCTTGTTCTTTGCCTGAGTACTCTTAACCAGTTTCAGCCAGTCGCGGCTTGGTCCCTGAGAATTCTGTGAAGTAATGATTTCAATACGGTCGCCGTTTTTGATCTCATATTCAATCGGAACCAGCTTACCGTTAACTCTGGCACCTACCATCTTATTTCCGACTGCACTGTGAACACTGTACGCAAAATCCACCGGTGTAGAACCGCTTGGAAGTGTTTTAACATCTCCCTGTGGAGTGAAACAGTAAACACTGTCCGCAAAAAGATCCAGGTCATTCTTCAGAAGACTCATGAATTCTTTGTTATCAGACATGTCTCTCTGCCATTCCAGAATCTGACGCAGCCAGTTCAGTTTCTCTTCCTCACTCTTACCTACAGGAACCTTTCCGTCAGACGACTCTTTATATTTCCAGTGTGCAGCAATACCATATTCTGCAGTTCTGTGCATTTCATAAGTACGGATCTGGATTTCAAAGGGCTGTCCGTTAGGTCCAATCAATGTGGTATGCAATGACTGATACATATTGGGTTTCGGCATGGCAATATAATCTTTAAACCGTCCCGGAATTGGCTTATACATCTCATGGATCACACCAAGGGCAGCATAACAATCCTTCACTGTATCTACAAGAATACGGACAGCAAATAAATCATAAATCTGATCAATAGTCTTATCCTGATTTACCATCTTCTTGTAGATACTGAAAAAGTGTTTTACACGTCCGTCCACCTGCGCCTTAATATTGGCATCATCCATATGTTTCTTAACTTCTTTTACAATCGCACCTACAAACTGTTCTCTCTCGCTTTTACGCAGGGCAACCTTATGCACCAGGTCATAATATACATCCGGCTTAAGGTATTTCAGTGACAGGTCATCCAGCTCTACCTTTATCTTGGAAATACCCAGACGCATGGCAATAGGAGCATAAATATCCATGGTCTCTCTGGCCTTTTCCTGCTGCTTTTCAGGACGCATATACTGTAAGGTACGCATATTATGAAGACGGTCTGCAAGCTTGATCAGAATAACTCTGATATCCTTAGCCATGGCAAGAAACATCTTTCTGAGGTTCTCTGCCTGAACTTCTACTTTATCCGCAGAATAAGATAACTGTCCCAGCTTGGTAACACCATCCACAAGAAGTGCAACCTCTGAACCAAATTCCTTCTCCACTTCCTCATAGGTCATCCAGGTATCTTCAACTGCATCATGAAGAAGACCTGCAACTATCGTTTCTTTGTCAAGTTCCAGATCTGCCAGAATGATGGCAACACACAAAGGATGAATGATATATGGCTCTCCGGACTTTCTCTTCTGTCCTTCATGAGCTTCACTTGCAACCTTATATGCCTTCTCTATCATGGAAATATCTGTTGATGGATGATACTTCAGAACACTGTTTATCAGTTCTTTATAAAGCACCTCCGGACTTGTAAAATCATGCATGGTCTTTACTGCCGCATCTGCTCTCTTTACAGATTCCAGCTTCTCTTTCTCAACCTGCATTTCATCTTTTTTTGCTTCTGTACTTTTTGTTATCTCTGTCATATGCTCCCACCTGCCTGTCCTGCACAATCAGCTGTGCTTATTTACCATCATAACAAATTACGGACGCTACATCATACCCATTCAGTCTTTCGCGTCCCTTTAAACCTGCAAGTTCCATGAGAAATACAACCTTGACAACCTCACCGCCAAGCTGTTCCACCAGCTTGATCGCTGCTTCGATCGTACCGCCTGTTGCGATCAGATCATCAACGATAACCACTTTCTGACCTGGTTTTATGGAATCTTTATGCATTTCAATCTCTGCACTGCCATATTCCAGATCATAGCTTACAGATACTGTTTCGCGGGGAAGTTTACCTTTTTTACGAATCGGTACAAATGGTTTATGAAGATTATATGCGATCGGTACACCAAAGATAAAGCCTCTGGACTCTGTTCCTGCAATCACGTCCACATCTATATCCTTAAGACAGTCCTGCATGGAGTCGATTGCCAACTGCAGGCCATCCGCGTCCTGCAGAACACTTGTAATATCTCTGAAAATAATCCCCGGTTCAGGAAAATCCGGTATACTTAATACATAATCTTCAATTTTCTTCATTTTATTTCTCCTCCAGTGTGTGTTATATTGCTGTTCGCTCATAAATATTTTATAGTATATCACCTTTTTATTTCAGAATCAAGTTACTGTTAAGCCCTGACATTTGTATTTCCAGGCTTACCGGCGGTTACAAACCAAGCGGTAATATTAACAGTAATTCTGAATAATAATCTGAAGACTCTCTCGTCCCCTGAATCTGTTGATCTCCGGATAATAAGTAACAGAAATACTGTCTTTTTCCCTGATAAAGTTCACAAAATCCTCTGCTTCTCCGAAATAAATGCCTTCCACTGAAATCCCCTGCGGATCGAGAAGTTTTAATTTTACTACATTTTTATTTTTCCCGATAATACTGTGATCAAGCACTCTGAGATTTTTCTGCGCAAAGACCGGTTTTGTATTCCCTTTCCCAAAGGGCTCCAGAAGCGAAATCTGTTCTACCAGTTCTTTTGTAATATAAGACACAGGCATCGGCACATCAATCACGATCTTAGGACGCAATTCTTCGTCCGTCAACGTACAGTTGACATTGAGACGTCTCCGGAATTCTTCTATATTTTTTTCTTCTATAGAAAGACCTGCTGCCATCGGATGACCTCCAAACTGTATCATCAGGTCTGCACATTTTACCAGTTCTTCATACATAGAGTAACTTTCTATTGATCTTCCGCTTCCTTTTGCACTTGCCTCACCGCCCGTCAATACAAAGGCAGGCCTGTGATATTTTTCCCTGATCCTGCCTGCTATAATACCGGCAAGACTTTCATGACAATCCGGAAGATAAACTACCAGTACTCTGTCATTTTTCAGCTCTGTAGTCTCTATGATCCGGATTGCCTCTTCTTTTCCTTTCTCAGTGAGAGCTTTTCGGCTCTGATTAAGAGCTGTAAGATCTCCGGCAAGCCTTGCTGCTTCTTCCTTTGTTTTTGCATTGAGAAGTGCAAGAGAACGGGCAGCTGTATCCAGTCTGCCACTGGCATTGATACATGGTCCCAGCACAAATCCGATATGATAAGCTGTGATTTTAGCATCTTCCAGAGAATTTGCGCGGATCAGTTCCTGCAATCCTTGATTTTTGGTATTTTTCAGACGGCGCAGCCCTTCTTTTACCAGAATCCTGTTCTCTCCCTGAAGATCCATAACATCTCCTACTGTTGCAATAGCCGCCAGTTCATAATAATCTTCCAGCTCCTCTGCCGGAACACCAAATCTCTCGTAAAGTGCTGCAATATATTTAAAGGCCACCACTGCTCCACACAGGTTTTTATTCGGGTATGGACAATCATATTGTTTCGGATTCAAAATCGCATCTGCCGGAGGAAGCACCATCTGGCGTTCTCCCTTTTCCTCCCTGTAAGGAACCTCATGATGATCTGTAATAATCACTGTCATTCCCTTATCCTTTGCCATCTGGATTTCAGCAGCCGCAGCAATTCCATTATCACAGGTCACGATCGTATCGATCCGGTCCGTTTCCGCTCTTTCTATAAGATGTGCATGAATCCCATATCCGTCTGCAACTCTGTCCGGAATATAAGTATCCACATCTGCTCCAATCCTCGCAAGGCCTTTCATTAAAATGTATGTAGAGGTCACACCATCAATATCATAATCACCAATAATACGGACTTTTGCTTTCTGCGATATTTTTTTCTCCAGGATATCTACAGCTTTTTCCATATCCTTCATCAGCCAGGGAGAAGGAAGCTCTTGTACTGTTCCTGACAGATACTCTCTTATCTTATCTTCTCCGATCACATCTCTGTTCCTGATCAGTCTCGCAATCACCGGATCAATATGAAACTGTTGACCGATCTGGTTAAAATCTGCTCTTTTTGCTGCTATTACCCATTTCTCCATATATTTTCTCTCCTCATAAAAATATCCCGGAGTTTTACCCCGGGATATTTCTGTCTGCCTGTTTTTCAGACAATTATTGTTTTATTCAGCATCATCATTCTGCTGTTTTTTAGCTGCTTCTTCGGCAGCCAGACGTTCAGCTACTCTTTTTCTGTTTTTCTTCTTTGGCTGAGTCGGATCTTTCTGTGATACATCACGTGCTTTCTTCGGCTTTGAAGAGGACTTTGCAGATGCGGAAGCTGCAGCAATTGCCGGCTGTCCTTTTCCTGCAAATTTCTTTTTCATCACATACCACAACGCACCTGTAATACATACAGAAGAATATGCACCGACAAGAACACCAACCATCAGAGGTGCTGCAAATTCACGGATAGAAGAAACACCCATGATATAAAGAACAGCTACCATAACAAAAGTTGTAAAAGAGGTATAAATACTTCTTGTAAGAGTCTGAGTGATACTTGTGTTTACAATTTCTGCCAGTTTTTCTCTGGAACCACTGTGAAGGTTCTCACGTATACGGTCAAAAATAACGATTGTAGCATTGATAGAATAACCTACAATCGTAAGCATGCAGGCAATAAATGTATTACCGACAGATACTCTGGCAATAGCATAGAATGCAAGTACAACCAGAACATCATGCAGAAGCGCAAATACAGCACTGCTTGCAAAACGGATGTCTTTAAATCTGAACCAGATATAAAGAAGCATACAGATTGTAGCTACTATAACGGCTACGATCGCATCACGACGCATTTCACTACTTACTGTAGAAGAAATACTTTCTGTGGAAATCGTGCTGTCATCTACACCAAATTTCTCAACCAGTGCACTCTGCAGAGCTTCACGTTCGCTCTGATTCAGAGAACGTGTCTTGATCACAACCTGATTTGTTCCGACTACCTTTGTAGGCTGAACATTCTTATCTCCTGTCACCTCTTCTACAACAGGAGTTACTTCAGAATCAATGGTCTTAATATCCATATCTTCATTAAATGTAACAGTTGTAGAAGTACCGCCTGAGAACTCAAGGCTGTAATTTAACGCTTTGTTTCCTGCATGCGAATTAGCAAACATCGCTGCCGGACCGCAGAGGATCAGGATAATGGAAATAGCAAAAAATACTTTCTTCTTTCCAAGGAAATCAACTGCCTTACGTTCTTTTGCAGATCCGTAGAATTTCGGATCACGTACACCAACTGCATAAAGTGCATTTACAATCAGTCTGGATACAACCAGTGCTGTAAACATGGAGATCACGATACCAAGGGCAAGTGTATAAGCAAATCCCTTAACAGTACCTGAACCAAGCCACATCAGCACAAAGGCTGCGATCAGCGTTGTAATATTTCCATCAAAGATTGCAGAGAAAGCTTTGCTGAAACCGGACTTAATAGAATTCCTTACTGAAACTCCTGCACCAATTTCCTCTCTGATTCGGGCATAAATAATAACATTGGCATCCACCGCCATACCGATACCAAGGATAATACCCGCAATACCCGGAAGAGTAAGAGTAATATCAAAGGCATTCAGCGTAATCAGCATTAATGATGTATAAAGAATCAGTGCAATACCTGCAACTATACCAGGTATGCGGTATGCAATGATCATAAAGATAATAACGATGATCAGACCGATTGCACCTGCAAGAACACTTGTAGAGATTGCTTCTTCACCAAGCTGTGCAGCTACAACACTGGAACGAAGTTCTTCCAGTTCCAGTCCCAGAGAACCGATACGGATATAAGAAGCAAGGTTCTGTGCTTCTTCCAGGTCAGACATTCCGCTGATCTGTGCTTTTCCACCGGAAATCTCTTCATTTACATTCGGAGCACTGATAATGTTATTGTCATAGACGATAGCGATCTGCTTGCCTACATTATTCTTTGTAGCTTCTGCAAATTTTGTTTTACCACTGTTTTCTCCATCAGAAGTAAGAGTAAGACTTACCACATATTCCTTTGCACTTGTGTTCTGATTCTGAATCGCACCACCCTGGGCATCTGCTACATCAGAACCTTCCAGAACAACACTTCCGGATTCCTTGATCTCATCCATAGTTCTGGAGAGAACATATCCATCCTGTCCTGTAGTAAAGTTCTGGTTTCCGTCAGCATCTTCTTTAGTGATGAAATACAGGGAACCTGGTTTACCCAGATCATTCAGAATAGTATCTGCATCTGTAACACCAGGAATTTCAACTGTAATACGGTCTGATCCTTCCTGGTATACCTGAGCCTCAGTACTGTACTGCTCTACACGCTTCTGAAGCTTGTAGATCGTATCTGACATCTCTTCGCTTGTCGGATTGCTCTCCTTAGCCTGGTAGGTAATGCTGACACCACCGGCAAGATCAAGACCCGTGTTGATATGTTTTGCTGCACCGGTTCCGGTAGGACCGATACCTACGGCTGCAGTAAAGCAAAAGAACACAGTCAGGATCAGTGTCAGAAGCAGCACTACGATTCCTTTACTTTTCTTCATAGTTCTTTTCCCTTCTTGATTTTTTGTCCGCGGTCATGTTCATCCGCCTGCCAGCCATTTTCTGTTATGATAACAGCCGACGGCGGTATCAGTCAGACAGATTACTGCCCACTAATCACATGCCAGTGCGGCTTTTATCATGATGGCGCACTCCACACGTTTTCTCTGGAGTTCGCATCCGATTTCATAATTGCCTTTGATATCTCCCTGGAAATGGAATGCATTTGCCGCACATCCACCACTACAGTAGAAACGTGCGAAGCAGTCTTTGCAGTCTTTCTTTGTGTAAACGTTGCATCCGCCGAATTCCTTCTGGATTTCCGGCTTTGTAATGCCTTCGTCTACATTTCCCATGAGATACTGTTCTTCACCAACAAACTGGTGACATGGGTAAAAATCACCCCAGGGTGTTACAGCCAGGTACTCTGTTCCTGAACCGCAGCCTGACAGTCTCTTGTATACACAAGGGCCACCTGTAAGGTCGATCATAAAATGGAAGAAGTTAAATCCTTTTCCCTCTTTCTCTCTTTTAATCATTTCTTTTGCAAGAGTATCATACTCTTCCATGATCTGTGGGATATCCTCCTCACGGATCGCATATTCCTCCGTATCAGCCGCAACTACAGGCTCTACAGAAATCTGTTTGAATCCAAGATCTGCCAGATGAAGCACATCCTTGGAGAAATCAAGATTATGGTGAGTAAAAGTACCTCTTACATAATACTTGTCCTGATTTCTGGATTCTGCAAACTTCTGGAACTTCGGCATGATCAGGTCATAGCTTCCTGCACCTTTTCTGAATGGACGCATGTAGTCATGTACTTCCTTACGTCCGTCCACACTGAGTACAACGTTGCCCATCTCTTTATTGCAGAATTCCATTACTTCATCATTCAGAAGAACTCCGTTTGTTGTTAAAGTGAAACGGAATTTCTTATTGTGAAGCTTTTCCTGCTCTCTGCCATATTT
>OKSA01003546.1_pt1 | contig 11392 bp, 11 predicted proteins | sample 1601181 | NCBI WGS metagenome assembly OKSA01 (sample SAMEA3541538, study PRJEB24748) | human gut metagenome | biome: human gut; feature: human-associated habitat; material: faeces | place: China | collected 2012 | reverse complement strand
GGGGCCATCTTCGCGGGCAGCGTGGCCGCCGGGCAGGCCGCCATGCTCAACTACAGCCGCATGGATGAAACCGAAGCCGACCAGATCGGCCTGCAGTACCTGACCAAGGCGGGCTATCCGCCCTCCGGCATGGTGGGCGGCTTCAAGATCATGCGCCAGAAAAGCTGGATGGCGGGAGCCAGCGTGCCCGCCTATCTGTCCACCCACCCAGATATCGGAGACCGCATCAACGGCATCCAGGCCCGGCTGAGTTCCTTCCCCGCTTCCATCCGCAACCGGTCCTTCGACAATCGCCGCTTCAAAAGGGTCCAGACCGTCCTTTGGGGACGCTACGGCGACAGCCAGGCGGCCCTGCAGCGTTTTTCCGGCAAGGACGCCCTTTCCTGCATGGGGCGGGGCATGGTCCTTTCGCGCAGGAACAACGTGCGCGAAGCTGCCGCCGCCTTCGATCAGGCCCTGCAGCTGGCCCCCAAGGACCCGCTGGTGCTGCGCGAAGCCGGGACCTTCCACTACCGCAAAGGCGACATGGCCAGGGCGGAAGGCCTGCTGCGTCAGGCCATGCAGCTGGACAAAAACGATTTCATGGCCAGATTCTTTTATGCGCGCATGCTGGATGAGACCGGCCGCGCCCAGCAGGCCCAGCCGTACTATACGGAAGTCCTGCGGGCCGTGCCGGAAGCCGCCGATGTCCATGAAGCCTATGCCCGTTCGCTGGGCTCCATAGGCAAGACCGGACTGGCCTACATCCACATGGCCTACAGTGCCATTTACTCCAACAACCGCAAGCTGGCAGAGCGCTACTTCAAGCAGGCCAAGGCAAAGACGGAAAAATCCGCCGACAGTGCGGCTTTCCGCAAGCTGGATGCGGTGTACAAAGAACGCAAGGAAATCTGGGAAGACCGATGATAGAAACGCACGCGACGACGATTCTGGCAGTCAAGAAGGACGGACAGGTTGCCATGGCCGGGGACGGCCAGGTCACCCTGGGCCAGTCCATGATCATGAAGCACACCGCCCGCAAGGTGCGCCGCCTGTATGACGGCAAGATCGTGGCCGGCTTTGCCGGTGCCACGGCCGATGCCTTCACCCTGTTCGAACTGTTCGAAGCCAAGCTCAAGGAATTTCGCGGCAATCTGCAGCGTTCCGCTGTGGAGCTGACCAAGGAATGGCGCAAGGACAAATACCTGCGGCGCCTGGAAGCCATGCTCCTGGTCTCTGACGGCGAGCATATCCTGCTGCTTTCCGGTAACGGGGACGTGTTCGAGCCCGACGATGACGTGGCTGCCATCGGCAGCGGCGGCCCCTATGCCCTTTCCGCAGCCCGCGCCCTGCTGCGCCACAGCAGCCTCCCCGCCCGGGAGCTGGCCCTGGAATCCATGAAGATCGCCTCGGAGATCTGCGTCTACACCAACGACCATTTCGTGGTCGAGACCCTGTAGGGGGACAACGTGGAGATCCGCACCGGTTGCAAGATCAATCTGGGGCTGGAGATAACCGGCGTCCTGCCCAACGGCTATCATACCCTTGATTCCGTGTTCTATCCGCTGGTCCGGCCGTTCGACGTCCTGGAAGTGGAACGCAGGGAAGCGGCAGGCATCCGCGTGTTCTGCGATACCCCCGGCATCGACCTGGAGCATAACACCCTGACCAAGGCCCATGCCGCTTTCGCAGCCCTGCTGCCGGAACAGGTTGCTTGCCCGGGCGTGGATGTCACCCTGCGCAAGGGTATCCCTCACGGCGCAGGCCTGGGGGGCGGCAGCAGCGATGCCGCAGCCCTCCTCCTGTGGCTCAACAGCTGCCTGGAGACGCCTCTGCCGCTGGAAGAGCTGGAAAAAGCCGCCATCAAGGTCGGTGCGGACGTCCCCTTTTTCCTTCACGGGCAGCCCCGGCGCGTGACCGGTATCGGCGAGGTGCTGACGCCCGCGGCAGTGGATCTGCCCGGCTGGTGGCTGGTGCTGGTCTGTCCGCCCGTGTCGGTCTCCACCCCCTGGGCCTACCGCGCCTATGACGATTTGATGGCGGAAGCGGAAAAAGCTGGTGGTAAAGGCTTGACAAATCCGGAGAGCAAGGATAATGAAACGCTTCTCGTGATGGGTAAATATGCCGGGACGGGAACGACGTTCCGCATCACCACAGAAAACGTGCTCCAAATCCGTAACGATCTGGAGCCCGCCGTTGTGCGTGAATACCCGCAATTAGAGACAATCCGCCAATATCTGCTCCATTCCGGGGCCGCTTGTGCACGCATGAGCGGCAGTGGATCGAGCATGTTCGGCCTGTTCTCAGCCCGTCACGCAGCCGAGGCGGCAGCGCAAAGCCTGGAGTCACAGTACGGGAAGGTCTTTGTGCTGCCCATGAATGCTGGGATGTAGCCAAGTGGTAAGGCAACGGGTTTTGGCTCCGTCATTCGAAGGTTCGAGCCCTTCCATCCCAGCCACACCCAAACCATAACTGCTGCCGCTATCGGCAAGGTGAACGGACCATGTTCAGCGATCTCAAGATTGTCACGGGTTCTTCCAATCCCGAGTTGGCCAAAGCCATTTGCGACCACCTCGGCTGTCAGCTTACTCCTACTCTGGCAACCACCTTCAGCGATGGCGAGCTGCGCATTGAAATCGGCGACAACGTGCGCGGCGATGACGTGTTCGTTGTCCAGCCCACCTGTCCCCCGCTGGTCAACCGCAACCTGATGCAGCTCTGCCTCATGCTCGACGCCCTCAAGCGCGCCAGCGCCGGCCGCATCACGGCTGTGATCCCCTACTACGGCTATGCCCGCCAGGACCGCAAGAGCCCCCGCGCCCCCATCAGCGCCAAGATGGTGGCCGACTTCATCAGCGTGGCCGGTGCCGGCCGTGTGGTGACCATCGACATGCATGCCGGTCAGATCCAGGGCTTCTTCAACTGCCCTGTGGACAACCTGTATGCCGCTCCTGTCATGATGGAACCCCTGCGCCAGATCGAAGGCGACATCGTCATCGTCTCCCCCGACGCCGGCGGTGTGGAACGCGCCCGTTCCTACGCCAAGCGCCTGAATGCTCCTCTGGCCATCGTGGACAAGCGTCGCGACAAGCCCAACCAGGCCCAGGCCATGCACGTCATCGGTGACGTGGAAGGCAAGACCGCCATCATCGTTGACGACATCATCGATACTGCCGGTACTCTGTGCGCCGGTGCCGACGTGCTGCTCAAGTACGGCGCCAAGAAGATCATCGCCTGTGCTTCCCACGGTGTGCTGTCCGGCCCCGCCATCGACCGCATCAATGCTACCGAGGCTCTGGACCGCGTCATCGTGACCGATACCATCCCGCTGGGTGAAAAGCTGGCACAGTGTCCCAAGCTGCAGGTGGTGTCTGTGGCTGCCCTGCTGGGCAAGACCATCCACAACATCCACACGGGTTCCTCCGTCAGCGTTCTCTTTGTATAATGCCGGGTTTTCCCGACTCCATAATAAGAAAACTTCCCGCACTTTCATGCGGCACTAGGTAAGGAGTTAAACATGACCATTGAAAAGACGTTGAGCGTGCAAAAGCGTGAAGGTAGCGGCAAAGGCCCTGCGGGCCGTGCGCGCACGCAGGACATGATCCCCGGTGTGTTCTACACCGCCAAGGGTGACAACATCGCCGTGCAGGCTCCTGCTCTGCCTCTGGAAAAGATGTACGCCGAAATGGGCCGTACCGCCGTGTTCAACCTGGAAATCGACGACAACGGCACCAAGACCGTGCATCCCGTCATGTTCTGGGAAGTGCAGAAGCACCCCTACAAGAAGGCCTTCACCCATGTGGACTTCTACGGTGTGGATCTGGACAAGGAAGTCAAGGTCGACGTGCCGATCGAATTCGTGGGTGTTGCCCGCGGCGTCAAGCTGGGCGGCGTGATGGAAACCTACCGCGAAAGCGTGCGTCTGTGCAGCAAGCCTCTGGACATGCCCAAGAAGGTGACCATCGACGTGACCGACATGGGCATCAATGACAGCGTGACCGTGGAGACCCTGGCTCTCCCCGAAAACGTGAAGGCCGTGTTCGACAAGAACTTCGCCATCGTGAGCGTGTTCTCCAAGAGCAAGGACGCTGCCGAAGCCGCCGAATAAGGCGCCTTTCACCGCAGTTTTTTTCAGGCCGGTCTCTTTTGAGGCCGGCCTGATTTTTATACGTATGTCCAGCCTTCCTCGCCTGCAGTATCATACCCTGCGCCACGGAAACCGGCAGGTAAGCATCGAGCTGTGGCCCAGACCGGGCGCCTCCTGCCTCGTTTTTTATCCGGGGACCATGTTCTGTCCGGTCCAGTACCGGACGTTCCTGCATTGCCTCTGGAAAAACGGACTTGCCGTCGCGGCCCTGCACCTGACCGGACATGGCAGCAACCCGCACCGGCGTCTGTTCAGCTTTGACGACCTGCTGCAGGACGGCTTGGATGCGGAACGTTGGCTGCACGGTCACGGCATGGGGCCTCTGCTCCTTGCCGGTCACAGTCAGGGAGGGATCCTGGCCATGGCCCACGCCTCCCGCAGTCAGCGGATGCGTGCCTGTTTCGCATTCAGCGGGATTTTCCCGCAAAGCCGCCGGGCCATAGAACTGACCCGATTCGCTCCCTGGGCAGCGCAGCGTGATCGTCTGCTGGCCGGGCTGAAGATACTCAGCACCTGCTTGCCCCGGCTGCCGTTGCCCGTATTCAGCTATCTGTCGGTCAAAAAGATCCTTGCCGGCTGCCTGCATCTTCCCCTTGATCGCCGGCAGGCCAGGACAAGCTATCCCCTGGCGTACCTGTACTCCCTGTTCAGCACCTCGGTAGCGTCCACGGTCCACTGCCCGTTCTATCTTTTCAGTGCTCTCGACGACGCTCTGTTCACCAGACCTCTGATCGAGGAGACGTTCGCCGCGGTGACGGCCCCGGAAAAACATTGTATCTGGCTGCCTGGCCATCCTCTCCCCCGTCGTGGCCGCCAGGACAGCCGCCCATGTGGCGGCGCTGGCCAGTGGTCACGGCCTGCCACTCTCTCTTCACCTGTAAGGAAACTGTCATGGATTTTGGTGGTGTCGTCGTTGGTTTGGGCAATCCCGGCAACCAGTATGCCGGAACGCGCCATAATTGCGGCTTTGCCTTTGTGGAAAGCCTGCTGGATCATGCCCGCCGGGAAGGCGGCCAGGTACAGAGCCAGAACGGAGGCAAATTCTCCTGTGAACTGTGGCGGCTGCGCTATGACGGGCTGCCCGGAGACTGGCTGGCCGCCATGCCCCAGACCTTCATGAATCTGAGCGGCCAGTGTGTCCAGCCCCTGCTGGCCTGGCACAAGATCCGCCCCGATCAGCTGGTGGTGGTGCACGATGAACTGGATATCCCCGCCGGGGAGCTGCGCTTCAAGAAGGGGGGCGGCAACGCCGGGCACAACGGGCTCAAATCCATCACCCAGCTGCTGGGGACGCCGGACTTCTACCGTCTGCGTATCGGTATCGGGCGGCCTCCCCAGAAAGGGGACGTCATCAACTGGGTGCTGGGGCGTCCTTGCAGTGAAGATGCCGACAAGATACGGACAGCGACTGATAAGGCGCTTGAAGTACTGGAAATTTTTGCAAAAAAAGGACTGGAAGCCGCTGTGCGGGCGACCCGTTCCTGATCATGAGCCGGCCTGTGGCCGGCTTTTTTTGTCACGATTCCAGTAAAAAAAATTTTTGCTGGACTAATGATTGGTTGTGCGTTATGTTCTTTTAACAGTGGAAAAGATTACCTGAATCTTTTCCACATTTGCTATTTTTCTTCGCGTTTGGCGCGGGCACTTCAACCCTTGGACGGAAATGTTTACATCCGAACAGCTTGTAGTGTACCCAGCTCAAGGAGTGGGCCAGATAGAGCGCATCGACAGCCAGAATATTGGTGGTTCGGCGTGCGATTTCTACATCGTGCGCATCCGGGCCAACAGTATCACCCTCATGGTACCTGTCAAAAATGCCTCTAATGTTGGTCTGCGCACTTTGGTCAGCACCAAGGAAGCAGAACACATCTGGGAAGCGCTGCGCAACAATCCCCAGCAGACCGTCCACACAGGCCAGAACTGGAACCGGCGCTTCCGCGAGTATTCCGAACGCCTCAAGAGTCCTGACCTTTCCATCGTCGCCAACGTCCTGCGCGAACTCCTCCTCATCGGCCGTACCAAGGATCTTTCCTTTGGAGAACGGCGTCTCCTGGAACAGGCCATGAGCCTTGTGACCGGTGAACTGGGCGAAGTCCTCAAGACGGAACAGCGGGACTTGCAGTCCGAGCTCATCTCCCTTTATTCCCCGCCTGCCAAGCAACCTGCGACCACTGCGCATTAACTATTTTTTACTTGCTTCCGGTCACAAGATAGGCTACACGCTTTTCACACGCCTTTTTTCTTCCAATCCCATAACATCTTTTTGCATCGCATTGCCGTTTTTCGGTGATGCGTGCTTTCTACGCCCATGGAAAAAGCACCCCGTAAATACGTCCGTAAAAAAAAGGCTGCACCCGCCTTGCTTTCAGATAGCGGCCTGAGCCTGACAGAACTGAAAACCCGCAGCATGCAGGCCCTGATGGAACTGGCTGAGCAGTACGAGATCGAAAATGCCAGCTCCATGCGCAAGCAGGAACTCATCTTCGCCCTCCTGCAGGCCTGTGCCTCCCAAAACGGTGCCATCTACGGGGATGGCGTCCTGGAGATCCTGCCCGACGGCTTCGGCTTCCTGCGCTCTCCCCTGTGCAGCTACATGCCCGGCCCGGACGACATCTATGTTTCTCCCTCCCAGATCCGCCGCTTTTCCCTGCGTAAAGGCGATATCGTTTCCGGCCAGATTCGCCCCCCAAAAGAAGGTGAACGCTACTTTGCCCTGCTCAAAGTGACGGAGATCGGCTTCGAACCGCCGGAAAATGCCAAAAATCTCGTTTTGTTCGACAACCTGACGCCCATCTATCCTGATCACCAGCTGATCATGGAAAACGGCGAGAAAAATCTTTCCAACCGCGTCATCGACATCATGTCGCCCATCGGCTGTGGTCAGCGCGGTCTCATCGTGGCCCCGCCGCGTACCGGCAAGACTGTTCTGCTGCAGTCTTTGGCCAACGCCATCAATGCCAACAATCCCGACGTCTATCTGATCGTCCTGCTCATCGACGAACGCCCCGAAGAAGTCACGGACATGGAACGTACCGTGAAAAAGGCCGAAGTCATCAGCTCCACCTTTGACGAACCGCCGCAGCGCCACGTGCAAGTCTGTGAAATGGTGCTGGAAAAAGCCAAGCGTCTGGTGGAACGCAAGCGGGACGTGGTCATCCTCATGGACTCCATCACCCGTCTGGGCCGCGCCTATAACGCCGTGACCCCCTCGTCTGGCCGCGTGCTTTCCGGTGGTCTGGACGCCAACGCCCTGCAGCGCCCCAAGCGTATCTTTGGTGCCGCGCGCAATATCGAAGAAGGCGGCAGCCTGACCATCATCGCCACGGCTCTTATCGACACCGGCTCCCGCATGGATGAAGTCATCTTCGAAGAATTCAAGGGTACCGGCAACATGGAGATCTATCTGGACCGCCACCTGGCGGAAAAGCGCATCTTCCCGGCCATCGACATCAACCGCACCGGCACCCGCAAGGAAGACCTGCTGCTTTCCGACGATATACTCAACCGCGTCTGGATCCTGCGCAAGATCCTGGCTCCCATGTCCTCCATCGACAGCATGGAATTCCTGCTGGACAAGATGCGCGGGACCAAGTCCAACAAGGACTTCATGGACGCCATGGGCAAATAGCAACAACGTATCAGCTTTTCAGAAAGGCGCTCTTCGGAGCGCCTTTTTTGTTATTTGCCCTGCTGAACGCCACAGAGCGAAAGGAAAAGATACGCGTTGGATGTTTTTTGATGGGCGGTTTTGATTTGTGGCCTGTACATCCGCTCTGCCCTGCCCGTTTCTTTTTCCACGAGTCATCCTAAAAAACTCCTGACGTAGCACGCTTGCCTTGGAGCATTTGCCAGTCCGTGTATACCGAGGGACATTGCCATCTTGTGCCACACCATCACCATCTCTATGAACTGCAACAGGGACAGTGATCCTCGCCTGCATCCGCGGGGAGGCGGCAGACAACTCTGGCGGGCGAAGATACAAAAAAAGGGCTCCCCGAAGGGAGCCCGGAAGCATCAGAGCAATGGATGGAACCGGTTAGGCCAGCTTCTTCACCGCTTCCAGAACGGCGTCGTAGTCAGGCTCGTGGGTCACTTCGGGCACCAGCTGGCTGTAAGCCAGCGTGCCGTCGGGAGCCACCACGAAGATGGCGCGGGCCAGCAGACGCAGTTCCTGGATCAGCACGCCGTAGGTTTTGCCGAAATCCACGTCCTTGTAGTCGGACAGGCTTTCCACGGCCTGCACGCCGGCGGCACCGCACCAGCGGGCCTGAGCGAAGGGCAGGTCGCAGCTCAGGGCCAGGATCTGCACCTTGTCGGACAGGGCAGCAGCTTCCTTGTTGAAGCGGCGCACTTCCATATCACACACGGGCGTATCCAGAGAAGGCACGCTCACCAAGACCACGATCTTGCCCGCGTAGTCTTTCAGGCTGCGGGGTTCGAGGCCATTGTTGCACACCGTGAATTCAGGGGCCTTCTGGCCAACGACGGGCAGGTTGCCTTCGAGGTGGAGGGGATTACCCATGAAAGTGACAGTATTCATAAAAAGCTCCTTGCGGCTTTTGCGTTCAAGATGCCCTTAAGTAGCAGGAGACCCTGTCCTTGTCAAGAACATTTCCTATTTAACAGAATCCCAGACTAAGGCGGCCCATTCGCCGTCGATGATACGGCGCGGTTCGGGCAGTCCCTGGGCCTTGTAAGCCGCGGTCACGCCGTCAGCCTGGATCTCCAAGAGCCCGGAAAGGACGAGGCAACCGCCGGGGCGGCAGGCGCGCACGATATCGGCCGCCATCTCGGTCAGCGGACGGGCCAGGATGTTGGCCAGCACCAGGTCGAACTGCTTGCCGGCCACGGCACCGATGCTGCCCTCGGCCACGGTGAAGTTCTCAGGCGCGATGGCGTTGAGGGCACGGTTCTCGACCGCGTTGTCCACGGCCAGCGGATCGATGTCCAGACCTTCGCCCGTAAGGCCGAACTTGCAGCAGCCGATGCCCAGCACCCCGGAACCGGTGCCCAGGTCGAGGAAATGCTGTCCATGCTGCAGGCGTCCGGCTTCCAGAAGGTCGCTGACCACACGCAGGCACAGGGCCGTGGTGGCATGATGGCCGGTACCAAAGGCACTCTTGGGCTCGATGAGGATGGGCGTCCGGCCGGGGAAGTCCTGCGTATCCGCCAGCCACGGCGGCAGGACCACAAAATGGTTCCCGCAACACACGGGCGTGAAGAACTGACGCCAGGCCGCCAGCCAGTCGGTCTCCTCCAGCTCGGAAAGAGCGCTTTCCGCAGCCGGGACGGTCTGCTTCAGCAGCTGCTGCAGCCGTTCCAGAAAATCCTTCTGCTCGCAGTGGACCCGGAAGCGTGTCTCGCCGGTGGGCAGGCTCTGCTCTTCCCAGCCAAAGGGCACTTCCAGGGCCAGCAGGCCGGTGGCGCAGTCGTAATCACTTTCCGCAACAACAATTTCGAGGCGATGGATGGTTTTCATGCATTCTGCCTAGCCCGCACACCGGGCCCTGTCAAGCCGGCATGTTGATTTGCGGCGCAAATGCCTGTATGGATTGTCGGCATCGGCCTTTTGCCGTCTGCTTCGTGAGTGCGTCCCCGGGCGGGGCGCCTCCTTTTTTTCAGCTTTTCAGATTTTCCTAGTGATCCCCTGAGAATTCCACAAGCCTTTTCCGGCCAGCCGGGACGTATCCGGCCCAGGCGGAAAAATATACGGGAGACGACGATGCTGGACCAGATCCTTGCGGACATCCGCAAGACCTTCGATGTGGACTTTGTTCCCCTGCAGCTGGATGACGGCCAGCTGGAGGTCCTGAACATCAACAATATGCAGAGCCATCTGGACGGGCTGCTGGCACGGCACGCCATCCATGACCCGCTGAAAGACCTGCCGCTCTGGGCCAAGGTCTGGCCGGGCTCCTTCGTGCTGGGGCGCTTTCTGCGCAAGCTGGAGCCCGAGGGCAAGACCATGCTGGAGCTGGGCGGCGGTTGTGGCGTGCTCAGTCTGGTGGCCTCCCGTTACGGCTTCCGCCATATCGTGACCAGCGACATCGTCAATGATGCCCTCCAGTTCGCCCGGGCCAACGTGCTGCACAACAAGCTGCAGGACCTGATCGACGTCTGCTATCTGGACGTTTCCCGTCCCGGCAAGGACGAGCGCTTTCCCGAAGGCTTCGACCGCATCGTCGCTTCGGAGCTCCTGTATCTCGATGACCTGCACCGGCCGCTGCTGAAGTTTGTGGACCGTCATCTGGCCCCGGGCGGCAAGGCCGTGTTCTGCACGGACATGGCCCGCGCCAAACCGCATTTTGCCAAGCTGGCCGCCAAGACCTTCCAGGTGCAGGAAGGCCATATCGGCGTCAAGAGCCAGGATGCCGACGGCAAGGAACAGCGCCGCATCTACGTCCTGCATATTTTGGAGCGCAAGCAGTAGCATGAGCACGACCACTCTTCCCGTCATCCGTCTGCAGTCCTGCCCCAAGGGCTATACCCGCGACCTGGACAAGACCATCTCGCCCCAGGAGACCTATGAACGCGTGCAGGCCCGCATGCAGGCCGCCGGTCTGGACATCCTGGCCGAAGTCCGCCGCGTGGACGTGGGCCGTCTGGGCATCCCGGTCTACCTCAGCGTCTGCGGCAGGGACGCCCGCGGCATCATGCCCACCCGCAAACAGATGGGCAAAGGTTCCTCGCCGGAACAGGCCCGTGCTTCCGCTCTGATGGAGCTGATGGAACGCTTTGCCTTCTTCAGCTTCTGGCAGCGCCTGCCGCATATGGTCAGCGCCACCTGGGCCGAGGCCGAAGAGCGCTTCGGCAAGGATCTGCTGCCCATCGAGGAGATCTGCCGCTCCGTGGACGACAGTCTTTCCCCGGAACAGGCCCGCGAAGCCATGAGCACCCTGCGCTGGAACTTCTTCCCTGCCACGCATCTGGCTGACGGTCGCACCGTCTGGCTGCCGCTGGACTGGTTCAAGCTGCTGGGCGAATTCAACGGCACGTCCGCCGGCAACAGCCCGGAGGAATCGCTTCTGCAGGGCCTTTCCGAACTGGTGGAGCGGCATGTCTGCTGCCGTATCGACCGGGAACGCCTGACCACTCCCACCATCGATCCTCACGAGGTGGACGATCCCACCCTGCGCGACCTGCTGGCCGCCTTTGAGCGGGAAGGCATCCATATCGTGCTCAAGGATTTCTCCCTGGGCATGCCGCTGCCCACTGTCGGCGCGGTGGCCTGGGACCCGGCCACCTTCCCGGCCCGCTCCGAGATCG
>OKSA01003524.1_pt1 | contig 11439 bp, 10 predicted proteins | sample 1601181 | NCBI WGS metagenome assembly OKSA01 (sample SAMEA3541538, study PRJEB24748) | human gut metagenome | biome: human gut; feature: human-associated habitat; material: faeces | place: China | collected 2012 | reverse complement strand
TGAAACAAAATCCTCATCAAAAGAGATTAAGGAAATCTATTCCGGCTTCAATCTGATGACTAATGAGCTGAGCAATACCGAAATTTTGCAAACAGATTTTGTGTCCAGTGTTTCTCATGAATTTAAAACGCCTATTAACGCAATTGAGGGATACTCCACGCTGTTACAGGACAATGATAATCTCAGTGATGAGCAAAAGCAATATGTCGAAAAGATTATGTTTAATACAAACCGCCTGTCAACGCTGGTTGGAAGTATTCTTTTGCTTTCTAAAATTGAAAATCAATCCATTCCCGTCAATCAGACAGCCTACCGTCTGGATGAGCAAATCAGGCAATCTATTGTGGCTCTTGAATCTGCGTGGGAAAAGAAGAATATTGAATTCGATGTGGAATTGGACAGCATTGAATATGTCGGCAACGAAAATATGATGCATCATATATGGGACAACCTGATCGGAAATGCAATCAAGTTCAATCCACAATACGGACTAATCCGTATCCGCCTGGAAAAGAAAAATGACGATGTGGTGTTTATCGTTGAGGACAGCGGTCCAGGCATTTCCGAAGATGCGAAAAAACATATTTTTGATAAATTTTATCAGGGAGATACTTCCCATAAAAAAGACGGCACCGGGCTTGGACTGTCCATCGCATTGAAGATCGCGCAGCTGCACGGTGGTAAGATTGACTGCACCAGCACTCCCGGCAAGGGAACTACTTTTACGATATATCTGCGGAAATGATCTATCTATATAAAATATTACTTCAAAAGCAAAATCATATATGCTTTACTTTTACCATATCACATACATACAATACATCTTCTGCTACACGAAAACGCACATCAAATCCAGCATATGGAAAACCATATACCCGTTCCGGATCTTTGTGATACGAAGGACGAGGATCCTGAGAGAGAACTTCCAGCAATGCCGCTCTTTTTTCTTCCGGCAACAGCTGCTGAAGTTCTTCCGACATCTCCACGCTTAAACGATACTCCTTTTTTTCTTCGGCAAAGCCTCCGGCGGCTTCCGGATGACTGTCCACATAAGGCAGGTATGGTTTGATATCAAAAATCGGCGTTCCATCTACCAGATCTGCTCCACTGATCCACAAAACCGACCCTAACTTCGAATCCTGCTCTACCTTTTCCAGTTTCACAGAAGAAAGCCCCAGATTATTCGGACGAAACGGAGATCGTGTTGCAAATACTCCCATCCTGGTATTTCCACCAAGTCGCGGCGGTCTTACCGTCGGCGACCAAGTATCTCTTACCGCTTCCGAAAACTGCCAGATCAGCCAGATATAACTGTATTCTTCCAATCCGCGAAAAGCTTCTGTTACTCGATATTCCGGTTCAAAAACAATCGTTGCCTTCAGTGTTTCCAAACGGTTACTCTGATGTGGTATTCCAAATTTAGTCGGAAAATCATTATGAATCCTTGCAATAACCTTCATTTCGTATACTTCTGACATGAGTATCTCCTGCTTTTCTGCTTCTATTTATACTTCCGGCAAGTTCATCCAGTCTTTCAGTGCTTTCATACGGATGTGGGCATCTTTTTCTCCCATATCATATACCTGCTGAATGACCTCCAGATTATTTTCCATTCGACTGATATCCAGTTTCTTATCCGGCTGGATTACGAATACCTCACCCTTCCGTTCAAGTTCCTTAATAACATCCAGACTGTGATTATAAACGTTATGTCTGTTCTGCAGTGTATGCACAAATTCTGGATATTTGTGATAGCGTATTTCTGCCATTTTTGTATTTTCCGGTTTTTTAACAAAACCGGTTTCTCTGGTAAGTACAACTACGATCCGGTCATAGCCCATCCTTTTAAACGCCTCCACGGGAATGCTGTCCGCACATCCTCCGTCAAGAAGCTTCATTCCTTTATAATTTACAATTTTAGATACATACGGCATCGATGCAGATGCACGCATCGCATCGATCTGTGTCATCATATCTGTGATCTTGATATATTCTGCCTTTCCTGTTTCTACATTTGTACAGGTCGCATAAAACTCTGTATCTGATTTGATAAATGCTTCATAGTCAAACGGATCCAGGCGTTCCGGAATATCATGATAACAAAATTGTCTTCCTACTACTTCTCCTGTATGCAGAAAACTCCACCAGCTCATAAAATGTTTATCGTTACGATATTTTTTGAAATAACGAAGGCTTCTTCCTTTCTGACCGGATACAAAAGAGCATCCATGCAGTGCTCCGGCAGAAACACCGTTCACTCCGTCAAAATGTATCCCCTGTTCCAAAAAAACATCCAGTACTCCGGCTGTATAGATTCCACGCATTGCGCCGCCTTCCAAAACAAGTCCTGTTTTCATCTTCTGTCTCACCTCTCTGTTGTCCAATAACTCCTGATTCTGTCATATGTTTCACGGAAACTAAGCTGATTTCTTTCCGCCAGTTCTGCCACATTCTCATATTCCGGATAATATCTTATATTTCCATCCGGTAATGTGCACGCTTTTACAATTGCTGTTCCGACCGGTGTATCCTTCTTTTGAATTTCTCTTTGCAGAATCGTACGTTCCATTTCCACTCTTCGAATACCGATCGTTGTTGTCTCTGAAAAAATCAGATTTTCCAACTTTTCTCTTTCACTCTCTTTACAGATTACCGTCAGCGTATAGGCCGGTCTGTTCTTCTTCGTATAAATCGGTGTATAATGCACCTCTCTTGCTCCATTTGCCATAAGAAGATTCATAACATGCCCCATCATTTCTCCACCACAGTCATCCATATCCGTCTCCAGTTTCCAGATTATATCTTTTATCTGTAGATCCGTTGTCTCCCGGATCAACATGGCTCGCAGGATCCCCGGACAACGATACTGGCGTTTACCGGCTCCAATGCCGGTTTTCAACATAGTAAAATCTTCCGGTAATCTGTCTGATGTACGAAATGCAGCCACCACCGCTGCCCCTGTCGGCGTCACCAGTTCTCCCTGTATGTCTGTGATTTTTAATTTTAATTTATGTGTTTCTGCAATATGTGTTACGGCTGGTACCGGTACCGGAATCTGCCCGTGCTGACAACGAATAAAACCGGTTCCTTCATACAGCACCGGTACGATCACATTCGAAATATCCAGATTATCCATACATATTGCTATTGCAGCAATATCTACAATGGAATCTACAGCACCAACTTCATGAAAATGAACTTCTTCGACCGGAACTCCATGCGCTTTGGATTCTGCCTGCGCCAATATACCAAATACACGCATTGCCATTTTCTTTGCTCTTGCAGTCATTTCCGACTTCTGAATGATCTCTGTGATTTCTTTCATTCCACGATGTTCATGAGGATGCTCATGACTATGCGTATGTCCATGATGATGTTCATGATTCACCTCATGACTGTGTTCATGATGCCCTGCATATGATTTCTCACTTCCATGCAGATATTCCATATCATGATCGTGATTATCCTGTTCCAGAATAACTGAAAAATCACATGCATCTAATCCGGATTTTTTTACCCTGGTGATTTCTGTCCGAAATCCACCTACCGGAAGACTCTTCAGCGATTCCTTTAATACCTCCCTGTCAGCTCCCAGATCCAGAAGTGCTGCAACTGTCATATCTCCACTGATTCCCGAATAGCATTCCAAATATAATGTTTTACTCATAGTAGTCCCTCTCTGCCAGCCGGTTGATCTGCGTTGCAATGTATCCTGCTCCATATCCATTATCAATATTTACCACTGCAATTCCATTTGCACAGGAATTGATCATAGTAAGAAGTGCAGACAGTCCATTCATGCTCGCTCCATACCCAACCGATGTCGGCACTGCAATAACCGGTTTATCCACAAGACCGCCAAGTACACTTGCAAGCGCCCCCTCCATTCCGGCAACTGCAATCACACAATTCGCATCCTGGATCACATTCAGTCTGGAAAACAATCTGTGAATACCACTCACACCTACATCAAAAATGCGTTCCACATGAGAGCCAAAATACTCTGCGGTCTGTGCCGCCTCTTCAGCAACCGCAATATCCGCAGTTCCTGCTGTACATATCGCGATCTTACCGATGTGCTCTTTTTCTTTCTTTTCAATTTTAATAATGTGAGATAATTCGTCGTATTCCACCCCTGGAAGAAGATCTTTCACAAGTTCATACTGATGTCTGGATGCCCTTGTACCAAATACTTCTCCGTTATCCTCATAAAGTTTCTTGAAAATATGAACAAAATGCTGATCCGCCTTACCGCTGCAGAAGATCACTTCCGGAAAGCCGGATCGTATTTCTCTGTGGGAATCCAGTTTTGCATAATCATCCATTTCTTCAAACGGTTCTTTGCGAAAATAATGCTCCGTCTCTTCCATAGACAGTTCACCATTTTTAAATCTGGTCAGTATCTCTCTGGTTTCCAAAACTGCACCTCCTAAAAGCAAGGGAGCATGCTCATCACACCCTCCCGTTCCTTACTATATATGATACAAAATCATTCCACCTTTTTTATCATATCCGGTATCCCACATTTCTTTCAGAGAAAACCATTTATGTTCCCCATACGAAATAGCTTTGACCAGAAGATCATCCTCTTTTTTTTCATATCCGGCAAGGATAAACCAGTGCCAGATATAATCCTCCAGTGGGCCCTTCTCATTTTTATGTTTCAGCATCAGATACGGGATCAGACAGGCATTGTCAATCTGTCTGCATACAGCTTCAACAGCTTCCTCATATGTATGTGTTCCATGAAAAGCTTCCATCTGCAATCTGTCATCATGCGCATCTGCAAGATATTCACCAAACCCTTCCATAAAAAGTTCCAGCGTATCGATTCCATTCGGTCTCGGACAAAGATAATGTTTCATTACATATGCAAAATCATGATATTCTTTCCAACTGATTTCCTGCGACTGATGTGGATAAAGATTCTTTATTCCATTCGTTCTGGCAAAATAAATACAGCTTTCACAAGCTGCTATTGCACCGCATCCTCCATCACGCATCGTTACATCTGGAAACAGATCCTGATTGCCTCCATAGGATTCTTCTACAAAAAAGTATTCCAGTTCATTTTTATCTAATATGGTCTGCTTCACCGTGAATTCCTCCAGTCAGGTTTCTCTAATGTAAAACCATATTTGTAACTATATCATATTTTTTTATGAAATAAAATAAATTTTTCCAAAGAAATTCCTTCTATATTATAGTATTGCAGGATTTCTTGACACCAAATGCGCGTGCATGCTATAATTTTCGTTATATTTTGTATGTTTAAGAGGATTTCTGCCAAACATACCACTTTTTTGAGGAGGAGAAAAAATGAAAAAATTTTATACCTGGTATCAGAAGCATATTACCGGTGCGATCTTTATCGGCCTGCTTCTCGGTATCCTGACCGGACTGTTTCTTGCAGACTGTTTTGCACCGGTTCTGACAGTTACCAGTCTTCTCGGCGGCATCTACATGAATGCCCTGAATATGATGATCTTTCCACTTGTATTCTGTTCCGTTGTCATGGGGATCTGCAGCATCGGAAGTATTAAAACCACCGGTAAGATTACCGGTGCTTCCATGGTATTTTTCCTTTGTACAACTGCACTCGCCAGCCTTGCCGGTCTGATTATTCCAAGACTGATTCACCTTGGAGAAGGAGTTTCCTTCGAAATGGCCACTTCCGATATTGCAGCTACAGATATGAGCAATATCCTGGATACCATCAAAAACCTGATTCCATCCAATCCTGTATCTGCTTTTGCACAGGGCAACATGCTTCAGGTTCTTGTCTTTGCAGTTATTATCGGATTTACACTGATTGCTGTAGGCGAGAAGGGTGATCCACTTCTCAAAGTGATCGACTCCCTGAACGAAGTCTGTCTGAAGATCATCAGCACGATCATGTACTTTACTCCGATCGGTGTCTTCTGTACAATCGTTCCTGTTGTACAGGCCAACGGTACAGAAACTATCATTTCACTTGCAACACAGCTGATCATTCTGTATCTGGCATTCTTTATCTTTGCGTTTGTCGTATATGGTCTTGCTGTCAAAGTAATTGGTAAAGAAAGCCCGCTCCGCTTCTTCAAGACAATTATGCCGGCCGCACTGAATGCTTTTGGAACCTGTTCCAGTTCTGCTACTATTCCAATCAGCAAACAGTGTATGGAAGAGGGAATGGGTGTTTCCAATAAGATCACAAGTATTGCGATTCCTCTCGGTGCAACCGTAAATATGGATGCTGTATCCATTCTGATGTCCTTCATGATCATGTTCTTCGCAAATGCATGTGGAATCAACGTCAGCGTATCCATGATGGTCATTATCCTTCTGGCAAATGTACTTCTTTCTGTCGGAACCCCTGGAGTTCCAGGAGGTGCGATTGCATCTTTTGCAGCACTTGCAACCATGGCAGGACTTCCGGCAGGAGTTATGGGTGTGTATATCAGTATCAATACACTGTGTGATATGGGTGCAACCTGTGTCAATGTTATTGGAGACCTTGCCTGCTGTGCAGCATTAAAGGGTCGTCTTAAAATTGACGAACATAAATAAACTTACATAAGAAGAAAAGTGAGCAGTCACGCGGGCTGTTCACTTTTCTTTTTTATTTTAATTAAATTTTCACTTATAATTTATAAGCTTTAAATCCAATATCTTTTAACGACATATTCAGCTTTGATCTCAGCAGATATTCTGTACCTGCCATTGCCGCCTGAAGAGTTGCATTTGCAGCTTCCTGAATTTCCGACTGTGCTCTGCTTCCATTTGTATTATAAAATACAAGATTCTGCTTTCCATTGTATATGGAAGCTTTCATAGTCGCTGTTGTATAGACTGCGTTTCCACTTGCATATATTCCGGAAATAACTCTTGCTGAATCTGATTTTGCACAGTTCACAAGGATATCCATTGCACTTATAATACCCTCTTTTTTAATCTGCAAAGACAGTCCCATATCAAGCTTATCGGATTTTGTATCATAAGACAGAATAGCTGTTGTCTCTGCATCTATAGAAGCCTCAATATATTTGCTTCCATCCTCACTGTATCTGCCATTCTTATTAATATAGTTTCTGACTTTTGCATAATTCTTTGCCAGCTTGTTTGCCGCGGCTGATGCTTTTTTTACGGTAACTGTACATACAAATTTTTTCCCGCCAAGTCTCGCTGTAATTTTAGCTGTTCCTGCTTTCTTGGCTGTGATCCGACCTTTTTTATTTACAGTTACAATCTTTGAATTACTTGATCTCCAGGCCGGTGTAAGCTTTGTACCATTGACTTTTAATGTATATGACTTGCCCGGGTTCAAAGTAATTCTGGAACTGTTCAGTTTCAACGTATACAGTCCTGCGATCGTGGTAACTCCTTTTTTGTTATAACTGCTGAATGTCTTCTTACCTTTTGTGTTTTTAAATGCTTTCACACTGTAGGTATACTGTGTTCCCGTTATTACTTTTGTGTCAGAAAATGCTGTTTTCTTTGCACCTTTTACTTCTGCCACATTCTTCCATTTGCCACCTTTTTCCTTACGAAAAACAGTATAACCACTGGCACCTTTTACCGCTTTCCATTTAAAAACGATTTTGGATTTTCCTGAAGCTTTGGCGGATACCAGCTTTGGCGTTGCTACTCTGGCTGTAGCCTGCACTTCCGTCACATACGCAGCCTCCGGTAGTGCTGCCGGAACTGTTACAGCGACCATCAGACCTGCCATCAGCCCACATAATACTTTCTTTAATGATTTTTTCATACCCCTGTCTCCTTTCTCTTCATATACCTAATGTACTATATTCTTTCACCCTTTTCAACCATTGAGAGACTAATAAAGGATAATATAGAAAAGAAAGGCCAGGGAATAATAAGCTTTCTGGATTTATCTGACAGATATCACATACGATTTATCAAAAATACCTTCCGGCTCGAGTACATTGATATTCGGTTTCTGAGACAATTCTTTATCATAACCGGTATTATCGCAACGTCCCATCCATGGCTCCAGGCATACAAATGGTGCATCTCCGGCTGACCAGATGCCAAAATTCGGAAATCCCTCACAGGAAATTTCTACATACGGAGTTCCATCCGGCAATGCAATGCCTGCCTTCGTAATCTGCCCATCATCAAAAATCAGCGCATCTTTATCAAACATTCCTTCTGCGATCTGACAGCTTCCATTTTCAAGAGCAAGTGTATAGGACTTTTCCGGGATAGCTGTACCATAACGTGTATCCAGCAGATGATACGTCAGCTCTTTCTGTCCGCTGAAAGTCAGATGATAATCCTCTCGTTTCGTATCCGGAAGTATCGGAACATTAAATGCCGGATGTGCGCCGACCGTAAAATACATGATCTCCTGATCTTTGTTCACAACTTTCCAGGCTACTGTCAGATCACGACCTTCCAGCGTATGTGTAATATACAGCTGAAACTCATATGGCCATGCTTTCTTTGTCTCATCCGTGGATTCCAGTAAATGTGTAACCGAATTCTCCGTTTCCTCCACGCAGATGAATTCCATATCCCGGGCAAATCCATGCTGTCCGGAAGTGTAAGTTTTTCCATTAATCAGACAATGATCTTCATAGTATCTTCCTACATTCGGAAAAAGAACCGGAGCATGGCGTTTCCAGTGTGACGGATCTGCATTCCACAGAATCTCTCTGTCATTCTTTTTATCAAAAATTCCGGATAATTCTGCACCGTGATCACTGATTGTAACACAAAGCTGGTCATTCTCAAGTGTATGCATAAAATCTATACCTCCATACGTAATTTTATGCCTACAGTATATCAGAAAATTGTAAAGAAAAACAGACTCCGAAGAGCCTGCCTTTCATATACCACTTATTTATTTCTGTCCTGCGATATGTCTTGCTACATAAATACCACTTGCAGATGCGTGTGACAGAGAATGTGTCACACCACTTCCGTCGCCGATCACATACAGACCTTTATGACAGCTTTCAAGATTGTCATCAATTTCAACTTCCATGTTATAGAATTTGACTTCAACGCCATACAGAAGAGTATCATCATTTGCAGTTCCCGGTGCAACTTTGTCCAGTGCATAGATCATCTCGATAATGCCATCCAGAATACGCTTCGGAAGTACCAGACTCAAATCTCCAGGTGTCGCGGTAAGAGTTGGTCTTACGAGTCCCTCTTCCACACGTTTCACTGTACTTCTTCGTCCACGTACAAGATCTCCAAAACGCTGTACGATAACACCGCCGCCAAGCATGTTGGAAAGTCTTGCGATGCTTTCGCCGTATCCGTTACTGTCCTTAAATGGCTCGGAGAAATGTTTGGAAACAAGAAGTGCAAAGTTGGTATTGTCTGTTTTCTTCTCATCTCCCTCATAGCTGTGGCCGTTTACGGTAATGATTCCATTTGTATTTTCGTTTACTACGATTCCGTTCGGGTTCATACAGAAAGTACGAACGTTATCTTCAAATTTCTCTGTACGGTAGACGATCTTGCTCTCGTACAGTTCATCTGTCAGATGTGAGAAGATAACTGCCGGAAGTTCCACACGAACACCGATATCCACACGATTGGATTTGGTTGGGATCTTCAGCTCTTTACAGACAGTTTCCATCCATTTACTTCCGCTTCTTCCTACAGAGACAATACATTTCTTGCACTCATAGGAACCTTTTTCACAGATCACACGATATCCGTCTTCCAGAACTTCCAGTTTCTGTACCGGTGTATCAAAATAGAAATCTATGTGATCTTTCATTGCATTGTACAGATTCTCAAGAACGACATAGTTAATATCTGTTCCCAGGTGACGAACAGATGCATCCAGAAGATTCAGTTTATTCTGCAGGCAGAGTTTCTTGAATTTGGTTCCCGCTGTGGAATAAAGCTTCGTTCCCTGACCGCCATATTCCATGTTGATATCGTCAACATACTTCATCAGCTCGATTGCCTGGCTCTTGCCGATATGTTCGTACAGAGTTCCACCGAAATCGTTGGTGATGTTATATTTTCCATCAGAGAATGCACCTGCACCGCCGAAGCCGCACATGATGGAACATCTCTTACAGTTGATACAGTTCTTTATCTTCTTGCCGTCGATCGGGCATTTTCTCTTTTCAAGGGAGTATCCCTCTTCGAAAACTGCCACTTTACAGTCCGGCATTTCTTTCATTAATTCATATGCTGCAAAAATCCCTCCAGGACCGGCACCAATAATGATCACATCATAGTTCATGCTTTTTCCTCCTTATAAGTATAGCATAATTTCCCTCTTTGTATCCCTCATCCATCTGCACCGGAATCATCTCCTGTGCATAAAAAAAGCTGTCGCAGAATTTCTCATGACAATCCATGTCATTTCCATTCATTACGGCAGTTGGAAAAATGTTCAACCTATTTAGCGTTAAGCATATTCCTTATCTATATTACGTGATTTTCACAGCATTGTCAAGCACCAGTTTCAAGTAAGTCACACAGGGCACCGCCCCACCAGACAATGCCCCGCTCAACAATATCAGTTCAACAAAAAGATAAAGAAATTCAAATATCCTGCAAAAGTCAGCCAGACAAGATATGGAATCATCAGATAACCAGCTGTTCTCGAAATTTCAGAAAATGCTTTTGTACATAAATATACCAGATACCACAAAAACAACAGCCAGGCAAACGCAAACAGATACCATCCTGCGTTAAAGAAAAATACCGGCCACAGAAAATTTACAGCGAGCTGAATCCCGTATAAAGTCAGTGCCTTCTTTCTCTCTTCAGTTTTTGGTGTGATTGCAACCAGATAAGAAGCCGTTCCCATCATGGCAAACAGTCCGGTCCATACAACTGGAAACACCCATCCGGGAGGTGTAAGGGGCGGCTGTTTCAGTTTTTCAAATGTATTCATACTTCCCTGTGTAAGAAAACCTGAAACCGCTCCGACTCCCAGAGGTACAGCCAGGCAGGTAAGCAATGTCTTTGTTTTTTTCTTCAAAAAAATTCCTCCTGTTCTCATATTCACAGTCTAGTGTATGAAAAACAGGAGGATTTATTCATTTTTTAAAATCTACGTTTATCAGAGCTTATGTTTTTCTGCTTTAAAGAAATCTTTTGTTTCTTTTGCAACAACTCCGCTCAGAGCAAACAGCGCAATCATATTCGGAATTGCCATCAGACCATTAAAGATATCTGCGATAGTCCATACCGCACTTACTGTCATGTAAGGTCCGATAAATACTGCAAGGATGTATAACCAACGATATACAATGATCTTTTTCTGATGTCCGTTTGTCAGGTATTCCAGACAACGTTCACTGTAGTAATCCCATCCAAGGATTGTAGTAAATGCGAAGAATACCAGGCAGAGCATCAGGATAAATGCTGTCAGTTTCTGCGGAAGCGGAAGTCCGTTCTGGAATGCATATGTAGTAACCTGCACGCCTTCAATTCCCTCTACCTGCCATGCACCTG
>OKSA01003520.1_pt1 | contig 11456 bp, 10 predicted proteins | sample 1601181 | NCBI WGS metagenome assembly OKSA01 (sample SAMEA3541538, study PRJEB24748) | human gut metagenome | biome: human gut; feature: human-associated habitat; material: faeces | place: China | collected 2012 | reverse complement strand
TTTACACTCGGATATTTCTGATTAGTTTTGGTTGTTCTATGGTTATAAATACAGTTCAAGAAAATCATTTTGTGAAGATTCGTAAGCTGGACCGTAATGTGTGTCTGAATTTAAAAAAACTCTATAATTTCAGATGTCAAATTTGTGGACAACTCATTTCTGCACCATATGGCAACAAGCCTGTTGTAGATGCCCACCATATTGAATTCTTTACACAATCGTTAAATAATAATTATAATAATGTGATGATACTTTGTCCTAACCATCATAGGATAGTGCATACATATCGGCCATTATTTAAAAGGCAAACAAAAATTTTTGAGTATCCTAATGGGTATAAAGAGAAGGTGTTGCTGAATTTACATTTATAGATTTATAAAAGGTTGTGACGCTGTCCAAAATCTTGTGTATCTGGAAATACGAAACTCAAATTTGAATCCCGTATTTCCATTTACACAAAATATTTTATAGTGCCACAGATTTTAAATGTAATATAAATCTGATATCTTCAATATCTATCTTCTAATAGCAGATATAAGACGACTAAAATTATCATAAATGGCATTTTCTCCCAAACCTATATTTGTCAGAGTATTACTAATTGAGCAAACCTTATTAAAAGGGGCATCTGTTTCTGTTAGAATAAGATTACGGGGTATGCGCTTAATTATTTCTATTCCGCTATTAGTCTTTGTCATTTTTTCGTTGATAGAAAAATAATATCCATGTTCTACAATCTTAGGAATTAGAGAGAGAGGACCTGAATACCAATGGAATATTACATTCTTAATGCCATAGGTAACCAACATTTCGAACAAGACTTTTTCTGCTCGTCTGGAATGGACACTTACTATTTTATTTTTTTCACTTAATAGCTGCAATACTTTCTCTAAAACGAAAACTTGATCATCTTTAGTTTTTAGTCCTTCGTTACTAAAATCTAGACCGATCTCACCGATATAGCTAGTTTTATCTAAACACTGGCTGAATAGCCGTAATTCACTTTTATTTTCGCTTGCATATAATGGATGAAATCCTAAAGCCAAACGTGAGAACTTATATTGTCTTACATGCTCATAGCCCAATAAAAAATGACTTGGCAGATTTGTCATTCCTATCGAGATATTCTTTTTTACCTCTTGTTGTTTGAGATACTGTTCAGGATTTGGCATCATATCAAAATGACAATGGGTGTCTATAATCATATTCCTGCTCTTATTTGTATTTCATTTGTAGCTTTTTTCTTAAGCCAATTTATAACTTGTCTGTATGAGTGTAAGGCTAATGATGTATATTCATCTAACTCTTGCTTTTCTATAATTCCATTAAAGAATAGTTCTTGGCGAATTGTACGTTCATTCATTCTGTTTTTTAGGAAATACAGAAGAGCGTTAAAATCCCTATTCCTTTTTTGATGTTTATTGTCAAGATTAAATTTAATGCCATGAAGTACATCAGTGCCAAGCAATGCCTCATTATCTAGACCTATTGTATCTAGTGCGACTCTTCTATATAAGCATGGCAAACACATACCACAATGCTTGATTTTGGCATTGCGTATTTCTATTCCGCTTTTGTCCCAAAAAACATTGTGACCACATTTTGCACAAGAGCATGATAAGTCAACTAATGATTTTAAAATTGCCTTTTTCGAAGTATCTTGACAGCACTCAAGAACCATGTCTGCTTTTGATTTTAATCGATATGGGTTGTATATTGAGTTTGATATACCTATAGTATATAAGGCCTCCTGTATGCGTTTGATAAAAGTAGGATGTGTAGTTCGAGTACTGCATGAACTCCTTCTTCCACTATCAAGAGGTATATTTATTGATATAGTTCCATTCTCTGGAACTATCAATTGACATTGTGGGGATATTTTGTTTGCAATATATATTCCTGCTGCAAAAAATAATAAGGAACGTGAGCGGAATGTACTCTCTGTTGGAGTTTTAATATTCCAAGAATGAGGTTTAAGCCCTGCGTTCAGCAACACTTGTTCGTATTTATTCGAAAAGATATTGTTTTCCCTGCAATATTTTAAAATGCTTTTTTGATCACTATGCTCTTTGCCCAATTCCATATGTGAAACAAGTAGTATCTTTTTATCAATAGAGAGAGTGCTGGCCTCATCTATAAATCCAATCAATGAATCTAAACCTCCTGAAAACAATGCAACCTTTTCAAAAAACTGAGGATTATATTCCTTTACTTTTTTAGTTGGATTATACGAGTATGAATCTGCCTGTATAAAGTGGATATCCCAATTGTCGCCCGTAAGAAAATTGATTGCTTTATTAAAAGCTTCACGACCTTTATTCATATCCTCAAGATTTATTACAGGAACATTCAATAATATCAAGTTTCGTTTCCATCCATCATCTGAATTAGACAAACGAAGTACAGCTCTGTCCACATTATATACAATCATGGATAAAACTAATAAATCAAAAGCAACAGATGATGTATCTCGTGAAAACTCCCATAACTGTTTGGGATTAAACTTTGTGTCGACAGAATGAACTTTTCCGTCACTTCCTTGAAATGAAAGAGTAAAAAGGCCAAAAACTTCGCTTGTTTTTGACGGAGTATAATTAATGTTTATTCTTGTTTCCATATATCCAATATTTCTGATGTTAAAGAATCCAGGTATTCTTTTCTTTCTCGGCTATTGAAGTCGATTTGAGTTAGTTCTTTGCTTAACTTCTCATCTAGTTCGTTATGAAGCCAACCTCTCATGTCCTTCTTTATTTCTTCGGGATTACTCCCTTTGTCAAATATGTGGCTTTGAAATAATTCAGCAGAATATTCCAGTATGTATTCAATTTCAAATGTTATAATCCATTCATGAAGATCGTCATCTGTTGCATTCTGAAGTTTATCTTCAATTTCTTGTCCGTCTTTACAATCTGACAAAATATCATTCAGCACTTTATCCATTGCATAAGTTGCTGCTGCATCATCCATTGTAGAATCATTGTCTCCAATAATCTCATGCAAAAGCAACTCCTTGAAATCATGTGGCGTTTTCGGCTTTTGTGTATCAGGCAGTCTATCAATGCCTAAACTTGATACAAGTCCATATTGCTTAATATTGTTTAAAACAGTAGCCAACCCTCTGACTGCATGTCCACCAGCACGTCCAAACGAACTGCCGCCTCTCTTGCCTCCATGCCCTCCAATTCTGCCACCTCTATACAAACCATTGCCGAGCGCTATTCCTAAATTACCAAAAAACTTTGCATTTGACTCAGACTTATTGTCTGTTCCATTTGCTAGACTCGTCATGGCTCGTTTTGCTGCAGACCAATTAGGCGAAGATTTCAAATTATGTGATTGTGATGTACCCATATTTATTATTTTTGTATTTTTCGTTCAATAGCTTTTGTTAAAGGGTTCGCTTTTGGCAAACTATTTATATAGTTATGTATCTCATTACTTAATGGAAGCATTCTAACAAAAAATATATCCGCTTTTGTATCTATATCTTCGGTCTTTATATTACTGAATAATAATTTTAATCTGTCTATTTTGTCACCAAATAATAAATTATTCTCATCGCAATTAAGTATTCTCCAACAATTTTCTGACTTTGGATCTTTTCTTAGGTTATCATTAATCAAGTGAATAATCATGTCTTTTTCTGAATCATCGCAAGCATTAATAATTCCAGGCAAATCTCGCTTCATCATACTGTTTGTTTGCAAGGTACATAATCTTCGGAATAACAGCATGACTTTGTTTGTAACCAACGAAGCTATTGGTTTTTCATTTTTCAAAGCATCTCGTGCTATCCAAAAGTAGTTTTGTAAATTTATATCTTTTAATGACGGATCTGAGCTTAACCATTGCCTCAAATAATCTGACGACCAGTTGTCTTTCCATTGTGGATTTTGAATACCATTTTCAGTTTTTGCTTCTTGCTCAACATCATCCAATGGCAAAACACCTCTATTTGCATTTTGAAGTTTATAAAGTTCTTCAAAACGAGAATTGTACAGTGTGTTGTACTCTAATACCATTAGTTTGGTTAATACTTCAGGGCGTATATCTGTAAAACCTGCTACCTCAGCTAACTCTTGACGTACATATAAGGTATTTAGAAAACGTTTTAGTTGTCGTGGATTACCATTTAAAAAACGCTTAATTAGAGGTACAGTTGGTAAACGATATTCTACTGCATGAAAATCAATTTTTTTATCTTTGGGAATATTTGCTTTGATGTCATCTATATTATATTTGGAATGCTTGTCTGTTTTTCTGAACTCCAAATATTTCTGATGTATTTCATTAAAGTAGATATGATTTAAATGATTTTTGCATAGAAGAAGTGTGATATAAGTCTCTTGCTCGTTGTCAGACAAACGTGGCAGTTTGTATGGTAGTTGAATGAGTTTTTCCAAATAATCTGAAAATGGACTGGATATATCTTCTTTCTTCATTTGAATAGGATAATGCTGACTAATAGCATATTCAATAATACGTTCATCTGCACCAATGATAAATGCGGTTTTCCTTACATTTACAAACAACTTGACGGCCTCCAGGCAACCAATAATTCTTTTGGGTTCACATCTATCCAAATCATCAATATAGACAACAACAGCCTTATATCCCATATCGTCAACCAATTCTTCAAAGAGTTCTCTGAATGTTGCGATAAATTTTGACGTATTACCTTTTGTTACATCTTCAAGTAGATTGTTGTACTTATCCTTGTTTGTTATCTTATCAAGGTCTTTATTTTTCGGTAACCATTTCTTTAGCCAATCAGGAGTGAGATTTTCATAGGCTTTCTTCAAGATAAATACGCCTACTTTTAAAAAGTTAATTCGCTCGAGAAAATCATCTACCCGTTCAAATACATCTTTTCGCTTATTAATATCTTTGTCAAGTGCTTCTAATATACTTTCTATCATTGTCAGTTTTGTTGAGTCATAGCTCTCAAACTGCCAACTATTAAAATATACTTGAAGTATAATCTTATGTTTCTCGTTCTGTTGTGATTTTTCCCATTCATGTAAGGACTGCTGAAGCAATAGCATCAAACTACTTTTCCCAGATCCCCAATTCCCAAATACCCCTATGGAAATTGGTAACATATCATCATTCAAAATTATCTTCTTGAGTAAATCTGCATGGACTTGATAGCCAAGCAAATCTTGCGTTGTTTCATTATCTGACCACATTTTATATTCTTAAATTAAATTGTTTATATCAAATGCGAGACATAAATATTCTTATACTTATTTTCCATGCAAAGGACAAATATCTCTGAAGCCCAGCAATTGCAGTTCTAATTTCCTGGAGTTCCTGACCACTCATACCAAACAAGTCCTTGATAACCTTATCATCAATAGTTTGTTGGATCATGTGCAATCGCATAGAAGTCAAAATCATTTAATTTGAAGCTATTAATATTCTGAGTGGCAAGGATTATATTTGGTTTAGGCCTTTATTCGTTCTATTGCTGGTGATTGTCAAAGTCAAGCATATAATGAGCTCTATCAATAATAGAGAAATGGCGGATCTATACGACTTCGTCATTTACACGATTGTAAAAATTAACTTTTCCATATCTGTATATATTTAGTTTAAAAATAAGTGAATATACATTTTTCTCTTAAGAAGAAAAAATATGTTACTATTAATTTTCTATTTGCACAAAGTTTTTATAGTGCTGTTTTCTTTGTTTTTATAATCTTCCGTTGTCATTCCATTCTCCGTAAAGAAGTCCTTTTCGGGTATTTTCTATGAATTTGTTCAGACGGCTTTCAAAAAGTTCGGGTTGATTCCTCTTGATTTGGATGGTATCAATTCTGATTCGCCTATATAAATCAGGAAATTGGCAGAAGTTGTTCCACACTACCGGGTCGGATTGTAGCCTCTGTAATATGCAAATCACTAAAAAATATCCTGCGGTTAGGTATAATTATCTTATTTTTGACTGAGTGAAAGCATTTGTTTTTCCATTTTGAAGATTTTCTATAATTTCGTGTATATTAATGACTTTGCAAATGAATGAATTCAATACATATCTCAAAAATTTAGACTATTCCCATATAAAAGATTTATGTGTGGAAAAAGGGAAATTGCGTACTTACCGTAAGAAAGATTTCTTTATCTGTCAGAATGAAATAGAACGTTTTGCAGGGTGGGTGAAAGAGGGTACATTCCAATATACGTACATTGATGAAGAGGATGAAGAACATATTGTAGGATATTCTTTTACTAACGAATTTGTATGTGACTACTCTTCCTTTATGAAAGGTTGTCTATCATTAGTAAATATTCAAGCAATAGCAGATTGTTCGGTCTATGAAATATCACGCCATGATTTGATTGAATATTTGGAAACGAATATGGAAACTCAAAGATTCGGAAGATATGTAGCTGAAAATCTATATGAAATGGTATATGAAAGATTCCTTGATTTATATTGTAGTCCTGAAATACGATACAAGAAATTAATAAAACGTTGCCCAGACTTGAAAGAAGCAGTTCCTTTGAAAAACATAGCTTCATTCTTGGGAGTTACTCCCGAAACTATAAGCCGCATACGCCGTAAACTGGAAAAATAGTTCATCTTTTAACATCTATTGTATTAGTGTCTTGATAATTATCAAGAATTTTTCTATTTATTCTCCGTTACTTTGTCACTTTAATTATTTAAGATACTGATATGATACGCAAACTAACGAAAGAAGAATACAAACATGCCGCCGATTTATCCTACCAAGTATATATGGAATGTGGCAAGAGCGATTTTACCCAAGAGGGCATTGAAACGTTTAAAAACTTCGTATATAACTCATCGTTGATGAATGCACTTGACTTCTATGGCGCCTTTGATCATCATCGACTGATAGGTATAATTGGCGTGAATAAAGAAAAGCAGCATATTTCCCTTTTCTTTATTCTGCCCATCTATCATCGGCAGGGAATCGGGAAATCGCTGTTTGCCTATATGATGGATGATTGCAACTTTACTCATCTAACGGTGAATTCCTCAACCTATGCCAAAGCGTTCTATCAATCTTTGGGATTTAAGCAAAGAGGTGAGAAGGAGATAAATAAAGGAATTATAAGTATTCCTATGGAGAGAAACGTATGATTTTATCAATCCTTGAAGTAATTCTTTAATATGAAAAAAATTCATTCTGTTCGCAGCTATCATCGCCTGTAATCTTCTGTGCATCACCTCCTACGAAAAATAACAGTCATATTCCAAGTTCTGGCCGATAAGGGTACAGTCACCCACAAAGTCCATGAAGGCATACAGACCGGTCTTACGGTCAACCTTTTCGGCACGTTCATATTCCTGGAGAAGAGGGTTAACGATGCCTCCGAGCATGGCCGGTATCGGCTTGTCAGTGTGAAGGATGATGTTGAAACGGTCGATTATATCCCCGGCATTCACCTTAATGGCCGCAATCTGTACGATGTCATCCTCAAAGACATTCAAGCCCGTGGTTTCCGTATCAAAGATAACGTATTCGCCCTGGCAGCATCTGTAAAGCTCCAGCATGTATGAGCTGCGCATGTAGTTTAGAAAATCTGACGGCAGCAGGTAGTTGTCACGGAGATTCTTCACGAAGCGGCGTGCCTCGGAATCTTCATTGAAGATACCTGTCCCGGTCAGGATCTTTGACCATGCCATCATGTTGGAATCCATGTACACCACCTGCAGATGGGCAAAAAGCAGCTGCGCCTGTCGGGTAGTGAAAAGGTCTATTCCGGAAATCTTGAAGTGGGGGATATTGCGGTCGGAGAGTTCACGGGATATCTGGTCGGCATCCTTGTTCCAAGGCACAAGAACTGCCACTCTTTCATCAGGATGTGAGGTACAGAAATTACCAACACTTTCAGCCACAAGCCTTACTTCAGCGTCCTTATCGGAAGCGGACATGATACAGAGGGAATTCTGTCCAGCTTCAGCAAGATTGTTCGTCTTGGGCAGGAAATGAGGGTCAACATCAAGCTCCATGTTGGCGTATGTGTTGAAGACATCCAAGAGATATTTCGGAGAACGGTAGTTGAAATAAAGGCGGTGCATGTTCTCTCCGCAGCGTTCACGCAACCATTCAAGCGTTGCGAGTTTTGCGCCTATGAATGAGAAGATTGCCTGCTGTTCGTCACCGAGATAAAGAGTCACGTTTTCCTTAGAATGGTCAGTAAACAGATCGATGATTCCGAACTGGAAAGGGGAGAGGTCCTGAACCTCGTCAATCTGAATCCAGGAATATTTCTTCAGCCTGTCCTGATGCTGTGAAGCGTGGATATAGGTCAGGATAAGCAGGTCATCAAAGTCAACCAGGTTCCTTTTTTCCTTGTACTGTTGGTATTTTCTTGCAAACTTGAACTGCTGGAGACAGTCATCAGGTGAAGTTTGAACTCGAAAAAACATCCCATGGAACATATTCCTCGCTCGGAAAGTCCTTCTAAGATCTTGTAAATTAGTACCCGTTAGTTACGGCAGACACGCAAGGGGGGCAATCGACAGAGCTGACGCTCGTACAGGTTTCCAACTTGACTTTCTTGATAAAGACAACCAGAGGAAGCATCATTTCCTTCCCAGTTCTACAAAACGGCTATAGGACACACGGTAGGGGAACAGGTGTGTCAGATGCTTGCAGACATATCCCTTATAGTAATGCTTGAAACACCGGAAGCCGCCTGAATGGAATAGGATAAGAATAACAATTATTTCCGTATCATTCATACGGTTAGGTTTGTTGCGGTGCTTGTGTTCCTTGTCTTCAACCATATATTTTCCCTGTTGCAACGCAAATTCCTTGCAAAAATCCTCTGCTATACAATAAATCTCTGTAATTTTGGACTTTGAGAACATGGTGATAATCGTTTAAATGTTATAATTTGACACTATAAATTCAATGATTTTATCGCTATTTTCCTGATTTTTAAATAGATAATTGTCTATTTATATCTAACTCACGTTATATTAATAAAGTAATAATAAAATAGCATTATGTATCAAAGAAAGGAAAGTGCCAAGAATACGTATTATCCTTCATTTCTATGTATGGAGGTAGATACACCAGACTATCTGGATGCATTGATGCGGATGCCGTTTGACGAACGTACAGAAGCTGCCTTCTTACATGAATATATACACTATCTGCAAGACCTTACAACGGTTTCAGGGAACGCCCGTATAGAAACGATTGTAGATCAGGTCAAATGGATTGTTGGTGATGTTGCTAGGCATAAGAATAAATTGAAACTACCTCTGGATCCAAATGATACATGGGCTTATAATATGAAGCCTAACGCTTCTAGCTTAAAGCTCTGTAAAGGTGATTTTAAAGTAAAAAATAAATCCGGAAAAGACATTACTCCCAATATTGTAACTCCTGTATCTTTCAGTTTGGTTAATGTTACGATTAACCTAGCGAATGGAACGCATGTGAAAGGGGGAGCCCAAGCTATATTTATTTTTCAGGATAAAAACGGTACGGAGTATAAGTATGCGGTCGGTGAACTTGCAATTTCTGAATCAATGGCTTACTTGATAGAAAACCATATCTATACTGATGTGTTGGCCAAAGGTGGAGACTGTCCCTATATGGTAGTTCAGAAAGTTACAGAATACAAGTTAGGAAGAATGCTTGATGATCTGTCATTGATAGCAATATGTGATATTTGTTTGATGTATTCGCTTCCAGGAAATGCTTTATACTATTTGTTAGAGGAGTTACAAACAATATCATGCCAGATAACACCTGCATTAATCTATCTGATAGGCCTTGGTCCTACCATTGGAAATAGATTTGGAAGGAATATGCCATGGATTTGTGAGTATATGAAAACTAATAGTCTCGCAAAGAAACAGATGTGTGATTATTTTACACATCCATATTGGGAGCAGATAGAAACAATTATTGGGCGAACATTTGATGATGTTCTGGCATATCGAACCAAACGTCCGACACTCTTCTTGGATATAGCATGTGGAGGAAGATTATTTAGAAATGAAGCATTTAAAACCACGATTGGCACATTGGGTTGCTTATCAGTGAAAACAAGTGCAGATTTAGTGTATAACTTTCTCCCTCGGTCATGTGAAGGTTTGAAAGTTGATGCCGACTGGTTCTTGTGTTTACATCAATTTTACAATCTTATGTTCACAAGTGATGCTGTTAGAACAGACCCTCATGGAAACAAATATATTGAGAAAGAGTGCGAATTGAAACAATGGTGTCATAATTGTTTTACAAAGAAAGGTGAGCCTGATTTAACGATGACAAGCTATAATTGTAAACGCTCACCATGGCTTAATACTTCACCAGATAAAATGGCACAATGTTCTTTTGGTAGGTTATGGGGGGCATTTGATTTACTCCATATAAAAAAGTTGAAGACGAAGACTTGAGAGCGGTGTATTGAATACCTCGCAACTGTCGCCAAGAAGCAAGTCGAAGATGCTCTTTGTCGATGATGGAGTGAATCTCCAAGGATATTCCGTAAATATTCCCCCCTTTCTTATAAATCAAGAGAAAAGTTTTACTTTACGTGAGCTTTTCTCTTATTTTTTCGGCCAAATAGCCAGTCTTTGATTTTTACAGAATATTATTTAGTGTGAGTTAAATATAAACTGTAAATAATAATCAGAAAATGTACCAGATAATAATTAAAAAATGGGCCTCTGGCACTAGCAAAAATATCAAAATATTGGAACGTGAAAAAGGATATTTTCCTCTTTTAATTTTTTTTATTTAACAATTTCGTCTGCTTAAGTCTGTATGATTCATCCGTTTTATGTAAAGCCTTACATAAGTCTGGAGATTCTGTAAGAAAGATTAATGCTAAAAAGAAGTAGTATCTACTGTAAAGAATTATAATTGAAACTGACCCGGGTTAAAATGCATTTTTCTCTACTTGATTCTAATATATTTTTGATGGGTCAATTGGGAGTATAATAGTGGGTCAAGCGACTTTATATTTTCCAGTCATCCAAGTACTTTGACGGTTGACAAAAAGTATCTACTTTCGGAAAAACAGTACCGTTGTAGAGACCGGCAAAGTTCTCCATCGTGTAGTCAAGGGACACCAGCTTGAACAGCGTCTTATAGTCAAACGTGCGGAACAGGTCAGTGTGCATTAAAAATTCTTTTGGACATCCGTTGGCTATCATATAGCCAAGATACTGCATCTTGATGGCATTGGTAAGAATACGCTTGTAGCCATTGCTGGCCAGGACACCTTCATCCCAGCAGAAAATGGAAGCCATAATTGATAAAGATTCCTGCTCGTCAATGACGGTCGTATCACGTGCCACCACATTATTGTTAAAGAGGGTGCGAACGGAAGCGGTGTACGTTTCCGACAAACAGGCTCATTTCTCCTGAAGACTGAAGCCTTTCGAGTATTCGGGAGCGCATACCTCTGGCCGCCCTGTTCGTAAAGGTCAGACAGAGCATGTCATTCAGCGACAC
>OKSA01003513.1_pt1 | contig 11476 bp, 10 predicted proteins | sample 1601181 | NCBI WGS metagenome assembly OKSA01 (sample SAMEA3541538, study PRJEB24748) | human gut metagenome | biome: human gut; feature: human-associated habitat; material: faeces | place: China | collected 2012 | reverse complement strand
GAAAGAGCGAAAAAGGTTGCACTTTCACCGAGTATTGCAATAGAACAAATACCGGAAAAAGATAAAGAAAATTTCGCAAAATGGTTGAAGGATTTCAGATTATTATCGGTCAGAGAAGAAAAAGGAGCAGAACTGATCCGGGAGCTAACTGGAAGGAATGTAGAAGTATTGTGTGATCCGACTATGTATCTGAGTGCAGAAAAATGGAGAAACGTTGAAAAAGAACCCAAAAGCAGATTAAAAAATTCACCGTATATTCTTACATATTTTCTGGGAGATTGTGAAGCTTCATATAAGATCTGGGTAGAGAATCTGGCAGAGAAGAATCATATGAAGATTTTTGAATTGCAGAATGAAGAAAACTTTGGTATTGCACCGGATGAGTTTCTGTATCTGATAGATCATGCAGCTTGTATTTGTACGGATTCTTTTCATGGAACGGTTTTTTCGCTTATTTTTCATACGCCATTTGTTGTGTTTGAGCGTAGAGATAATTTTAAAACGATGAGTTCGCGTTTAAGTACTTTGCTGACGCTGTTTAACTGTTTGGAACGAACACCAGAAGGTGTGGAAGAACAGGATGTCTTTCAGGTGAATTTTGATTATACAGATATGGTGCTTGAACAGGAAAGAAAAAGATTTAAGAATTTTTTAGACAGAATTTAAAGGAGAAATAATTAATGCAAAAGAAAGTAAATCAGCTTAAGATGGGGACGATACTAAGTTATCTGTCAATTGTGATCCAGAGCTTATGTGCGATTATATATACACCGGTAATGCTGAGACTTTTAGGTAAGAATGAATATGGATTATATCAATTAGGAAGCTCGGCTGTATCGTATCTTAGTTTGCTGAGTTTTGGATTTAACAGTTCATATGTTAAGTTCTATTTTGAATATAAGGTAAAAGGGGAAGAAGAGAAAATCCGTAGATTGAATAGTATTTTCCTGTTGGTATTTTGTTGCCTTGCAATCGTTTCGTGTATCGTAGGAGGTGTGATGATTGCTTCGGCGAATCTGATTTTTAACAGTAGCCTTTCACCAGCGGACGTACATCAGGTACAAATTTTGATGTTTGTACTGGTTCTTTCAACAGCATTAACATTTCCGAATATTATTTTTGACTGTTATATTACGGCTCATGAAAAATATATTTTTCAGCGACTTATCCTTATTGGCGCAACAGTATTACTTCCGATTTTAACATTACCCTTATTGTATATGGGATATAAATCCACAGCATTAGTAGCAGTTAACTTATTTATATCTGTATTTAGAACAGTAATGAATGTGTATTATTGTTTTGTAAAATTGGAAATGAAATTTCAATTTCATGGAATGCAGCTAAAAGTGTTAAAGAATGTTGGCTCATTTTCGATATTCATATTTTTAAATGAGATTGCATCACAGATAAATTGGAATGTGGACAAAGTTATCTTAGGTGCAGTTCAGGGAGCAAGCGTGGTAGCTGTTTATTCAGTTGGTAGTCAGTTTAATCAGTATTTTATTAATATGTCGACTGCAGTGTCAAATGTATTTATTCCCCGTGTCAATAAGATGGTAGCGGAAAGACAGGGAGATGATGCATTGACTGCATTGTTCATTAAAATTGGACGTGTACAGTATGTAGTCCTTTCAGCTATCCTGGGAGGATATCTGCTATACGGAAAATTCTTTATTATGAAATGGGCCGGAGAAGGGTATGATGCGGCATATTATGTTGGGGCATTGGTTATGATTCCGGCAATTATACCATTAATTCAGAACATTGGAATAGAAATTCAGAAAGCAAAGAATATGCACAAATTCCGGTCGATTGTGTATTTTATAATCGCATTTGCAAATCTGGGAATAAGTGTACCATTAGGAAAATATTATGGTGCGATTGGTGCCGCTTTTGGAACAACATTGGCAACAGTTGTTGGAAATATAATTTTAATGAACTGGTATTATCAGACCAAGATTGGGCTGAATATTAAGGCATTCTTTAAGAGCATGATCCGTCCAACAATTGTGTTGATAATAGCATATATGGAAGGATTGTTGGTAAAAAGCTTTTTTGCAGTAGATTCGTGGTTTGATTTTATTAGTCAGGGTGCAATATTTATCTGTGTATATGGGATTCTCCTTTATAGATGGGGATTCAATCAGGAAGAAAAAGAAAATGTCAGAAGAATGTTTAAGAGAAACTAAGTTTAAGATAACAGAATGCGAAAATGGTGGGAAATATGCAAGAAAATAAAACAAAAGCAAGAAATAATTCGTTGGATATTGTCAAATTTATTGCAGCACTTTTGGTTGTAGGTGTACACGCTAACTTTTTAAATGACATATCACCAACTGTTGCGAAAGTAGTAAATGCGGCTTTGGGAAGAATGGCAGTTCCCTTTTTTGCATGTGTTACAGGATATTTCCTTACAAAACACGAGAAAAAAGATAGCAGGGGATGGATGAAAAATATTAAATCATTATTGAGCTATTATGTTGTGTTTAGTGTGATTTATATTATATGGGGATTCACGCAACATGAGTTTGCCGGATTGTCTGCTGGCGATTTGATATATACGATCGTGAAGCGTTTTGTGATGTATGGAACATATTATCATTTATGGTTTTTCCCTTGTATGATATTAGGAGTTGTAATTTTGCATTTTGCTATAAAATGGAAATGTGAAAAGATATTCTGGATTATTGGTATACTTTGTTATGTGTTTGGAGCATGTACGTATACATGGTATGGCATAGGCGAACATTTTATACCTGGGCTGGATCGTTTAATGCAGTGGTTCGATTTTACATATATTCATCGTTTTACTACAGCAATATTACCATTTACTTTTCTTGGAAATTATATTTCTGTTGTGGAGAATAAATGGCTGAATGAAGAAAAGATGATTAACCGGAAAACGGCGAAGATATGTTTGACAGTAGCTATACTTTTTAATTGTTTTGAAATATGGTTGGCAGGTAATATGGGCTTATCAGAAGGGACGGCAGGAAGTTTTGGAGTACTTTTTGTTATTTTATTATTATTTATAGTGTTATTACAGAACCCGTTAACTACAGAAGGCGCTTCGAAGGCTGGAAAGTTCTGTCGTGATTCATCAATTTTGATTTATGGATTACATCCGTTGGTATTGGAAGCTATAGCAAGGAGGATAGATGTGACGCTGCCGGAAACAATGTTATGGGCAATAACCATTATTGTTTTGTGCATTGTTAATATTGTATGGACGAAATTGTGGAAGATGAGAAGTTAGTTAAAGGGAGCGAGGATTATGTCATTAAAAGATATTTATAATCAGAAGATTTATCCTAATTTGTATTTTGCGGGACAGCGGCTTGAACGAATACCATATCATATATATGCTGGTAAACATGCAGAAGATACGGAAAGTTTCAACAGGGATTTGATTAAGATAATGCAGATAAAAGAAGGAGAATATGAATACGAGTATTTTAACTTCTGTTATTTGCATAATATGTTGGCTTTGATTATTTATGCAAAATATCATAAAATGTATCCACAGATCTGTGTTAATGAGAACAAAAAAGAAAATATCCATTGGGAATGGTATTTTCAACCGTTAGACGACGGTTTGCGATCTAAACGAAATGTTACCTTTGTAGAATGTAAAAAGAAAACGAACGCATATCTGCCTAAGTTTGATGATATTTTTAACAAGAAAGAGGTTCACATCTGGTGTCAGTGGTATAAAAAATATATTCGCTTAAATTCAAAAACCAGAGAATATATCGAAGCGGAATATAAGCAGCTATTTGAAGGAAAAAGAAAAGTACTGGGAGTTATCTGTCGTGGTACAGATTATCTGGCATTAAAACCGTCAGGGCACCCTGTTCAGCCGGAAATAAAGGATGTAATTGCATATTGTAAAAAGTATATGGAGAAGAATAAGTATGATGCAATTTATCTTGCAACGGAAGAGAGAAAGACAAGAGACCTTTTTAAAAAAGAATTTCCGGGAAAGATATTAGAGAATAAACGACGGTATTATGATGATATATATGATAAAGATTCTTCTATATCTTATATAAAGGATGTTCACTTTGAGAGGGAGAATGATAATTACTGGTCTGGGTTGGAATATCTTTCATCTATTATATTATTGTCACGTTGTGATGCGTTAGTTGGTGGAAATTGTGGCGGAACATTGGGCGCAATATTTTTTAATGATGAAAAGTATGAATTTACATATGTATTTGATCTGGGATTATATCCGTAAAAAGTATCTGTAAAAAGGGAGTAGCAGGATGGAAGAGAGTAAGAAAAAGAAGATAAGATTTGGATATATTGACTTGTTGGAAACGATTGCGATAATATGTATAGTTTTTTATCATGGTGCGATTGGAAATGCAAACATCTTGAGCGGGAAAATGACAGGGTATGTTAATTATTTTATTCAGACATTAGTAGCGGTAGCAGTTCCGCTGTTCTTTGTGGTTAATGGATTTCTGTTATTTGGAAGAGGGTTTAATCTGAAAAAACATATAAGAAAAACAATTCGGGTTGCAGCCATTGCTATCATATGGGGCGTAATTACGATCATATTTTTAATGTTTATTCGGGGAGAACACTTGAGTGCAAAAGAATTTTTGCATACGTTTTGGCAGACAAGGCCGAACTGGACAAGTCACTTGTGGTTTTTGGGAGAACTTGTGTGTATTTACCTGTTATTTCCGGTATTATATTACATTCATCGTGATCAGAGAAAAATATTTATATACTTTGTAGTTATCGGAATTGCAATGATATTTGGAAATACTTTTCTCAATGAGATGGGGATGTTGGCAACAGTTGTAATACGTCATCCAAAGAATATAGGTGGTATTAATTTTTTCAATATGTTCAATCCGTTTACAGGGAATAATCCTTGTGATATTATATATTTCTGTATTGGAGGATTAATATATACATATAAAAATATATTGGAAAAAGTGCATATTATGAAATGCAAAGTTTTGATGGTTCTGGGCTTTTTGCTAAATAACATATGTTTATTTATAATTGGTATGTTATATTCAAAAATAACGAATACATTTTGGGACACGGTATGGGAAGGTAGGAGTACAATTTTTGTATTACTTAACGTGATTTATGTATTTCTATTTTTTATGGATTTTAATAAAAATAATAGATTACAAAAACAGTCGGAGATCACTTTAAAGGATAGATTCTGTAAGTGTATTGAAGTGATATCAAAGAATACGATGGGAATATATCTTGTTCATGTATTAGTTCTTAGAACGATAGAAAAGTTTTCAATACAAGCTTCTTTTACTTCCAATATTACAGTGGGAATTATATATAGTATAGTAGTTACGTTGATTTCTTTAATAATTACATTATGTGTTAAAAGAATTCCGGTGGTAGGTAAATTCATCTAAAATGTATTGTAGGCAAGAAAAAATTTTCAGAAAAAGCTGCCGCATTAATGAATCGGAAATTCGATTCGTAAGGCGGTAGCTTTTTTTATGAAAATTGGATTAAAAAACAAAAATTAAATCTATTATTTTTAAAAATAATAGATTGTTATATAAAAGAATGAGAAGGGAAAGTGAAGTTGAAAAGATGAAGATGTGTTACACAGATGAAGAGAACATATTGATTTTAATATCACTATTGAAAGCTCACGGTATTAGAAAAATTATTGCATCGCCGGGGACAACTAATATTAGTTTTGTCGGGTCTGTTCAAAGTGATCCTTTTTTTGAAGTCTATTCGGCTGTAGACGAGAGAGCAGCGGCTTTTATGGCCTGTGGTTTGGCAGAAGAAAGTGAGGAACCGGTTGTATTGAGCTGCACTGGTGCGACAGCATCCCGTAATTATATTCCAGGATTGACAGAAGCTTATTATAGACATCTACCGGTTTTGGCGATTACATCGACGCAGCATACAGGGCGCATAGGACACTATTATGCACAGGTTATTGATAGAAGCGTAACATTTCCAGATGTAGTGAAAAAAAGTATTCAACTTCCGTCTGTCTTTTCGGAGGAGGACAGGCAATATACGATAACTGCAGTAAATGATGGCTTGTTGGAACTTGTGCATAGGGAAAAAGGACCGGTTCATTTTAATTTGACAACAGTTTATTCTGCTCAATTTACAACAGAAGAACTTCCAAAATGTAGAGTTATACATAGAATAATGACCGATGAATTCCCGAAAATACCAGTTGGTAAGATTGGAATTTATGTTGGAGCACATGAGGCATTCAGTCCTGAGTTGACTGCAGCAATAGATGCATTTTGTGAAGCAAATAATGCAGTGGTGATTTGCGATCAGATTAGCAATTATCGTGGGAAATACCGTTTTCTGGCAAGTCTGGTGAACAATCAGGAAAAAGAGTTTGGAACCAGAATTTTTGATCTGATAATATATATTGGTTCTGTGCATGGAACATATCTGAGATTTGTTGGAGAACAGCTGTGGCGAGTGAATCCGGATGGTGAAATTAGAGACTGCTTCCGAAATCTGACCTATGTTTTTGAGATGGAGGAAACGACTTTTTTTAAGCACTATTCAGAAAAACAGCAGGAAAATACTTTAATAGATATATGCATTCAGGCTAAGAAAAAGGTAAATCGGTTAGTTCCGGAAGTTCCGTTTTCAAATATTTGGATTGCCAAAGAAACCGCAGATAGAATTCCGGCAAATTCGGTGATTCATTTTGGAATTTTAAATTCTTTGAGATCTTGGAACTTTTTTGAAACGCCAGAGGATGTGTTATGTTATGCGAATACGGGAGGCTTTGGGATTGATGGATGTTTATCTTCTTGTATTGGAGCAGCTATAAGCAATCCGAAAAAAGAACATTATCTGATAATAGGAGATTTAGCCTTTTTTTATGATCTTAATTCAATTTGCAATGCTATACCGTGTAATGTGCATATTCTTTTAGTAAATAATGGAGTTGGAACAGAATTTAAAAATTATGATAACAGAGCAGCGATGTTTGAGATGGATGCAGATCCCTTCATGGCTGCTAAAGGACATAATGGATTTCGAAATTCAGAGCTTGTGAAGAAGTTATGTGCCAATCTTGGAGTTATGTATATGTGTGCTTTTTCGAAAGAAGAATATAACAGACAAAAAGAACAATGGTTATGTAAACATAAGAGTCCCGTACTATTAGAAGTATTTACAAATGATAAGGAAGAAAGCCAGGCATTATTGATGATGAATTCATTGGCGAAAAATACTGGCATAAAAGCCGAGTTAAGAAAAACTTTAGTGTATAAATTTGCTAAGAGATTATTCAGGAGATAATAAAATGAAAAAGATAGAATATCTTATTTATACAAAAGAAGTAGAGCCAAGCAGGGTTGTACAACAATTTAAAAAGGATAATATAAAATGTATTTTGGCGTTGGATGTAAGATCTGCTGTATATTACGCTACTGGAATTAGTGCTCAGTGCGGAGAGATTGTTGCTGTATGTGTGGATGGGAGCAATGCGTCTAGAAGTGCTTTTTCTGGAATGACAGAAGCGTTCTACCGACAACTGCCGGTGATACTGATCACTTTGGGAAATAGTCTGGATTACACAATGGAGTTGAAAGATGTTGTATTGGGACATTATCTGGTAAAGGATGCAAAGGAAATTTTGAACTTTGCGAATTATAAGCTTCCGGCACACATTGAGCTTCGAGAGGAAATAATTATAGATACAGAAGTAGAATCTTTGAAATTACAAGAAGCTTTGATGGAAGCAGTTTCGGAAAAAGATTATCTTTATTTTTCGCCGAGATTTCAGACAAAGGAAAAAGATTTTATGTGTAAGTGCATAAGTGGTGGAATGTCTAGGTGTAAGGATGGAACATTGTCAAATGTTCTTGGCGCTTCTTTAGCTCAAAAAAGAAGACGCTATATAGGAGTTGTTACGGAGGAGGAATTTCTTCATGATATGAACACACTTGGGAACATTCATGCGAATAAGGATCTTTTCTTTATTGTTATTTCTCAAAAATTTGAAAAAATGATTGGAGATTATGCAAGAACATTGAATTATGAAGTGATATGTGAAGCGGAAGACAATATTTGTGGAACGAGCTTGAAGAGGTTATTTGAAAACGGAAAACAAACGATTTTCATCATGCTCAAAAAATAGTGCTTTTGAAGATTTTGTCTTAATATACTAAAGGAGGGGTTGATATTCTTTACTTGCTAAGTGAGACATGGAAAAAATTTTCTGATTTATAGTATGTCAAAGTATAGAGATTAGAACTGGCTGGATAGTCAGTTTTAATTTTAGAGAAATACTTTAATACGGTGATATGTGAAAAATATTAATATCATGAACATTGAGGTGTTATCATATTTACTTGTTCTCATCTGATTTATCCCTGATATCATCTAATTCATAATCATGTCTGTCATCTCGCCAGTTTGTAGATGCAATACATAAGCAGCAGACAACAATCAGGCATGCAATGGCAAAGACAATAATTATAAGAAGAATAAAATTATGCATAAGAATACATTCCTTTCGGATTAATATTTTGTGTAAAATTGAAAAATTTTAATAGTGCTTGGCTTCATTTTATGTTATATTTAATTTAATAGATCTGTTAATATATAATATGACTCAAGGAAATATTTAATAACCAAAGAGAAAAATATATTATAATAAAGATGATTTTAATCCAGTGTTGCAAATCATTAAAATAGCACTGGAAAAATACAAGATAAGTCGTGATAATAAAAATTATGTGATTTTGAAAAATAAGAATTCAGGTAAAGTATTGAGTATAAATGGCGGTTCGGCAAAGAATTCTGCCAATATAGAACAACGAGACTATAAAGATGAAAAATCACAGAAATGGATTGCGGTAAAGCAGACCAATGGTCGAATCGTTTTCTTATCTGTATTAGATGCAGATTATTGCGTAGATCTTCAGGCAGCGATCGCAGCAAATGTAAGTAATATTCAACTCTATAGTATGAATAATACGTTGGCACAGCAATGGAAAGCAGTGAAATATAATCCTAGAATCCATTGGGGACGGGGATGGATAGCTTTTTGTGTGTCCTTGATGGGTAAAACCAGACGCTTATGATATCCATTGGGGGGCAGGCATTAATAAATTTTTACTACATTGCGCAATAATTTTAATGCAGTACGATGATGCTCACCATCGATTATCATCGTAGATTTTGTATTGAACCACGATATTAAAAGAAAGGAAATATGTGATAATTAACTTCTTAATTATCATACAAGAAAAAATGAGTGTAATAATTGATTTTATTGCAGGTATAGGGGTGGAAATGGTCAAAGATAAAATCATCAATCAATCATCTTCTCGTGAAATACAAGAGCGAATTAGGAATCATTTAAAAAAACAAAGTTCATTAAATTTTTATGCTTTGCTTGAAGAGGAAATTGATTTTGAAGGTCTTTCGGATTACATTCGCGGTAAGATGATTGAAGACATAAAATTGAGATGCTTCGGAAACTGCGAAAACTGACATATCGACTAAACGCACAATTAAAATTGTCACTGATATTGCGGATGTTCTTTACCAATACTATCGTAGTAAAGTTAATAGCGATTTGCTATTTATTGCAAATGAAAGTGAGGAGTCTATTTAAGAAGAACATGTTGAGACACGGGAATTAGTTATTTCTAAAAGCGAACATCTAGAGAATTTGATTCGTAATAATACTGTATTATCTTTAGATAATTCGTTGAATCAGATTGCAGTTGGAAACATAAATGATGTCGAAAATAATCTTGGCTCTTATATGAATGCAATTAGTTCAAAGCATACTTTGTTTCCAAATTTCGGATTTAGGATGACAAAGGAAAATAAGATAACAAGTTAAGCATCGCATAATGAGTAACTACACATTATTTTTATAAAAGGATAAATTGAAAATGATAAACGAAGTTAAAAGTAGAAATGAATTAGCAGATCTTTTAGATCTTTTGGGGATTTTTCGTAAAAGATTAACATATCTTTTATATATAAAGCATTTGGAGAATATGTATACATCGTTTGAAATTCCGAAAAAAAGTGGTGGACAACGTTTAATTAATGCACCAAATAAGGAATTAAAACTTATTCAAAGAAGACTAGCAAATAAATTATATGCATATCATACAAGACCAGCTATGAAAAGTCAAGCTTAAATTAGCTGGAAATTAATAAATCCTTTTCGTGGTAAAAATGGGTAACCTTAATAAGGCTCCCTGGAGGGTGCTTTTAAACAAATCTATGATGTAGGTATCCAGACCTCTTATTCGAGGTTAAATTCCAGGTTGTCAGTCATCATTTTCCAGATGATTCTGACGAGCTTGCCGGCACAGTGCCCAAGAGCATTATAGTGAGTCCGGCCTTCAGCCATCTTGGCGTCATAGTAAGTCTTGAAGGTGGCATTGCTTTTAACAACATTGTGAGCTGCATTAACAAGTGCATATCTGAGGACTTTAGATCCACGTTTTGACATTCTGGTCTTCTTAGCCTGAAAGTTTCTAGACTGATAGACAGAAGGATCCAAACCGGCATATGCAAGCAGCTTGTTGGGGCTGGAGAAACGGTGGATATCACCGATTTCGCCAAGTATCATTCCTCCATTGATATATCCGATACCAGGAATGGTCATAATGACAGAATCATTGAATTTCATGATTTCAGTCATTTCAGCTTCAACTCTTTCTAATTGGCTATCAAGTAACTCAATCTGTGAGATTGTGTGAGTTACGTGAATAGATAAAGCGCTGTCGCTGGCACCGACAGACTTCTCTGCCAGAACTCTTAACTGCTGAGCCGTCTCCTTATCAAAATGACCGTGGGAAGTCGATTTCAGGAGATGAGCCAGGTGAGTCATATGCATAGAAGCAATAGTTTCCGGTGTTGGCGCCTCTTTGAGAAGCGCATAAACAGACTTTTGATGCAAACCAGATTTGAAGAAGTATTGTAATTCAGGAAATACTTCATCCAGATAAGAAGTCAGCTGAATCTTAAGCCGGGTTCGCTGCTTAATGGTTTTCTGGCGAAAACGACCAAGTGCTTTCAAATCCATAAGGTCGAGATCGTAGAAGGTTACAAATCTGAGATGGTCCTGCATCATAAGTGTTTTACAAATGATGTAAGTGTCGACTTTATCAGTCTTCGTCTTGCGGATGTTATTTTTTCGCATAGAGGAAGTCTTGATAGGGTTGAGAACACACACTTTGTAGAACGAAGCAACAAGATATCGGACAAGGTTGTCGCCGTAGTGTGCCGTTGACTCAAGACCGATGATGAGGCTGTCTTTATCGAAAGAATCGAGTTTAGAGATCAGCAGTTGGAAGCCATCACCGTCATTTGTGAATTGAAACGGCTCAATGAGTATTTCGCCATCTGAAGATATGGCAGATGCAAAATGGTTAAGTTTGGCAATATCAATGCCAACAAAAATCATCATGAGGTTGTACCTCCCTTTCTAAAGTCTGATACCGTGATATCC
>OKSA01003507.1_pt1 | contig 11486 bp, 7 predicted proteins | sample 1601181 | NCBI WGS metagenome assembly OKSA01 (sample SAMEA3541538, study PRJEB24748) | human gut metagenome | biome: human gut; feature: human-associated habitat; material: faeces | place: China | collected 2012 | reverse complement strand
TAAATGACAACGGAGCTTACACATGCAAGATAAATTCGACTTCAAATACGAGCTTCTGCACGTTTGCAGGCAGTCCGGCGCCCGCCGCGGCAGGCTGCATACCCCGCACGGAGTAATAGAGACCCCCTGCTATATGCCGGTAGGCACACAGGCCACGGTAAAGGCCATGCTTCCCCGGGACGTCAAGGAAGTAGGCTCGATGATAATACTTTCAAATACCTATCACCTCTTTGAGAGGCCCGGTCACGAGCTTATAAAAGAGGCGGGCGGCCTGCATGAGTTCATGCGGTGGGACAAGCCCATACTTACCGACAGCGGCGGTTTTCAGGTGTTCAGCCTCGCCTCCGCCAATAAGATAAAAGAGGACGGCGTGGAGTTCCGCTCCCTTCTGGACGGACGTAAGCATTTCTTCACCCCCGAGCTTGTAATGGAGATAGAAGAGGCCCTTGGCGCGGATATCGCCATGGCGTTCGACGAATGCGCCCCTTATCCCTCCGACCGGGAATACACCATAGCTGCAATGGAGCGCACCCATCGCTGGGTCGTGCGCTGCAAGAAGGCCCATACCCGCCCGGATCAGGCGCTCTTCGGCATAGTTCAGGGCGGCATGTTCGCCGACCTCAGGATAGAGAGCGCTAAGTTTCTCGCTTCCCTCGACCTGCCGGGCTATGGCATCGGCGGTCTTTCGGTGGGCGAGCCCAAGGAAATGATGTACGATATGCTGGAGCAGATGATGCCCTATATGCCCGCAAACAAGCCCCGCTACCTTATGGGCGTGGGCAGCCCCGACTGTCTGGTGGAGGGCGCTGTACGCGGCATAGACATGTTCGACTGCGTACTCCAGACCCGTATAGCGAGAAACGGCCTTGCGCTCACGGGAAGCGGCAAAAAAATGCTGCGAAACGCCTCCTTTGAGCACGACTTCACGCCTATCGATTCCCGGATCATCTGCAGTGAACTGGTAAACAGAGGCATCTGCTTTTCTGCAGACATTTGATCGGCCTGTGGACTGAGAATCTCTCCGTAACAGCACACATAAGCACCATAGTCAAAGTTCAGGTTCAGATCCAGGCTTTGCAACCGGAACTGTTCTTCGGATTCGAACAGGTCATGCAGGAGACTGATCAGGAACTTGTCATAAAAGGGATGAATATTTACGGCGGACATCTGCTTTTTCCGGGAACGGGAGATCTGTGTGAGTACCCGGCCTATGGCATTTTTCAATACTTCCGGTGTCAGCTCCAGCTTCACCAGATAATCGGATACCTGATAGGACAGAGCATCTCTGGCCATCTGGAAATCCTCATAGCTGGTAAGGATGATAAAGTACGGACAGTTTTCACCATAGCGTTCCCTACATACTTTTGCGAGATCCAGACCGCTCATTACGGGCATTTTGATATCCGTGATCACAATCTCAGGAGATTTTTCCTCGATGATCCTGAGAGCTGCCTGACCGTTCATGGCAGTGCCGCAGATCTCGATATTTAATTCATTCCAGTTCAGCATGGAGCGGATACCCGCCTGAACCAAAGGCTCATCATCTACGATTAAAAGCTGATACATAGTAACTCCGTTCTGGACAGATGTCTGTCCGGATTAAGTGTTTTCAGATGAAATAGTTTCGGATGAAACAGTTTCATTGTTATGCAGAGGAATATTCGGTATGTGTATGGACATCGTCGTATATTCCCCTTCTTTGCTTTCTATGGTAATGCCATATTCTGCACCAAATTGGTATTGTAAGCGTTTATGCACATTGCTGACACCGATTTCCCGGAAGAAATCCGCAGAACTGTCGTCGTTGGAGCGTAATACCTGTGCAGCTTTATCCGCTGTCATGCCTACACCGTCATCTGTGACATCAATACGGATCTTTTCGGTGTTGTCCGATGTCTCATAGCCGACATGTATCCGGATGTGTCCGGCACAGCCCTTCGGTTCGATACCGTGGAAAATTGCATTTTCCACCAGAGGCTGCAATGTAAACTTGATAATCTCACTGTTGTACAGAGATTCATTATCCACCTGAATGTCCATGGTAATGGTGCCGCCGTAGCGGTAGCTCTGAATGGTGAAATAGTTCTCCAACAGAGATAATTCTTCCCGGATATCGATCAACAGGCTGGTGCCTTTGGAAATTCTTTTTAACAGACGGGACAGGGAGGTGGTCATCTCGGAGATACCGGTTGCCCCCTGTATGGTTGCCATCCATTTGATAGAGTTCAGTGTATTATACAGGAAATGAGGATTGATCTGGCTTTGCAGGGCATCCAGTTCACTTTTTCTTCGTTCATTTTGCTGCCGGATGATCTCGTCCATCAGTTTTTCGATCTGTTCATAGGACTTCTGCACAGAATGTCCCAGATGGCGGATCTCCGAGGAGCCGCCGATATAGATATCCGGTTTTCCTCCTGCCTCATGGGCCTTGACGGAAGCATCCAGCTCCCGGATCGGTTTGGATATCTTCCGGGATACCAGCTGATTTCCCTCCAAAAGCATGACCAGAAGAACCAGAATCGTGGCAAATACATAGTAACGGAAGTTCTTGTAGTTTGCCGCCTGCACGCTCTCTGGCACAACACCGATCATCTTCCAGCCTGTATAGGCTACGCTGCCGACGATCACGGTCTCGTTCTGACCGCCGGAACGGATCTCGTAGGTTCCGTCCTCGTATTTTGCCGCGTCCAGACTGTTTTCTTCAAATAATCCGCGGTTTAACTCCGTTCCCCGTGGATGATAGATCATCTCTCCGTCCTGACTGGTCAGATAATAGTAGATTCCGCCGGAACAGTCATTGATCTGCTTCATCACGTCCCTGATCACAGAATATTTCATATCCAGTAAAAGAATACCGGTTTCCGGTGTCTCTCCCTTGTTGACATCTACATACCTGCTCAGGGAAACGACCCATTGGTACCGATAAGAGCCGTCCTCAAACAGCTCCTGGATATGCGGTGTGGAAAAGTGTATATTTTCAATGGCATCTTCCGCATTTTTATACCATTCCTGCGTCTGCACCTTCACATTTTTCTTTTCTGCCGCCACCGGCTCCGATGCAATCAGATTTCCTTTGGGGTCATACAAAGCCAGGCTCTGAATCTTATCGGAGTTGGTCTCATAGAGCAGACTGAACTGCTCCGAGAATTCCCGGCTGGATATATCAAACTGCTGGACCACGTTGTAGTTTGCCCCGTTTATAATCTGCCGGATATCCAGCAGGTCTGCATTTAACCGGTCCACGGTAGCCTCTACAGTAGCTTCCGTGTTGTCCACTGCTGTTTTTTCCAATGCCAGCTTGAATCGATGGTAAAGCAGCAATCCCATTACAATGATCGTAACCAGTGAAATCGCCATAAGGACAGACAGGATAATCGACTGTATGTTAAATACGATGTTCTTCCGGGAATCCGGCTTTCTTTTTCTATCTTTCATGTATTTTCCCTTTCACCTGTTCCCTATTTTCCGGAAGCTCTGTATTTGGAAGGGGAAACACCGAATTTCTTTTTGAATACATAGCTGAAGTAGTTCGCATCCTGATATCCCACTTTTTCTGCGATCTTATAGCTTTTTTCATCGGTGTTCAACACCATTTCTTCTGCCCTGTCCATTCGGTAATCGGTAAGATAGGAGACGAAGGACTGACCGGTTTCCTTTTTAAAGATGGACGAAAAGTAAGAATTGGACACACCAAGATCTGCGCACACATCATCCAGCGAGAGCGCCGGTTCCATATATCTGTCTTTTACGATGTTCTGTGCATCGGTGATGATCCGTCTGGAGGTACTGTTTCTGGTACTTCTCAGTTTTTCGCTGATCGCCATAGACATATTGATGATCCAGTTTGTCATAGAGCTTTCATCCAGCTGAGTCACTCTTTCGTAAAGATTCTGTACATTTCCGGAAATTTCATTGAAATCCATGGAATTATTGGCACAAAATTTGAAAAATCCGCTGACAATCTCCATGGTAGCCAGATTGTACTGGCTGATGGTGGCTGCATTCTTATGGAGCTTTTCTGTCTCCTTGATGGCTTCTTTCCGGATCTTCTCCTGATCACCTACATGGATGGCACGAAACAGCTCCTGCATCCTTGTCTCTTCTAAGGGAACCGCCTTTTTTGACTCTTTGGGAACGATCTCCGCGATATTGATGGCTCTTTTCGTTCCGTACAGGACACGGTAGGATACCGCCTCTCTGGCTCCCTCGTAGGAAATACTGATATCGTACAGACTGTTGCAGACGGTTCCGATCCCTGCGGTAACCGCCGCCCCCATAATTCTCCATGCCCAGCGGCAGAACCGGTCACACTTGTCCGTCAATTGAGCTATCTCATCTTCTGAATGGAGTTCCATAATCAGAATGGTATTACCCATATAGATGAACTCCTGGCAATTACAGTTCTCCATCAGCCGCTGTTTGATCTCCCGCTCCACGGACATGGATAACAATAAGGGATTCATGCCATCCGGCACATCATTTTCCGATGTATGAAAAATCATGCAGCAAAACAAAGGTCCCTTCATATCCACCCGATAGTCCAAAAGGAATCGTTCATAATCCTCTTCTCTGACCCTTCCCTCGATCAGGGAAATAAAGAAATTGGACTGCAGCTTTGGTAATACCTCCTGGAAATAGTCTTCCAGTTTTTTTACATTTAACTTTTCTTCCCGTTCCCTGTCCAGTGTGGTTTTCAGCTTCATCAGGCTTTCTGACAGTTCGATGGCGCTGATGGGTTTCAGCATATATTCCTTGATCTCCAGATGGACGGCCTCTTTCGCATATTCAAATTCGTCAAAACCGGTGCAAAGCATAATGTAAATATTGGGATAGTCCTGGTTCAGTTTTCTTGCCAGCTCCAGTCCATCCATGTAAGGCATTTTAATGTCCGTCAGTACCACATCCGGCTGAAGTTTTTCCACCAGCTCCAAAGCCTTCACGCCGTTGGTGGCACTTCCCACTACGTCAAATCCCAGATCATTCCAATGGATCTTTTTTTTCATAACATCGATGACCTCTACTTCATCATCGACAAGAATCACTTTATATTGTTCCATCCTTATCCTCCTGTTTTGCGGAGCATATTATTATTCCTTTATTATAGCAGAAGATTGCTCTCTGCTGAATGAATAGTTACAAAAATTTTTGCCAAAACAGAACAAAAGACCGCCCTGGTCATCCATCGGACGACCGGGCTGTCTTATATTCTATCTGTTTATGAAGATGTTGGAATCAAAAGTTTTTCTGACCCCTTTGATACCAGATTGCTACGTGCTTTGCACTCCTGGTATCTTTATGAATGTCTCATTATTTTTTCTGTACATATTTCAGACAGTCAAGTGTTACGGCTGCCAGGATAATGATACCTTCGAAGATGAACTGAAGGTTAGTATCAATACCAAGAATTGTCAGTGCGTATGTCAGGGAGGTAAAGATCAGCACACCGGTTACAACTCCGGAGATCTTACCGATACCACCGGTAAAGGATACGCCACCAACTACGCAGGCTGCGATGGCATCCATATCCCATCCCTGTCCGTAAGCTGCACTACCGGAACCAACCATACGGTTACATTCCAGCCAGGAACCGAAGCCATACAGGATACCTGCCAGCATAAATGCTCCCATTGTTACTTTAAATACAGAGATACCGGATACTGCTGCCGCTTCCGGGTTTCCACCTACCGCATACAGGTTTTTGCCAAATGTTGTTTTGTTCCAGATAAACCATACAATGGCAACTGCTGCAACAGCCCACAGAATGATGGTCGGGAATTTTCCGATCTGCGGAATGAAAGTATTCGGGATAGCAGAATCAATCGCACCGAAGGATACACCCTTGGTCGCATAGGTAACCAGACCGAAGATGATCAGCATGTTCGCCATGGTAGAGATAAACGGATGCATTTTGAATCTTGCCATGAAGAATCCGGCAATCATGGCAAATACTGTTGTAAAGATCACACACATTAACAGTGCAAACAGTGCTTTCGCTGTAGCAGGCATAGCGGAGAAGTCAAATACATGGCCGAATACGGCACCTGTATTGATTCCGTTATGCATAATGATGGTTGCTGTAACCATACCCATACCAACCATACGTCCTACGGAAAGGTCGGTACCTGTTAACAGGATCAGACCGGCAACACCAAGTGCAAGGAACATACGCGGGGATGCCTGCTGTAAGATATTCAGGATGTTGGTAACCGTCAGCAGCTGTGTATTTTTAACGATCGGTGTGATGATACACAGTGCGATAAAGATCAGAATGATTACGATATACAGACCGTTTTTGTACAGGAACTGAGATAAATCGAAGGTATATCTGTAATTTTCCAGTTTCTGTATTCTCTGCTGCTGGAATGTGAATTTGGACGCTCTCAGCAGGTCGATCAGATGATATTTATGCATGAATGCTTCATGTCTTCTGTCCTTGATTTCCTGGAGCTTTGATTCATGAGCCATCTGTGCGTCAAACAGTTTGTTTTTGAGCACGTATTTCTCGGCCTTGATCTCTTCTGCATCCTTCAGAGAAGCAATCTTTTTCTGATGCTCGCTCTTCAGATCTGCTTTGATCTTCTCGTATCTGCTGTTTTCTTCTGCTTTTGCAGCTTTGCAGCTTTTGTTTACTACATCGTAATAATCCTTTTTGTAATGCGCAGCCAGATAGCCTTCTGCCTCTGCGACCAGCTTTTTAATTTCTTCTTTGTTGTCTGCCTCTACTTTTTTTGCATTTTCCAGCTCTTTTTTGCTGTTTTCAATGATCTTATCTCTCTGTGTTGCGGATAAGTTCTTGTTTTCTTTTGCGATCGCGATCTGTTTTTTCAGATCGCTCACTTTGTCAAAGCCGTCTGCACGTAATGCATCGATTTTTTTCTGGATTTCTTCCACATATTCATCGATCGGCTTCAAAAGCTTTGCTTCTTCTTCCGACGAAATAATAACGCTGTTTTCTGCCATTTCCAATTTTCCTCCTGTTACAGGTATTTAGCACTGAGTCTCAATAATTCTTCCTGGTTTGTTTCTTTGGTATTTACGATTCCGGCCAGACGTCCGTTAGACATAACACCGATTCGGTTGGTAATACCAAGAATCTCCGGCATTTCGGAAGAAACAACGATGATTGTTTTTCCCTGTTTCGCCATATTGATAATCAGTTCATAAATTTCATATTTTGCTCCAACATCAATTCCTCGTGTCGGGTCATCCATCATGAATACGCTCGGTGAACGCTCCAGCCATTTACCAAAGATGACCTTCTGCTGATTACCACCGGAAAGGTTGGCGATCATATCATCCGGTCCCATACATTTTGTATGCATGATCTTGATTTCTTCAGCCGTTGCACGCACCATCTTGTCATGTGATAATGCGACTCCGCTCTTATAATGCTTCATATTCGCAATGGTAGTATTGAATGTAATATCGCCCTTCAGGAACAGACCATTGGCTTTTCTTTCCTCTGTAATCAGAGCAAATCCGTGATCCATAGCATCTTTCGGGGAGGAGAAGTTCAGTACTTTTCCATCATATACGATATTTCCTTCTGCTCTTGTACGAATTCCGAAGATTGTCTCCAGAAGTTCGGTACGACCGGCACCGACCAGACCATAGAATCCGAAAATTTCTCCTTTTTTAATATCAAAAGAAATATTCTGCAGTTTCGGTGCATATTTTGTTGATATATTCTGTACGGAGAGAATGGTTTCTCCCGGTGTGTTGTCCACAGGCGGAAATCTGTTGTCCAGAGAACGTCCAACCATGGCGGCGATCAGTTCGTTCATATCCGTTTCTTTACTTGGCTTGGTCATGACCAGGCTTCCGTCTCGCAGTACGGATATTTCATCACAGATTTCAAATATTTCATCCATTTTATGTGAAATGTAGATCAGAGCAATTCCCTGCGCCTTCAGCTGACGCATCATCTTAAAGAGTTTTTCAACCTCCGGTGCAGTCAGGGATGATGTAGGTTCATCCAGTACAATGACTTTGGAATGATAGGAAATCGCTTTTGCGATCTCACACATCTGTCTCTGAGATACAGACATTTTCTTCATTGGCTGCGTCAGATCAACTGTAATTCCCAGTTTTCTGAACAGGTCTGATGTTTCTTTTTTCATTCTTCCTTCGTCGATCACTCCAACGGAATTCTTTGGATATCTTCCAAGGAACATGTTATCTACAACACTTCTTTCAAGACACTGGTTCAACTCCTGGTGTACCATTGCCACTCCGTTTTCCAGTGCATCCTTCGGGCCGGAGAAATTCACTTCTTTTCCGTCCAATACGATGGTTCCTTCATCTTTCTGATAGGTTCCAAAGAGGCATTTCATCATTGTCGATTTTCCGGCACCGTTTTCACCCATCAGTCCCATAATGGTTCCAGGTTTGACATTCATGCTGATATGTTTCAGAACCTTATTTCTACCGAACGATTTGCTCATGCCGTTAATCGATAAGATATATTTATTCTTATCTTCTGTCATAGCTGCGCTTCCTTTTCTTAGTAAAGAAGGGTATCATTGCTGACACCCCTCTATAATTTCATTCATTTACGGTAACGATTCAGAAACCTCATCTCGATTTCGCATGGCTCTGAATCGTTGCCATTTACACTTTTATTCTGTCTCAAATTATTTGGAGAGAAGTGATGTATATGCTGCTGCATTATCGGTCTTAACCATGTTAATTGCAAAAGCATCATACTCGCTCGGGTTTCCAAGACGGTTTGTGATATTGGACTCTGTCTGTCCGTCTCCACCGATGTAATCTACCTTCAGGTTCAGCAGATCATCATATTTCTCCAGCAGTGGCTGATAGGTAGAGCTCAGGAAGTTATCCGATGCGTTGTAGATATTCAGCCATACTTTTTTGGATGGGCTCTTGCTTTCATCCAGCTGTTTTGCAACTTTATCGTAAACTTTTGTGGAATCTGTGAAATCGTTGTAGTTATCGGCTGTTACAGCAATATTTAATGCGTAGTAAGATCTCTCTTCTTCGCTGTATCTGTAATCTTCACCCTCTGTCAGGCAGTTGCCGGCTTCATCTGCTGTACCGATACCGGTATCAATGTCTACACCGTCCAGTGCGTTACGCAGAACTCTCAGTGTCAAGTAAGCCTGAACGTCTGCATGCTGAGAAATTGTTCCGCCATATCCTTCACCGATTGCTGCTACAGCATCGCTGTTTGCATCGTAACCGAAGGTAGGAACTTTGTTGTCTTTTGCCCATGCATTGAACATTGACATTCCCATACCATCGTTATTGGAAACTACAACATCGATCTGATCACCGAAGGAAGCTGTCCATGTTCCGATCGCGTTACCAGCTGTTGCAGCATCCCATGTTGCACCTGCTGAGTTTTTCATTTCCTGAGAAGCCAGCTCACGGATGGTATATGTTTTTCCGTCTACATCCAGAGTTGCATCCTGCACAACCTTTGCTTTTCCGTCTACGTTTGTTCCGGCCGGTGTAGAATCTACTCCGCCGTCTGCATCTACACCTGTTCCAAGTGCGGAACGAACACCACGTGTACGGGCGATAGAATCGTTATGTCCGATATCACCGATTGCCAGAACATATCCGATTACGCCGTCACCGTTTCTGTCGATCGTGTCTGCGTTTTTCTTGATGTAATCCAGAACCATCTGTCCCTGCAGCTCAGCACCCTGATTTGCATCGAAACCTACATAATAAGTATTTCCGTTGAAGTTCAGAGCATCTTTGTCCAGTTCGCCGGTAGCACTGCTGGATGGCTGACGGTTGAACCAGCACAGAGGTTTGTCCTTGTTTTCTACGCTTCCGCCCGTTGATGCCGTAGAATCTGCTGTTTCTGTTTTCTGGGTAGAATCTTTAGACTCTGATGTGGATCCTCCACAACCAGCCATGGATACTGCCATAGCTACTGCCATAATTGCTGCTAATGCTTTTCTTTTCATTTTTATTCCTCCCGTTTGGTGATTTTGCTAGATTCGCTTCGTTCCTAGCTGATGAATTCATTATAATCACAAGAGGCCTAAAAAAAAATAGAATATTTTTGGATTAGTTATTGAAATTTTTGGTTATTTCTTGTCGTAATTCCCCAAAACTCCAAGAATCATGCAAAAAAGCAGTCCCACAGAGCGCAAATTACCGCATGACAGATTTTTGTCGTACCTCGGGTACGCCTTCCCATCTGTTTCCTGTAGTTTGCGTTCTGCAGCACTGCTTTTTTTGTATTATTTCTTACTTATGCTTTAATCGGGGTAAGAGATCTAAAATCCTATTGCAGGCGAGACTGCATCAGCTTTCTGACGTTTTAGCATCTTTATATTTTCGTATCAGAATCATATAGCTTATGATCAGTAAAACAGCTGCACTGCTCCATGCACAGATCTCGGCATAGTATATTCCCTCTTCGCCGATCCATTTCGGCAGCAGCAGCGCAACGCTGACACGCATCACAAATTCCGCAATGCCGCTGGCAAGCGGAATCAAAGTATTGCCCAGCCCCTGGATCGCGGAACGATACACATGCAGCAAATACAGTATCCACAAAAAGACAGCCATGATAAACAAATACTTATATGCAATATCTAACACCTGTCGGATCTGCTCCGGTTCACCGGATACAAACAGAGACAATATATTACGCCCAATCAGCACCATCATACCGGAAATGAAAACAGAAGTGAGCACTGCCATATACGTACCGCTGCGCACACCTTTTCGGATTCTCTGATATTTCTTTGCGCCAAGATTCTGCCCTACATACGTTGTAATCGCATATCCATAGGAAACGGCTGCCATCTCCAAAATTCCATACAGCTTGTTCGTTGCCGTAAATCCGGCTACAAACAGAAAGCCAAAGCCATTGATCACATACTGCACCGTAAGTCCTCCCACAGAAATGATCACGTTCTGTATGGCAAGAGGAGTCCCCAGCTTCAAAAGCTGCAGACTCATAGACGGCTGCCTGTAAAAATCCTCCTTTTCCAGTCGGATATCCCTGATTTTCCGTAATACAAGCAGACAGTACAAGGCTGAAAATCCCTGTGCAATAACGGTCGCTATGGCTGCTCCGGCTACGCCCCAGCCAAAAACTGCCACAAACAGCAAGTCAAGTCCCACATTGATCACTGCTGCCACGGTCATTGCAATCAATGGAGATCTGCTGTTTCCAAGTGCCCTCAGGATCGCCGCAAAGATATTATAGGCAGCTATAATCGGGACTCCCGCAAAAATCAGCCGTAAATATAGCATCGTCAGATCAATAACATTATCCGGTGTCTGCAAAAATAAAAGAACGTGATAAACTGCTCCTTCACTTACTGCGAGTACAATCACAGACAGTAATGCTGTCATAATATAGCTTTTCGCCACCGCACATTTCAGATTTTCCTTTTCCCCTGCTCCATAGTACTGCGATACAAGAATCGAAAAGCCCTGTGTGATACCTGTCATGATGCCCAGCACCAGCCAGACCAGCCAGTCTCCGGCCATTCGCG
>OKSA01003504.1_pt1 | contig 11490 bp, 14 predicted proteins | sample 1601181 | NCBI WGS metagenome assembly OKSA01 (sample SAMEA3541538, study PRJEB24748) | human gut metagenome | biome: human gut; feature: human-associated habitat; material: faeces | place: China | collected 2012 | reverse complement strand
ATTCTGGTGGCCCTGGTGCTGAAGGGGACCTTGTTTCAGGGAAAGCCCGTGCCCTTTGTCATGGAGCTGCCCAATTATCGGTTCCCCTCGCCCCGCAATGTGGGGATCCTCCTTTGGGAGAAGGCGTGGGATTTCATCCGCCGTGCCTTTACGGTGATCTTTACGGCCACCATCCTCATCTGGTTCCTCCAGACCTTTGACCTGCGGTTCAATGTGGTGTCTGACGGAGCCGACAGCATTCTGGCTCTGGTGGGCCGGTGGATTGCGCCGGTGTTCCAGCCCCTGGGCTTTGGGGACTGGCGGGCGGTGACGGCCCTTATCTCCGGCTTCACGGCCAAGGAGGCGGTGATCAGCACCTTGGGCGTCCTCCTGGGCGTGGGAGTGGACCAGCTGGGACCGGCGCTGGGGACCCTGTTTACCCCCCTGGCGGCAGGCAGCTTCCTGATCTTCACCCTGCTGTATACCCCCTGTGTGGCAGCGGTGGCGACAATTCGCCGGGAGCTGGGCTCCAAACTCCAGACCCTGGGGGTTGTGGTGATGCAGTGCGTGGTAGCCTGGCTGGCCGCCGGGATTTTCTACCAGCTGGGGAGGCTCCTGTGAGCCCCCTGGACGGCCTCCTGCTGGCGCTTTTGGGGGTGGGCATAATCTTTGCCCTTCGCTCGATTCGGCGGAACAGGGGCTGCTGTGGGGACTGTACCCGGTGCCAGGCGGGATGCCGGAAGGATGAGACAAAATAAAGCTGCTGCAAGGCGGGCAGGGAATTCCCTGCCCGCTGCTTGCAGCAGTCATTTTTTATGCATTAGCCAAGGGGATAGACCCAGCCGTAGGGATCCGGCAGGTCGCCCCGCTGGATGCCCACCAGGTTGTCATACATGGCCTGGGACACAGGGCCGATTTTGCCCTCGTTCAGGATCATGGACCGGTCGCGGTAGGCCAGCTCGCCCACGGGGGAGATGACAGCGGCAGTGCCGGTGCCGAAGGCCTCGGTGAGGCGGCCTTCTGCATGGGCTTGGAAGAGCTCTTCCACGGCGATGGGCCGCTCTTCTACCGTCATGCCCTTCTCCCGGGCCAACTGCAGGATGCTCTTCCGGGTGATGCCCGGGAGGATGCTGCCTTCGGTGGGGGCGGTGACCAGCTTGCCGTCCATCACGAACACCATGTTCATGGCGCCCACTTCTTCTACGTACTTGTTCTCCTTGCCGTCCAGCCAGAGGACCTGGTCAAAGCCCTTGTCCTGGGCCTCGAAGGTGGCCTTCAGGGAGGCGGCGTAGTTGCCGCCGGTCTTGGCGGCGCCGGTGCCGCCCTTCACGGCACGAACGTACCGGTCCTCAATGTGGATCCGGATGGGAGCCATGCCGTTTTTGTAGTAGGAGCCGGAGGGGGAGCAGATGATGTAGTACAGGAAGTGGTGGGCGGGATGAACGCCCAGCTCTGCACCATCGGCGATCATGGTGGGCCGCAGGTACAGGGAGGTGCCTTCTGCATGGGGGACCCAATCCTGCTCCAGTTCCACCAGGGTCCGCATGGCACGGACCTGGAATTCCGGATCCAGCTGGGGCATGCACATCCGCTCTGCGCTCCGGTTCATCCGGTTGGCGTTCTCCAGAGGGCGGAACATCTGCAGGCCGCCGTCCTTGCGGCGGTAGGCCTTGAGACCTTCAAAAATTTCCTGGCTGTAGTGGAGCACGGGGGAGGCGGGGTCAATGGCCAAAGGGCCATAGGGCTGAATGCGGGCGTCGTGCCAGCCCCGGCCTTCGGTGTACTCTACCAGGAACATGTGGTCAGTAAACAGCTTGCCGAAGGAGAGACCCGACTCATTCTGAGGCTTTTCCTTCGGGTTCTGGGTTTTGATGATTTGAATGTCGAGCTCCATGATGGTATTTCCTCCAGTCTTATTTGACGCAGGCGGCGCCCCGACGCAGGGCTTCGATGTTCAGGTCTACCAGTTTGGCCTTGGGACCGGTGAACATGTGCACCAGCATCTCCTTGATGGTCTCGGTGCCCAGGTTGCCCATGGCTTCGATGTAAGCGCCCAGCATGACCATGTTGGCCACCTTGGAGTTACCCAGATCCTGGGCGATCTCCAGGCAGGGGACGTAGACGGCCCGCAGGTCGGTACGCTGGACCTTCTCCTGGATGATGGAGCTGTTGACGAACACGGTGCCGTTGGGAACCACGGTGGGCTCGAATTTCAGAAGAGAGGGCAGGTTCATGGCGATGAGCTCTGTGGGCTCCAGAACGATGGGGCAGATGATGGGCTCGGAGGAGATGACCACGCAGCAGTTGGCGGTGCCGCCCCGCATTTCCGGACCGTAGGAGGGCAGCCAGGATACGTCCTTGCCCTCTTTCATGCCTGCCTCAGCCAGGGTCTTGCCAATGGCCATGACGCCCTGTCCGCCGAAACCGGCGATCATAATTTCATTGGTCATGTCATTTCACCTCCGCAGTGATGTCTTTGTAAACTCCCAGAGGGAAGTAAGGAATCATGTTCTCCTTCAGCCACTCGATGGAGGCGGCCGGTGTCTTGCCCCAGTTGGTGGGGCAGCAGGCCAGGACCTCGACGAAGGTGAAGCCGGCGCCCTCCTGCTGGAGGCGGAACGCCTTCTGGATGGCTTTCTTGGCCTTGTTCAGGTTGGGGATATCCGTGGCGCAGACCCGGGTGGCATAGGCGCAGCCTTCCAGGGTGCTGATGATCTCGGCCATGCGGATGGGGGAGCCGTAGTGATCCTTTTGACGGCCCAGGGGGGCGGTGGTGGCCTTCTGGCCCACCAGGGTAGTGGGAGCCATCTGACCGCCGGTCATGCCATAAATGGCATTGTTGATGAAGATGGTGGTGACCTTCTCACCGCGCATGGCGGCGTGGATGATCTCTGCGGTGCCGATGGCGGCCAGGTCGCCGTCACCCTGATAGGTGAAGACGATGGTACCCGGAGGGGAGACCCGCTTAATGCCGGTGGCCACAGCGGGAGCACGGCCGTGGGCGGCCTCGTGCATGTCGCAGTTGAAGTAGTTATATGCAAAGACGGAGCAGCCCACGGGAGCCACGCCGATGGTGTTGCCCAGGACGTCCATTTCCTCCAGAGTTTCGGCAACCAGCTTGTGGATGATGCCATGGGTGCAGCCGGGGCAGTAGTGCAGCTCCGCATCGGTCAGACCCTTGGATTTCTGGTATACAATCGCCATTTTTCTTACCTCCCAATTGCCTGTTTCGCCACGGCGGCCACATCGGCAGGCGTGGGAACCACGCCGCCGGCCTTGCCCACGAAGGACACGGGACGGCAGCCCTCCAGGGCGATTTTCACGTCGTCAATCATCTGGCCCATGCTGAGCTCCACGTCCACAACCGCCTTCACGCTGTCCTGCATGGCGGCCTGCTTCAGCGCCTTGCTGGGGAAGGGCCACAGGGTGATGGGCCGCAGAAGACCGGCCTTGATGCCCTCGGCCTCCAGGAGGCGAATGGCGGCCCGGGTGATCCGGGAGGGGGTGCCGTAGGCCACAAACAGGATTTCGCAGCCTTCGATGTTCACTTCTTCCCAGCGGGTTTCGTTCTCCTCCATGGCCTGGTACTTGGCGGCCAGGCGCTCGTTGTGGGTGGCGCAGAGGTTGGGATCGATGTACAGGGAGTTGATCACATTGGGCTGCCGTTGGCCGTGGGTGCCGGTGGTGGCCCAGGTCTTGGCGGGCAGCTCCCGCTTGGGAACGTCGTGCCACTCAATGGCTTCCATCATCTGGCCGATCATGCCGTCGGCCAGGACCATGACGGGGTTGCGGTAGTAGTCGGCCACATCGAAGGCGATCTGGACATAGTCCGCAGCCTCCTGAATGGTGGCGGGGGCGAAGACCAGGTGACGGTAGTCGCCGTTGCCGCCGCCCCGGGTGGCCTGATAGTAGTCGCCCTGGGCGGGCTGGATGGTGCCCAGGCCGGGACCGCCGCGCATCATGTTCACGATGACAGCGGGAAGCTCTGCACCGCACATGTAGGTGATGCCTTCCTGCTTCAGGGAGATTCCGGGGGAGGAGGAGGAGGTCATAACCCGCACGCCACAGCCGGCAGCGCCGTAGACCATGTTGATGGCGGCAACCTCGGACTCAGCCTGAATAAAGCAGCCGCCCACCTGAGGCAGGTGCAGGGAGAGATATTCAGGAATCTCGTTTTGAGGGGTGATGGGATAGCCGAAGAAGTATTTGCAGCCGGCGCGAATGGCGGCCTCGGCAACGGCTTCGTTGCCTTTCCACAGTTCTTTCTCCATAGGGTCCTCCTTATGTGCGTTCTACAGTGATGATAGAATCGGGACAGATTTTGGCGCAGCTGGCGCAGCCCACGCATTGCTCCATGTCCTCGGGGCGCACCGTTGCGGGATGGTATCCCTTGCGGTTGGTGCTGGATTGATCCATGATGATGATGTGCTTCGGGCAGACCAGGGTGCACAGTTCGCAGCCCTTGCACCTGTCCCGGCGGAAGGTTACGGTTCCGGCCATAATAGATGTTCCTCCTCACAAGTTGTGATTTCCCAGGGTTTTTTCATATAGAGATCCATTGGCAAAATGGGTTCTATCAGGGTGTTTTGGACTTCGGGCAGAAGCCGGCGCTGGGCGGCATGGCAGACGACGGGAAGGCCCGTCTGCTGGGACAGCTGCCCGGCCAGTCTGGCGCCTTTCAGGATTTCTGCGGCAGTGGTTTCGCCGCACAGGTGGGTGTTGTTCACAATGCCGGTGACCTTCTGGTGGCATTCGGCTTCGATGCCTCGCATGTAGGCGAGGGCACGCTCCAAATCCCGGGTTTCCGGCCGGTTGGCATTGAGCACGTATAGTAAATCAAATTCCTCTCCCTGGAGCTGGGGGGCAAACCGGGCCAGGACCCGGGCGCCGATGGGGTCGCCGCCAATGTCCAGCACGCCGGTCCAGCTGCGGTCCTGAAACACGGACAGGACCGCCGGATTGATGGCGGGAATGTCCGCCACGCCGCCGCAGGAGGTGACAATGACCCGGATTCCTGCGGCCTCCAGCCGCTGGGTCTGCTCATAGGAGCGGAAATAGGGGTTGACAATGTCCAGATCGGCCAGGACGGTTTTCTTACCCTCCGCCGCCAAGCGAAGGGCCAGGTTTACGGCGTACTCGGTTTTTCCGCTGCCGTAGTGGCCGGTGATAATTTGGATGCGCTTCAATATTCCAGGACCTCCTCCTGACCTTTCAGAACCCGAATGGCGCCCTGAGCCAGGGAGAGCATTTCGTCTTCTCCGGGGTAGATGTACACGGGAGCCAGGTAGCCGATGTATTCTTTGATCCAGCCCATGAGCATGGAGTCATAAGCGAAGCCGCCGGTGAGCAGCACGGCGTCTACTTTGCCCTGGAGCACCGCGCTCGCGGCGCCGATCTCCTTGGCAACCTGATAGGCCATGCCCCGGTAAGCAAGCTCTGCCTGCTTGTCGCCTTCCTTCACCCGGCGGGAGATTTCCCGGCCGTCGTTGGTTCCGGTGTAGGCGGCCAGGCCGCAGTGGAAGGTGAAGAACTCCCGGAGCTCTTGGAAGGTGGCGCCGTATTTGCCGCTGAACGCTGCCCGCAGCACGTCTACCACAGCCACGCTGCCAGGCCGCTCGGCGGTATAAGCGCCGTCGCCCTCCAGGCCGTTGTTGACGTCTACGACTTTGCCGTACAGGTGGGCGCCTACGGTGACGCCGCCGCCCATGTGGGCGACAATGAGGCGCAGGGAGTCATAGGAGAGGCCGTATTCTGCCGCATAGCGCTTGGCAATGGCCTTCTGATTGAGGGCATGGAAGAGGGGGCGGCGGGGGAAATCCGGGCAGCCGGAGAGCTTGGCCAGGTCGGACATTTCGTCGATGACGGGGGGATCCACCACGTAGGCGGGTTTGCCCACCTCCTGGCCGATTTCCGAGGCCAGGATGCCGCCCAGGTTGCACACATGGGTGCCGTAGGCACAGCTACGCAGGTCCTCCAGCATTTTTTCATTGACGGCATATGTGCCGCCCAGAAGAGGCCGCACCAGGCCGCCCCGGCCCACGATGGCGTCAAATTCCTTCAGATCCACGCCCTCCTCCTGGAGGTAGTTCAAAATCAGGGGCTTGCGCAGGGCGGCGTTGTCCTCCATGCTGCTGACGCCCTCCAGATCCTCGGGGCTGTGGTGGAACACCTTCTGCAGAAGCCGGGTGTCTCCCTCGTAGACGGCAACCTTGGTGGAGGTGGAACCGAAGTTCATGGCTAATATTTTATATTCTTCCATATATGTACTCCTTCATCACAGATTGTTGGACGCGACGGTCAGGGCCAGGGCGATGGAGTTGAGCTTGGTCTGCTCGCTGTCTGCCCGGGAGGTGACGATGACCGGTGCTTTGGCGCCCACAATGAGACCGGCGTTCTGGGACTTGGCCATAAAGACCATGGATTTGTAGAACACGTTGCCGGTTTCGATGTTGGGGACCAGGAGAATGTCGGCATGGCCGGCGTGGGGATCCTCGATGCCCTTGTGCCGGGCGGCCTCTGGGGAGATGGCATTGTCCAGGGCCAGGGGGCCGATGACGGTGCAGCCGGGGATGAGACCGGATGCATTGGCCTCTACCAGGGCGGCGGCGTCCAGGGTTGCGGGCATTTTGGGGTTGACCTTCTCCACGGCGCACAGGCAGGCCACAATGGGATTGGAGTTCCCCAGGGCGTGGGCGACCTTGACGGCGTTGGAGACAATGTGTTTTTTGGCTTCCACATCCGGGGCGATGTTCATGGCCGCGTCTGTCACATAGAGCAGGCGGTCATAGCCCGGAACCTGGAAGAGGGCCACATGGGACAACACAGGCGCATCCCGCAGGCCGATGTCCCGATCCAGTACGGCCTTCAAAATGATGGAGGTATCTACAATGCCCTTCATCACCGCGTCAGCCTGCCCGTCGCGGACCAGCTTGACGGCTGTGCGGCATGCCTGGATTTTATCGGGCTCAGGAAGGATCCGGTGAGGCTCCAGGGGGATATTATGGGCCTGGGCGATGGCGCGAATCTGGTCTTCATCGCCGACCAGGATGGCAGTGGCAATACCCAGCTTCCGGGCGGCGTCCACAGCCAGTAACACTTCCGCGTCCTGGGCCGCTGCCACAGCCAGAACTCTGCTCCCTCGCTCCTGTGCGGCGCGATGGAGGGACTCCAGTGATTGAATCATAATCCGTCTCCTTTGAATTGTGATTTCTGCCCAAACGAGATTGCGAATTCGCCGGGGGCATCGTTGAAGTTGCTACATCCATTTTATGATATGATAAATTTGCCGAATGTCAATCGGAAAAACTCAGAATTGGAGAAAGTCACAAATTTGGGGTGCAATTTTTGGCGAGGTTGCCGGAAATGTGTCCGTATATGGGGGACGTTTGCACGGCGGGCGATTCGAAAAAGCAAAATGGCATTACAATACATCATCAATAAACCGTTGCTTTGCAGAGCATGTTTGGACGTCTGTGTGGTTGGCTGTGGGGGATCCAGAAGCGCGACTGCTTTGCACGGGCACGGAATCTGCTGGCATGGAGCCGCGCCCTGTGGGGAGCGTGGATAAATCTTGCAAATTGGGAGACGTTGCGGTATGATAGAAGCGAAAAGGAGGCGAAGGGATGAAGCTTTTGATTCGCCAGCGGGTGTTTTCCTGGTCCGATACCTATGATGTATATGATGAGGCCGGGACCCCTAAGTACTATGTCAAGGCAGAAGTGTTTACTCTGGGACACCGGATTCATGTGTATGCCCACGCCACCGGTGAGGAGGTGGGGCAGGTCAACCAGCGGCTGCTCACCCTCTTGCCCAAATTTGAGATTTCGGTTCGAGGCAGGAGTCTGGGCTGCGTGGCCAAGCAATGGTCGCTCTTCCGTCCTCGCTATGAGTTGGATTATCAGAACTGGCAGATAGAGGGAGATTTCCTGGGTTGGGACTACCGGGTGATGTCGCCTGCCAACACCGTGATGACCATCTCCAAGGAGCCCTTCCGTTGGGGCGACACCTATGTGCTGGAATATGGAGACTTGGCCCAGGAGGTGGCGGGGCTGCTGCTGGTCATCGCCATTGATGCGGCCAACTGCAACGGGTGATGGGGCCTATGAAGTACGAGACCATTTATTTTGACCTGGACGGAACGCTTACGGATTCTGCACCGGGGATTACCAATTCTTTGATGTATGCATTGGAGTGCATGGGCCGTCCGGTCCCGCCCCGGTCCCAGCTATACCGATATGTAGGCCCACCGCTGTGGGATTCCTTCCGCCGGTATGAGGGCATGACCCAGGCGGAGGCACAGAAAGCGGTGGGGTTTTTCCGGTCGTATTATGAGCGGGCCGGGAAGTTTGAGAATGCGGTCTATCCCGGCATTCCGGCCCTGCTGGAGGGTCTCCGGGCCAGGGGGAAACGTCTGGCAGTGGCGACCTCCAAGCCGGAGCCTCAGGCGGTGGAGATTTTGCAGCACTTTGGGCTGGCCAATTGCTTTTCCTGCATTGCCGGCAGCACTCTGGATGAAAGCCGGTGCACCAAGGCCAGCGTCTTGGCCTACGCCCTGGCGCAGCAGGGGAGGCGGGGGGCAGTGATGGTAGGCGACCGGGAGCACGATGTGTTGGGCGCCCGGGAAAACGGCCTTCCCTGCATTGGCGTTCTGTTCGGCTATGGCAGCCGCCAGGAGTTGGAGGCTGCCGGGGCGGACCGGATTGCCCCTACCGTGGATGATTTAAAAACCATGCTGGAGGAATAGATTATGAAGAAAATTGCCAGTTTTACCGTGAATCACCTGGTCTTGGAGCCGGGCGTTTACGTATCCCGAAAAGACAAGATTGGTGCGGAGACGGTGACCACCCTAGACCTGCGAATGACGGCCCCCAACCGGGAGCCGGTGATGAACACGGCGGAGGTCCATACCATCGAACACCTGGGAGCCACCTTCCTGCGCAATGATCCGGACTGGAAGGACCGGACGGTGTATTTTGGCCCCATGGGTTGCCGCACCGGTTTCTATCTCCTGCTGGCCGGGGATCTGGAGCCCCGGGATGTGGAAGAACTGGTCCGGGCCATGTTCCGGTTCATCCGGGACTATGAGGGGTCGGTACCCGGCGCAGCAGCCCGGGACTGCGGGAACTATCTGGACATGAACCTGCCGATGGCAAAGCTCCTGGCAGGCCGGTATCTGGAGCGGACACTGGAATGCTTGGATGGAATGCACACACAATATCCGGCGGAAAAGGAGAATATATGATGAGAAAATTAGGAATTATAGGAGCCATGAAGGAGGAAGTGGCGCTCTTGCAGGAAAAGCTGGAGCGGCCTGCCGTCACCCGCCGGGCGGGAATGGATTTTTGGGATGGCGTACTTTGCGGCCTGCCGGTGACGGTGGTACAGAGCGGAATCGGGAAGGTCAACGCCGCCCTGTGCGTCCAGGTGCTGGCGGACCTGTACGGCGTGACCCATGTGGTGAACACGGGGGTTGCCGGATCCCTGGATCCGGCGCTGGACATTGGAGATGTGGCCATTTCCTCCGAGGCGATGTATCATGACATCTTTACCGGTCCCCTGGGGGACCCCAGAGGGCAGGTTCCGGGCATGGACGTCAAAGCATTCCCGGCGGACCCGGAGCTGATGGCTCTGACCCAGGGGGCCTGCCAGGTTTTGAACCTCCCGTACCGGGTGGGACGGATTGTCTCCGGAGACCAGTTTATCTGGGAGCGGGCAGTGAAAGAGGACATTTTAAATGCCTGCGGCGGCATCTGTGTGGAGATGGAGGGGGCTGCCATAGCCCATGCCGCCTACCGGAACCGACTGCCGGTGGTGATTGTCCGAGCCATTTCCGACAAGGCGGATGACTCGGCGACCATGGATTATCAGGCATTTGAGGATATGGCCGCCCGGAACAGCGCCCGTCTGACCGAGGCTCTGGCGGCGGCTTTGGCAGAGATTCCAGATTAGAGGAGGGGGTTGCAATGAACCAGGGGAAAAATGAGGATTTGGGCCAGGGAAGTGTGGGGAAGCTGCTGCTGCGGCTGGGCCTGCCGACCATCACCGCTCAGCTGGTGAACGCCCTGTATAACATGGTGGACCGGGTTTATATTGGTCACATCCCTGTGGTGGGGCGGACGGCTCTCACCGGGGTGGGGGTGTGCATGAGCCTCATTATGATCATCTCTGCTTTTGCAGCCCTCACGGCCATGGGTGGCGCTACCCGGGCCTCCATTTTCCTGGGCCGGGGGGACCGGGCGGGAGCGGAGAAAATTCTGGGCAACTGTGTCACCGGTGCGGTGTCGGCTAGCCTGGTGCTGACGGTGGTGTTTCTGCTCTTCAGCCGACCGCTGCTCATGGCCTTTGGGGCCAGTGAGGAGACCATTGGCTACGCCGTGCAGTATATGAGAATTTACGCTCTGGGTACGGTATTTGTGGAGCTGGCCCTGGGACTCAATGCCTTCATCACAGCTCAGGGGTTTGCCTCGGTGGCCATGATCAGCGTACTCATTGGCGCGGTGGCCAATATGATTCTGGATGCGGTTTTGATCCCGGGGTTGGGAATGGGAGTGGCGGGGGCTGCTCTGGCGACCATCATCTCCCAGGGGCTTTCCGCCGCTTGGGTGGTCCGGTTCCTTCTGGGGAAGAAAACGGGTCTGCGCATCCGGCGGGAGAATCTGCGGCTGGACTGGAAGCTCTATGGACCCTGCCTGGCTCTGGGCCTGTCTCCCTTCATCATGCAGTCCACAGAGGGCGTGATTTCCGTGTGCTTCAACGCCTCGCTCCAGCGCTATAGCGGGGATCTGGCGGTGGGAGCCATGACCATTCTGGCCAGTGTGATGCAGTTTTCTATGCTGCCCCTCCAGGGCTTGACCCAGGGAGCCCAGCCCATCATCAGTTACAATTTTGGCGCCAAAAACGTCCAGCGGGTGAAACGGGCTTTTCGGCTGCTGCTCATCTGCTGCCTGAGCTATTCCACGCTGTTGTGGCTTCTGGCGATGCTGTGTCCCGGGGTTTTGGCGTCGATTTTTGCCACAGATGAGGCTCTCATTTCTTACAGCGCCTGGGCGATGCGGATTTATATGGCGGCGTCCCTCATCTTTGGGGCCCAAATTGCCTGCCAGCAGACCTTCATTGCCCTGGGCAATGCCAAAACCTCCCTGTTTTTGGCGGTACTGCGGAAGATCATTCTGTTGATTCCGCTGATTTTGCTGCTGCCTCTGCTGTTCCGGACGGGAGAAGAGAAGGCCATGGCCGTGTTCCTGGCGGAGCCGGTGGCCGATACGCTGGCGGTGCTGGCGACGGTGTGTACCTTTGCCATCCAGTTTAAGAAGACCATGAAAGGGCTGGAGGAGACGGCATGAATCCGGAGAGCTTGATTTTTGATGTGGACGGAACCCTTCTCGATTCAATGGGAATATGGAAAAGTCTTCCCGCAAAATATCTCAAGTCTAAGGGCATGACGGCAAAAGAGAACCTCAATGACCGGCTCTATAAAATGAGTCTTGAGGAGGGAGCGAAGTTTTTAAAAGA
>OKSA01003498.1_pt1 | contig 11502 bp, 7 predicted proteins | sample 1601181 | NCBI WGS metagenome assembly OKSA01 (sample SAMEA3541538, study PRJEB24748) | human gut metagenome | biome: human gut; feature: human-associated habitat; material: faeces | place: China | collected 2012 | reverse complement strand
TTCGATTGGAATAATCCATCGATGAACTACCTGTATCATAGAACATTTTTGTGCCCTGTGCCGTATGTCCACAAAGTAGGAATTAAGGGTAAAAATCAGAAATTTCCACGATTACGGAAAGTGTGATATAATCCAGATAAGCGGCAGCAATGAAACCGTTGGAAAGGAGCGTGTGCCCATGAAAGGAGCAACAAGCATACAGGAACGCCTTTGGGAACTCCGCAAGGACAAAGGCTTAAATCTGGAAGAACTATCAAAACTGACGGGTATTTCTAAATCAGCCCTTGGCAGTTATGAAAAAGAAGATTTTAAGGAAATCAATCATGGCAACCTTATCACGCTGGCAGACTTCTATGGGGTTTCCGTCGATTATCTGCTGTGCCGGACAGAGAACAGGGAGCAGATCAACACGCCACTGACGGAGCTGCATTTGAACGATGAAATGGTTGCACTTCTGAAAAGCGGTCGGATCAACAACCGTCTGCTCTGCGAACTTGCCACCCATAAGGACTTTATCAAGTTTCTTGCGGACATTGAGATTTATGTGGATGGGATTGCCACCATGCAGATTCAAAACCTCAACGCCCTTGTCGATACCGTCCGGCATGAAATCATTGAACGGTATCGCCCCGGCGAAGATGACCCCCATTTGAAAGTGTTGCAAGCCGCCCATATCAGTGATGATGAATATTTCAGTCACATGGTACGGGATGACCTCAACCTGATTATCCGGGATATTCGGGAAGCCCATAAAAAGGACAGCGAGAGTGCACCTCAGACCACCGTTGCCGATGAACTGAAAGAAAATCTGGAAGCGGTTGAAAATTTCACCACTTTAACGTCCATCCTCTTTACCGGCAGCACACCAAATAAGCGGACCGATACCTCATAACTTCCTAACCGGTTTGATTTCATAGAAAAACTGCCATCCTGATTTTGCACATGCAGAGCCGGAACACTTTGCTCGGTCTTAAAAAACGCCGGCAGGTCCAGTTCCTGTTTTTCCCCGACGTAAGTCAAAACAGAATCAGGAATTTTATTTTGAATATAATCATACATCAAATATCCAATCAGTAATACATCAGCCACTAATAATCCAGCCAGCAAAAAACGAACTTTTTTTCTCATACTCATTCCTCCCATAATTGGCAAAATAAAAACAGAAGGTACAAAACTTACTATTGTTTTGGTTCCTTCTGTTTAGTATAGCCAACTTCTATTTTTCTAATTCTGAAAACTATCTGAACTTTTTTGGTTTGCTAACGCTTTCATCTCTCTCGCATTTTCAAGTACCGACTCTGTAATCTCAACACCGCCAAGAATACGTGCCAGTTCCTGTTCACTCTGCGACTTATCCAACGGACGAATCACTGTCTCCGAATGATTTTCATCAACCATCTTTTCAATCAGAAAATGGGTATCTGCCATTGCCGCAATCTGTGCCAGATGAGTAATGCACAGAATCTGGTGGCTTTTACTTAAAAGTTTCAGTTTTTCCGAAACCTTCTGTGCCGTACGTCCACTGATTCCGGCATCTATTTCATCAAAAATCAAAGTCTCAATATGGTCTTTTTCGGCAAAAACCGATTTAATTGCCAGCATAATACGGGATAACTCACCGCCGGATGCGATTTTCCCGAGGCTTTTCTTTGGCTCGCCCGGATTCGTTGCAATCAAAAATTCAGCTTCATCCCATCCATCCGCACCAAATGTATCTTTGCGGCTCCATGCAATTTCAAAATCTACATAGGCAAAATTCAAATCTGATAAAGCAGCTTTAATCTTTTCCTGAAGAATGGAAGCGGTTTCTTTTCTTTCTTTTGATAACTGCTCACATTTCTTTGTCAAATCCGACTCATATTCCTTTATTTTAGCAAGAAGTTTCTCCTTATACTGTTCAAAATCTGCAAGTTTTTGCAGTTTATCCTCTACTTCTTCCAAATGCGAAAGTATTTCTTCATAGGTACTTCCGTATTTCGCCTGCAAATTGTGAATCGTATCGAGTCTTTTCTCTAATTCCGAAAACTCATTGGCATCGAAAGAAAAGTCCTGCATATAATCCGCTGTTTCATGATTAAAATCATCTAAAAGTCCTTCAATCTGCAAAAGTTCTTCCTGCAAGTTCCGAATTTCATCACCAAAGCCTGTAATCCGCTGCATACTCTGCAACGCATGGCTCACAGCTCCCGCGGCCGTATCACTTGTCAAACGGTGTACCAGACCAAGCGATTCCACAATTATCTCAGCGCCGGATGCTCTGCGGTATGCTTCTTCCACTTCTTCGATTTCACCGGCTTGTAAAGATGCCTGCTCAATTTCCTGTTTTTCGTATTCCAGAAAACTAAGTTCTCTCGCACGCTCCTCATCTGACACATCTTCATCCTGCCACTGTTTTTTCAGCGCTGTATATTCACGGTATAAAGCAGCAATCTCTTGTTTCAGAGCGACACACTGTTTGGTGGCAAACTCATCTACAATTGCTAAATGTTTATCCTTCTGCAATAATGACTGGTTTTCATGCTGTCCATGAATGTCAATGCAGAGGGCAGCCACCTGGCGAATCACACTGACCGATACATTTTCACCATTAATTCGGTTTACACTCCGGCTTCCCGTAATACGGCGGGAAATGACAATCTGTCCTTCGTCCGGGTCTACACCTAATCTTGATAATTTCTCTTTTGTCTCTTCATCTTCAATCTGGAAAACAATCTCCACCATCGCAGAGTCGCCATGCTTTCCTATAATTTCCTGCGAAACCCTTGCGCCGAGCGCGATGCCGATAGAGCCAATCAAAATCGATTTGCCGGCTCCCGTCTCTCCGGTAAGAATATTTAACCCGGAAGAAAAATCAACATCAATCTCGTCTATTATCGCAAAGTTTTTTACATGTAAATTTACTAACAATAGTCTCCTCCCATTCCACTACTTTAATTTTGTAACGTTCACGCGGCATCCGAGTTTTACACCGTTGACAACCGCATAAATCGTTGTTATACCTCTCTTACGTCCGGTAACAAGTCCGGTCGATGATACGGTTGCAATGTTAATATCTCTTGAATACCATGTTACACCGGTACTAATCTCGTTTACATGAAGCTGTTCGGTATCGTATGGACGAAGAGTTACTGCCTTGCGGTTTAAATCTACAACCAATACATCACAATAACCATACAGTCCGGTCGAAGTCGTTCCGTAAATCGTAGCCTCTCCGGCACGTTTGGTCTTAATCTTACCATATTTATTTACGGTTGCCACTCTCGGATTATCGGAGTGATATTTAATCTTCGTCGTCGAATTGACCGGATTTAAGGTAATGCCGGACTGGGCAATCTTTCCTTTCGCCACGGTAATCTGGCTGTTTGCCACAGTAATTCCCGTTGCCTCAATCGGCTCAACAACATGAAGTATGCAAGTTGCTGACTTACCGGAACCATCTTTTGCCGAAGCTTTAATCTTTACAATACCCTCGCCGGTTCCCAATACTCGTCCGGTACTGCTGACTGTTGCAATCGATTTTTTATTCGTCGTCCACTTCACGGACTTAATCGTCGCATTTTTCGGAAGAACAGTTGCTTTCAGTTTCAACGTACTTCCAACAAGCAGTCTGCCCGAATAGCGGTTCAGTTTAATTTTTTTCACTTTACGAACAACACGCACTTTACATCTGGCGTACGCACCGGAACCATCCTTCGCTGTCGCTTTGATATAAGTCGTTCCTAATTTCTTTGCCTTTACCTTACCGCCGGAAGTCACGGTTGCAACTGATTTTTTGCTGCTCGTCCATTTTACCTTTTTATTACTTGAGCCGGTAACTGTGGCTGTCACATAGAACGACTTGCCTTTAGCCAAATATTTGGTTTTCGGCGATACTGTCACCTTCGTATCATTTTCTTTCTGTTTTGGCAGAATCGTAATCAGACAGGATACAGAAAATCCACCATCTGTCGTCGTACCGGTTACCATCGCCGTACCGGCTTTTACACCGGTTACTTTCAGATTGGAAATACCAACCGCCTCAATCTTAATATTACTGTTCGATGATTTCCAAGTCATTGCCTTATTAAAAGCAGTTGTCGGATTAAAAATCGGAATCAATGTAATGGAGCTGTCCACACGAACCGTCTTTTCTGATGAGTCTAAGGAAACTCCTTTCACACCATCCTGCACAGTCACCATAATAACTGTCGTCGGTCCTGCCACTTTTCCGTTGTAAGCAGTCGCCTGAATAAATGTCGAACCTGCTTTCACACCGGTCACACGGCCATTCGTATCAACCGTTGCCACACCGGTATTATAACTCTTCCATACAATCGTATCTGTTGAATTTGCCGGTGTAAAGGTTGCCTTTAAGTTCACACTGTCACCGGTCTTAAGCGTTACGTCTTTTGGTGTCAGATTCAACGCCGTTGACGGCTGTTTCACAGAAACTTTTACATTCGATATCAAACCTTCGGTTGTCACCACATTAATATTCGTAGTTCCCGGTGCTTTACCGGTCAATGTAGCAATGCGGCGTTCTTCATCATAAGTTACCGTCACGATACCATCATCATTTGGCGTCCACGTAATACCGGTTGCCGTATTTTTCGGATTAAAATCTACTAATAACGGAACCGCCTCACCTACATTCATCGTCACATCCATCTGACTTATCGTCATACTATCCGGCGTACCGATAATCGTTACCAGACAGGATGCCATTACATTGTATGGATTGTAGGTCGGATACACACTAACAAGCGCTGTACCGGCTCCCTTGAATTTCATATAACCATCTTTGTCTAACTCAACAACGGAAGTATCGGAACTAGCCCATGTAAGCGCTGTATCGGTCGCATTGCTTGGACCCCACTTCACTTCGTCTTTCATATTATAACCGCTCTTGTAAAGCTCTAACTGCATCTGTGCGGCACTAAATGAAATTTCATTAATTGGAATACGCACCGTCACCTCAAACGATTTGTACTCGTTATTCACAGTACTGTAAACAGTCAACGTCGCACGTCCACCACCAACTGCAGTAAGAATTGCACTCTTGCCGTCCGATGCCTGTTCTACCGTAAAGACCGAAGTATTGCTACTAATCCAGCGAAGCGGTGCAACGGTAACGGTCTGTTTGATGTTTGCAACTACTGTAAGATGATCGCCAACTAACATCTGCTGATCCGTTCCCGGATTCAAGGTAAAGCCGGATACCGTAGCCTCTACTTTTACCGTACAGGTTGCAGTCTTATACAAACCATTTCCGGCATCCAAAGTTACTGTAATCACAACATCCTGCGTTGTCACTTTCTTACCTTCAATCAAACCGGTCAGTCTGTCTACCGATACATAGTTCGGGTCACTGCTCTCCCATGTAATGGAACCGGAATAAATACTATTTAATTTAACACTTAACTGCTCTTTCTGCCCAACCACAATCGTCATTGACGTCCGATTTAACTGAATGTTATCCGTAATATCAATCTTTGTTGTGAAAGCCGCCGGCAGCGCCTCATTCTCGGCAAGTCCTAAAATTCTGCGAACATAGGCTTCCCTGCCGCTTCTCACAGTCAGCGTTGCCACTAGGTTACCGACATTTTTTGCCGTTAATTCTGCCTTTGTATTATCAAAGTCCGCATATTCGGAATAATCCGGTGCTCCCTGCGCCATCTTAATATCCACACTGAAACACTCATTAAAATCTTCCAGCGTCATATTATAACTTTCCGCAAAATGATATCCATCACCAATACTTAAAATCTCCGTTTTGTCCTGAATATCACTCTTAATTGTCAGATGCACAACGGTCGGTGTATATGCTGTTGTTCCATTATCCACGTTTTCATCATAACTGCCATAAGTATAGAAATACAGGTCATACTCACCCGCTTTTCCTTCAATCCGCAGTTCATTGCTTCGACTCGCCGTCGGCGTAATCGAAATCAAATCCGAATCTTTTCCAAGGGAATCTGCAATAATTTTTGAATTTCCCTGATCATCATCCTTTTTAACAACCCATATAATTTTACTTCGGATTACTTCCAGATTGTTTGCAAAGTTCGTATCCGTGTATAAATATTCACCGGAATTTAACTGGGCGTCAATCGCCGTTCCATAATTTGCCCCATTGGTTGTCGAAACACGAGGGATAACATAAACATCTAGATATGCCGTATACGTCTCCGTAGCACCGGTCGGTGTATACGTCGCAATCACCTGTGTCTTACCGGCACCAACCGGTGAGACAAGTCCACCTCTCTGTGTCACGGTTGCAACCTCATCATTCGCACTTGACCACTGAGTATTCGAAGAGTTGGCAGAACCAAAGTTCAAACCAAGATTAACCGGTGCACTGTTCGAATACATCACAAGAGATCTTGCCGTATCATTTTCGTGAACAAATTTATAAATGGAGTCATCGGTCGATGTATCAATCGAGAATACGACACGGATATTACAAGTCGTACTACCTAACACAGCATCTCCGTCCATACTGTCCTTTACCGTTAATGTCACCGTTACATCACCGGGCGAAAGTGCTTTTACAATACCAATGTTTTTCGAAGTACCCGGACTAATGGAAGCAATGACGTCACGCGCCGCGGTATCCTCAATCGTCCACTCGACCTTATAACGCTCATCATCGTAGACATGATCCCCATCAGGAGTACCAAGCATCAACTGCATAGTGCTTGTCGTCATATCATAAGTAACTGCCGGGTCTAATTTTGCCTCATTGAACTTAATAAAAATCTGGTCGGCTGCATGAGAAAACTGCCCACGCAGGAGAAACAGCAACACTCCTGCCATAAGCGAAAGAAGTACCGCATATCTTCTTTTTTTGAATTTTTTCTTAATTTGTTCTCTCATATCAATAACCATACCTTTCTGTATCATCTATCTAAAATCTGATTCTAAAATAAACATTCGCATCCGTAATCTGTATATCGGACAAATTCAAATCAAAATTTAGTCTTGATTGTCAAAAGATGCCTCTTTTGTTCCCTTAAACACAAATAATTTGCTGATAAAATAATTAATTATAATAACCAAAACCTGAGTCAAAAGTTTCGCCACAAACAAAAGTGTATTAGAATCAGGGAACAATATTACAGCAAGCTGAACACCGCCAAGTACGCTTGCCGCCGGCCCGCAGAGAATCGTCTCCACCGGGCGGAGGCGGGAAAATTCTTCGGAAACTTAATAAATTCAACCAAAAGTTCTTTCATTCCTGTTGTTTTCGACGCAAATACAAACTTTTTATTTGTCACGTAGGCAAACAAAATAGCAGACACAATTCCAATTAAATTTCCAAGGAACGTGCCCAGTGCAAATTTCCCGGCATACCACTGTTCCCACTTCAGGCCATACCACAATCCATATGTAATCACAAGATTAACAAGTGTTGTACATCCTCCAAAAAACAAATATAAAAGCTTGTCCTTATTTTTTTTATAAAAAGGCCACATAAATCGAAGCAACTTCCAATTCATAATACGGTCAAAAATATCTGTAATTTCCGGTTCCATCCTTGTTCTCCATTCTTTTTATTATTTTACTGTAATTGAAAGGGATTCCTGAATATGCTTTTTTATCTGGCTTTTTCGATTTGCCATAAAACTCTTCATATCCCTTACCCGGCTGTCCACATCACCGTTGCCAAAGCGCTTTTTATACTGCTCCATCAACGGGCGGTAGACGGCTGCCATGGCATCTAATTTCTTTGCAGCATCGGCTGACTTAAAGTTTTTATCTGCCAAATCCATCAGCGTATCGGCAAGTGACTGTTTAAAGGAGTCATTTTTACAGAGTGCATCAAATAATGCATCCTTATTTCTTGCTTCCTGCAGACGATTCGTATTTCCGTTATTATCCTGTCCCCACAAATTCATCGAGTATTCGGTGTCGTAGAGCATATAACGCCACTTCGTATCGCCATAATCACTGCCGTCATCCTCTCTGGTCCGCCATAACTGCACATTATTATCCGGCCAGTCCTTGTTACCAATATAAATCTCAGTCGCATAATAGTCAAGATAACTCTGTATATCCACCATTTTCTTAAATTTCTCATAATTATCGGTCAAAGACATGTCAAGGTCTGCCATTGCCTGCAGTTGTTCATAGAGAGCGAAATCTTCTTCTTTTCCCTCATCAAGTTCATCATTTTTTATCACAACCACATTATCTTTATCAACGCCAAACTCTTCCTCCAAATAATTATCGGAATAGCGTTCCATTAGATTATAAAGTCCCCAGTACTCACCGTTTAAGAATAAAACGCATGGGCGTGAACTCTGCGTCGTAAATGCACGGTCACTCACAAGACTCTGGATAAAGACATCCTGCATTTTACTGTAGGCATATTCGTTACCGCCATTTCTCAAGATAAAACGTTTATACTTTTTCGTCGGCTTTCCGTCCGCATTGACAGCTCCCGGAATCAACTGATAGCCTTTGAGATTTTTCAGTCCTAATTCTTCACGGAAATAAAACCGCAGACTCTTCTGCCCCCAGCGGCGTGTATAATTGCCATGAATCCGCATCCCCATCGTCGTCTCAAACGGTATCGTGCCATCTTCCTCAAAATACGTCACTGCCGCCGGTCTCTCCCATTCAGCACCACTGTTTTCCCAGTTGCCATAACGGTAGATTCCTCTTTCTTTACTAAGAAGATTATCCGGATCCGTGACAACGGAAATCACAGAAGCATTCTTATAAACCTCTGCCAAATCCTTATCTACAAAATAAGTTTTTGTCACCGTCTTACTCGTATTACCCTTTTCATCCACTGCCATTGCGCGAATGATGGTTGCTTTCGGAACTGCACTGACTTCCGGATAAAATGGCCCATTATTATAATAATCTGTTGGGTCATACATATATGGAATATTGACTTTCGAGCAAAGCCTGTTTTCATCATTATCCCGATTTTTCACTGTAATTGCCTGCTTATACTCATTGGTCGGAAGTTTTGCCGGTACGGTATCTTTTACACTGCCGCCCACACTACTGACATCCGGCTCACTGCCATCTGTCGTATAATAGATTTTGCTTCCCTTTGGCGCATGCAAAGATAGTTCAAATGATTTATCATAACTTCCGCTTTCTTTTGAAAATACCGGTTCCGGTTTTGAAGTATCAACCGGTGTTGGCGTTGGCACAGCGGTTGGCGTCACTACCGGCTCTATCGCAGGGGAAGCAGAAGGCTTATCGGTTCCTCCCGGCGTCTGCGTCACCTGTGGTGCAGGTTTCTTTTCTCCCTGTGGTGTTGCCTCTGCCGTAGTAATAACTCTTTTTTTCTTCGCCTTCACAGTCAGTCTGCAGACAAGTTTCTTTCCTTTTACTTTTGCCGTAATCTTTGTCTTACCGGCACGTTTTCCCTTAACAACTCCTTTTTTTGAAACTGTCGCAATCTTTTTCTCCTTTGAAGACCACTTCACCTTTTTCTTTGTTCCCTTTACTTTTAGGCGAAGTTGACCGCCAACATAAATCACGGCTTTTTTCTTATTTAGAATAATCTTTTTCTTAGCCTCAGCTTCTCCACCGGCACTTCCCATCATGCCAATAACAAGAGAAAAAATCAAAATTCCCAGTAACCGCTTCTTCCTTTTCAGCCCCACAAGAGCACCTCCTTTTTTATATGAATTCTATTTTACCATAAAAAAACAAAAAAACCTAGCATTTTGTTAAGCGTTTTACGCCCGAACTTGCCACGCAAAAAAAATCGTGCTATAATACGATTTTGTGGTTTTTGCATGAATGAATGGAGGTTTCTATGAAACTCGAAGTGAAAAATATCACCAAATCCTTTGGTGAGACAAATGTCCTGAAGGGCATTTCCTTCTCCGTGGAAAGCGGCAAGGCGCTCGGTCTGCTTGGCCGCAACGGTGCCGGCAAGACTACAACGATCCGTATCCTGATGGATGTGTTCCATGCGAACAGCGGAGAGATCACACTGGACGGCAAGCCGTTCGATCCCCGCAAGGTTCAGATCGGATATCTCCCGGAGGAAAGAGGCTTATATCCAAAACGAAAGATTCTGGAACAGATGGTTTATCTCGCCATGCTGCGCGGCATCAGCCGCAAAAACGCTGTTACAAACGCCAGACACTGGCTTGAGCGATTAGAAGTTCTTCCATATGAAGATAAACTGCTAGAAACTTTATCCAAAGGAAATCAGCAGAAGGTACAGCTTGCCTCCACACTGGTTTGCGATCCAAAGATCGTGATCTTAGACGAGCCCTTCAGCGGTCTTGATCCGGTCAACTCACAGATTCTGCAGGATGTTGTGCAGGAGCTGATCCGCGACGGCAAGATCGTTATTTTCTCCAGCCATCAGATGAGCTATGTCGAGGAATTTTGTGAGGATATTGTTATCATCAATCATGGAGAGATCGTTCTGTCCGGCCACCTCGATACGATCAAGCGTGACTTTGGCAAGGATCAGCTTGTTCTGAGTGCTGTCGATATGCCTCCGGAGGATTTTGCTGACCGGCTCCGCACAAAGCTTGCAGACAGTGTCCATATAACGGGACAGACCAAGGAGGATGTCATCGTCCGCTTAAATGAGGGCGTATCCCGCCAGACACTTTTACGCGAACTGTCTGAGCTTTCCGACTGCACCATTGAGCATTTTGAGACATACAAACCGTCATTAAATGACATCTTTGTAGCGAAAGCCGGAGAATGAGGGGAATGCGTGAGATCTGCTCCTTAAGGCTTTATGCCGGAACATGGGAATAACACGAACGCACAGGATTATATTACATAAGGCTTTATGCCGGAAATGAGGATTCTATGAAACGTTTTTTTACGATATATGGGTTTGAATTAAAAAGCTACATTAACAACAAATCCTTTACCATAACCACACTTTTACTGATCGTTCTTTTATGCGCCGGAACCTTTCTGCCACGCTTTATCGATATGTCTGACATGCTCGGTCTTGATAAGCCGACTAACGGAAGCGCCGCAAGTGACGATACATCCGACAACAGCGGTGCCTCCTCTGACAGCTCTGACGAAGCGGACAGCACCATCGGTCTGGTGGATGAAACCGGTATTTTTAAGGACCTGTCCATTTTAAAGCAGGCATTTTCCGATACGGAGATTGTCACAATGGAAAGTGAAAAAGAGCTGAAAAAGGCAGTCAAATCCGAAAAAATCTCTGCCGGCTTTGATGTGAAAGACGATCTGAACTATGAATATTATGTTCTGAACCGGAACATGTACGATGAGAATCAGGCGATCTTCGAGAGCTTTCTTTCTCAGGTTCATCAGCAGATCTACTGTGAACAAAACGATCTGGATTACGCTTCCTTCTCGGCAGGCTATGATGCTCCGGTCAACTGCACGGAGCGTATTCTCGGCAAGGATGCCGGTGATAATTACTGGTACTGCTACGCTCTCGTTGTTGTTATCTTCATGATGATCATTTTGTACGGTGTTATGGTTGCCACCTCTGTTACCGTCGAGAAAAGCAACCGCTCCATCGAGGTGCTTGTCACAAGTGTC
>OKSA01003489.1_pt1 | contig 11524 bp, 9 predicted proteins | sample 1601181 | NCBI WGS metagenome assembly OKSA01 (sample SAMEA3541538, study PRJEB24748) | human gut metagenome | biome: human gut; feature: human-associated habitat; material: faeces | place: China | collected 2012 | reverse complement strand
AGATTATGTTAGTAGCAATTGGAGCAGGTATCGCAGTTTTAACAGGTTTAGGAGCAGGTATTGGTATTGGTCTTGCAACAAGCAAGGCAGTAGACGCTATCGCAAGACAGCCAGAGGCTGAGTCAAAGATCAGCAAGAACCTGATTCTTGGTTGTGCCCTTGCAGAGGCAACAGCTATTTATGGATTTATCATCGGTCTTCTGATTATCCTGATGCTGAAATAATTAGCAGTTCGTAAAGAAGCAGGAGAAAAGAAGAAAGGCAGGTGGGAAAAGGTGATAAAAGTAGATTTGAGCCTTCTCTGGACCATAATAAACCTTGTAGTCTTTTATCTATTACTGAAGAAATTCCTGTTCAAACCAGTTATGGGGATCATGGAAAAGCGTGAGCAGATGATTGCCGACGGATTGAAAAATGCAAGTGACAGACAGGAAGAGGCAGAGACTCTGAAAAAAGAGTATGAGTCAGCTCTTTCCGGTGCAAAAGAGGAGTCGGTTAAAATCGTTGAAAATGCCCGTGTAGAGGCTAAGAGACAGTCAGATGAGATTCTTGCAGATGCGGACAGAAGAGCAGATGCCACGATCGAACGTGCCAGAAAGACCATCGAGACTGAGCGAAAGCAGGCACTGGATGGCGTTGAGACACAGATTGCAGGACTTGCAATGCAGGCAGCCAGAAAGATTGTAGATGAAGAGACAAGAAAACAAGGAAATCAGGCGATTTATGATCAGTTTTTGGAAAGCGTAGGTGACGCTCATGACGGTAAAGACGAGTAATACAGTAAAGTTCGTTCAGCCGGCAGCAAAGCGCTATGCAAGAGTTCTGTACGAACTGGAAATTCCGAAAGCAGATATTGAGAAAACAATCGAGAATCGTAATCTGCAGGATCAGATTTTAGAAGTTCTGATTCCGTTGCAGACGGTCGTAGAAGAGAAAAACGGAGAAAAGAAACAGGTTCAGAAGAAAATGTTTCCGGCGTACGTTTTAATCAATATGATTATGAATGACCAGACTTGGTATGTTGTGCGAAACACACGTGGCGTAACAGGATTTGTTGGACCGGGATCCAAACCGGTACCGTTGACAGAAGAAGAAATTGCCAACATGGGATTTTTGGCAGAGGCAGAGGCTTCTCCATTTTCCATTGGAGATCATGTTATCGTTACAGAGGGAGTATGGCAGGATACTGACGGTGTTGTTCAGGAAGTTCACCCGGCAAAACAGATGGCAGTCATTGTCATTGATATGTTTGGCCGTGATACTCCGGTTGAGATTGACTTCTCAGAATTGAAACTGGTTTAATCGTTTAGGAGGAATTGAAAATGGCTAAGAAAGTCGAAGGATATATTAAATTACAGATTCCGGCAGGAAAGGCAACTCCGGCACCACCGGTTGGTCCTGCACTTGGACAGCACGGAATCAATATTGCTCAGTTTACAAAAGAGTTTAACGCTAAAACACAGGGACAGGATGGAATGATTATTCCTGTTGTAATTACTGTTTATGCAGATAGAAGTTTTAGTTTTGTAACAAAGACTCCGCCGGCTGCTGTTCTTTTGAAGAAAGCATGCAAGATTCAGTCTGGTTCCGGCGAGCCGAACAAAAAGAAAGTTGCTACAATTTCTAAGGAAGATATCCAGAAAATTGCAGAAACAAAAATGCCTGACTTAAATGCCGGCAGCTTAGAAGCAGCTATGAGCATGATTGCTGGTACAGCAAGAAGTATGGGTATCACAGTAGAAGAGTAGTCAAAATTTATCGCAGAAAAAAGAACTAATGTCATTTGGACGTTGTGGGAGACAATGTTCGTTAATACCACTAGGAGGTTTGAAAAATGAAAAGAGGTAAAAAATATACAGAGGCCGCAAAATTAGTAGATCGTGCAACACAGTATGATGTGGCTGAAGCAATTAGCCTTGTTAAGAAAACAGCAGTTGCAAAATTTGATGAAACCGTAGAAGCTCATATCCGTCTTGGTGTAGATGGCCGTCATGCTGACCAGCAGGTACGTGGTGCCGTTGTTCTGCCTCACGGTACTGGTAAAACAGTTCGTGTTCTTGTATTCGCTAAAGGTGATAAAGTGGCAGAAGCAGAAGCAGCAGGTGCAGATTTCGTTGGTGGCGAAGAACTCATTCCAAGAATCCAGAATGAGGGATGGTTCGATTTTGACGTTGTAGTAGCAACACCTGACATGATGGGCGTAGTTGGTCGTTTGGGACGTGTCCTCGGACCAAAAGGCTTGATGCCAAACCCAAAAGCCGGTACGGTTACAATGGATGTTACAAAGGCTGTTAATGATATTAAAGCAGGTAAAATCGAGTATCGTTTGGATAAAGCAAATATTATCCATTGTCCAGTTGGTAAAGCTTCCTTCACAGAAGAGCAGCTTACTGAGAACTTTAACACATTGATGGATGCTATTATTAAAGCAAAACCAGCAAGTGCAAAGGGAACCTATATGAAGAGTGTTACCGTAACTTCTACAATGGGTCCTGGAATCAAAGTAAATACTTTGAAAATTGGATAATTAAAAAACTTGACAATTGTGTAGCACTATGCTACACTGACTAAAGTTTATAACTGCCGTAGACAGCAAGTATAGTTATGCTATGTAAGTGCGGATGCCGCTTGCCGAGGAAGATTGTGAATACAATCATAGTGAGATTATATCCTCTGTCTGCGTGTGCGGGCAGAGGATTTTTTATAAATGTCAATGACATTTTTGATGAAATCTCCGGCAGATTATATGGCAGCATAAGCTGACAATAATAAGGAGGTAACAAATCATGGCTAAAGTCGAATTAAAAGCGCCTATCGTTGATGAAATCAAAGGCTATGTATCAGATGCTAAATCTGCAGTTCTTGTTGATTATCGTGGACTGACAGTTGAGCAGGATACAAAACTTCGTAAACAGTTAAGAGAAGCTGGTGTTGTATACAAAGTATACAAAAATACAATGCTTCACTTGGCGTTTGATGGAACCGATTTTGCGCAGCTTGACAAAGACTTGGAAGGTCCTACAGCAATCGCATTCGGTATCGAAGATGAGACTGCTCCGGCAAGAATTATCAATAATTTTGCGAAAGAAGCAGAGGCTCTTGAGATTAAGAGTGGAGTTGTAGATGGTGAGTATTATGATGCCGCTGGCGTTAAAGTTCTTGCTACAATCCCGTCAAAAGACGAGCTTATTTCCAAGTTGCTTGGAAGCCTGCAGTCACCAATCACGAACTTTGCTCGTGTCGTAAAACAGATTGCAGAAGCTCAGGGCGAAACAGCAGCAGAATAAGTTATTATTATTTTTTAAAATTTGAATGGAGGAAAACAAAATGACAACACAGGAATTTATCGATGCTATCAAAGAGATGAGCGTTATGGAATTGAATGATTTAGTAAAAGCATGTGAGGAAGAGTTCGGCGTATCTGCAGCAGCAGGTGTAGTCGTTGCAGCAGCAGGCGGAGACGCAGCAGGCGGTGCAGCTGAGAAAGACGAGTTCGACGTAGAGTTGACAGAAGTTGGAGCAGCTAAGGTTAAAGTTATCAAAGTTGTTCGTGAAGTAACTGGTCTTGGATTGAAAGAAGCTAAAGAAGTTGTAGACGGAGCTCCTAAAGTAGTTAAAGAGGGCGCTACAAAAGAAGAAGCTGAAGAAATCAAAGAGAAACTCGAAGCCGAAGGCGCAAAAGTAACATTAAAATAATCGCGTTCGCAATAAGCGGTGCAAAATTGAAAATAGACTCAGAAACTGCAAGCTTGCTTGCGAGTTCCTGAGTCTATTTTTGATTTTATAGCACGCGTGCGCGCGTAGAGCCGCACGAAGTGCGGCACGGCACCGCTTATGGTAAAAGAGAGGTGCAAAGCGCGCGTGCGCGCGTAGAGCCGCACGGAGTGCGGCACAGCACCGCTTATGGTAAAAGAGAGGTGCAAAACGCGCGTGCGCGCGTAGAGCCGCACGGAGTGCGGCGCGGCACCGCTTATGCATCCTTGATATTGTTAATAAACTCCTCCAATAACTTAGCCGTTCTTTCCACACCAATCCGGCTGCTATTGATACAAACATCATAATTGCGCGAGTCACCCCATTTAAAATCCGAATAGTGATTATGGTATCGGCGGCGGTATGCGTCATGTTTAGTGATTTTAGCTGCGGCGGCAGTTTCGGAAAGCGAAAACTTCTCCATAACATGTTTTAATTTGCGGTCCTTGTTTCCGGTAACAAAAATTGAAACTAAGCTATCATATTCCTTTAGAATCGTTTCGGAACAACGGCCAAGCACGACAAAAGATTCGCCGGAGGCGGCCTTTTTACGAAGAAATTCGAACTGCATCTGTGCCAGATTGTCTTCGGTTGCATTAGAATATCCTTTTACTCGGCGCGAAAGCAGTTTGTTGCGCGGCTTTTCATCTACACCGGCAAAAACAGCCGGGTCAAAGCCCTTTTCTTTTGCGATTTCGTCAAGCATATTGCGGTCATAAAAAGGAAGCCCCAGATCTTTCGCAATTTGTTTCGCAATTGTGTGTCCTTCACTGCCGTATTCACGGCTGATTGAAATAATGATTTGATTCCCCATACATTGTCTCCTTAAAAATATTAAAAAAAATAGAAAAAAGTGCCAAATAAACGCTTGACACCTTACTACATTTGTGGTACGATAGAAAATGCACTATTGTGGTATGGTAGGCGCAATATCCCTACCTAATTTGTAGTATATCACAGTTCTGTAGAAAAGACAAGGAGTGAAATCATCAATGGAGAAAAACAGAATACGCCCTGTCCATGTGGGCAAAGGTGTGAGAATGAGTTACTCGAAACAGAAAGAAGTATTGGAGATGCCAAACCTCATTGAGGTTCAGACAGATTCGTACAAATGGTTTCTGGAAGAGGGCTTGAATGAAGTATTCCGCGATATTTCGCCGATTGCGGATTACAACGGCAATTTAAGTCTGGAATTTGTTAGCTTTGAGCTGTGCCGGGATGATGTGAAATATTCCATCGAAGAGTGTAAGGAGCGGGATGCAACTTATGCGGCACCATTGAAAGTTAAAGTAAGACTCCATAATAATGAAACAGAGGAAATTAGTGAACATGATATTTTCATGGGAGATCTTCCTCTTATGACCGCGACAGGTACGTTTATTATTAACGGAGCAGAGCGTGTTATTGTAAGTCAGTTGGTTCGTTCCCCTGGCATTTATTATGGTATCGCCCATGATAAAATTGGTAAAGAGTTGTATTCTTCGACTGTTATTCCAAACCGTGGAGCGTGGTTGGAATATGAGACAGACTCCAATGATATATTTTACGTTCGTGTAGATAGAAATAGAAAAGTTCCGATTACGGTATTGATTCGAGCACTTGGTGTAGGGACAGATCAGGAAATTTTGAACATGTTTGGCGAGGAGCCGAAAATTTTGGCAAGTATTGAGAAGGACGTTTCCAAGAACTATCAGGACGGTTTGCTTGAATTGTATAAAAAACTTCGTCCGGGTGAACCGCTTGCTGTTGACAGTGCGGAAAGCCTTATTAATAATATGTTCTTTGATGTAAGACGTTATGACTTGGCGAAGGTTGGACGTTATAAATTTAATAAGAAATTATCCTTCACAAATCGTATTGTCGGATTTGCACTTGCGGAAGATGCAGTCAGCCCGGAAACCGGTGAAGTAGTGGCAGAAGCCGGAACGATGGTTTCCGAAGAGCTTGCTCGTGAAATTCAGAATGCAGCCATTCCGTTTGTAATGATGCAGACAGAAGAAGGACATGTTGTAAAAGTATTGTCCAATATGATGGTTGATTTACATGCATTTTTGCCACAGGCGGATAAAAAAGCATTGGGAATTACAGAAGATGTTTACTATCCGGAATTGAAAAAGATTTTGGAAGAGAATGAGACGGATGAAGAGCGTTATGACGCAATCCGCCGCAATGTAGCATTGTTAATTCCAAAACATATTACAAAGGAAGATATTTTTGCTTCCATTAACTACAACATCCATTTGGAATATGGTCTGGGAAATGACGACGATATCGATCACTTGGGAAATCGTCGTATCCGTGCAGTAGGCGAGCTGCTTCAGAACCAGTACCGTATTGGTTTGTCCCGTATGGAGCGTGTGGTGCGTGAAAGAATGACAACGCAGGATATCGAAGGTATTTCTGCACAGTCGTTGATTAATATTAAACCGGTAACGGCAGCGGTTAAGGAATTCTTCGGAAGTTCCCAGTTGTCACAGTTTATGGATCAGAACAACCCGCTTTCTGAGTTGACACACAAACGTCGTCTGTCAGCCCTCGGACCTGGTGGTTTGTCCCGTGACCGTGCCGGATTTGAGGTGCGTGACGTACACTATTCCCATTATGGAAGAATGTGTCCGATTGAGACGCCTGAAGGACCAAACATCGGTTTGATTAACTCACTGGCATCTTACGCAAGAATTAACGAGTATGGATTTGTTGAGGCTCCATATCGTAAAGTGGACCATTCGGATGCGGAGAATCCACGTGTAACAGATGAAGTTGTTTATATGACAGCAGACGAAGAAGACCGTTATCACGTTGCACAGGCGAATGAGCGTCTGGACGAAGAAGGTCATTTCGTTCGTAAAAATGTATCCGGTCGTTTCCGTGAAGAGACATCGGAGTTTGAGAGAAATAAAATTGATTACATGGACGTATCGCCAAAGATGGTATTCTCTGTGGCAACAGCCATGATTCCGTTCTTGGAAAATGATGATGCGAACCGTGCTCTGATGGGTTCCAACATGCAGCGTCAGGCAGTGCCGCTTCTGGTAACAGAGGCGCCGGTTGTCGGAACAGGTATGGAAATGAAAGCGGCTGTTGACTCCGGAAACTGTGTGGTAGCAAAAGAAGGCGGTGTGGTAGAACGTGCCGAAACAAACCGCATTTTGATTCGTAAAAAAGATGGAAATCTGGATGAGTATAAATTGTCTAAATTTGTACGAAGCAACCAGGGTACCTGCATGAACCAGAGACCGATTGTTACAAAAGGTGATGAAGTTGAGACTGGTCAGGTAATTGCTGATGGACCTTCTACTTCCGGCGGCGAAATCGCCCTTGGTAAAAACCCGTTGATTGGATTTATGACATGGGAAGGTTATAACTACGAGGATGCCGTACTGCTCAGTGAAAGACTGGTGCAGGAAGATGTGTATACTTCTGTTCATATTAATGAATATGAGACAGAAGCACGTGATACAAAGCTCGGACCGGAAGAAATTACACGTGATGTACCGGGCGTCGGTGATGATGCTCTCAAAGATTTGGATGAGCGCGGTATTATCCGTATTGGTGCAGAAGTTCGTGCCGGAGACATCTTAGTTGGTAAAGTAACACCAAAAGGTGAGACAGAACTGACTGCAGAAGAAAGACTTCTTCGTGCTATTTTCGGAGAGAAAGCAAGAGAAGTAAGAGATACATCTCTTCGCGTTCCACATGGTGAATTTGGTATCGTTGTGGATGCGAAAGTATTTACCCGTGAAAATGGGGATGAATTGTCACCTGGTGTAAATCAGACCGTGCGCATTTATATTGCACAGAAGAGAAAAATTCAGGTCGGCGATAAGATGGCTGGTCGTCATGGTAACAAGGGTGTCGTTTCCCGTGTACTGCCGGTTGAAGATATGCCATTTTTGCCAAACGGACGTCCGCTTGACATCGTGTTGAATCCTCTGGGTGTGCCTTCCCGAATGAATATCGGACAGGTGCTTGAGATTCATTTGAGTCTGGCAGCGAAAGTCCTTGGTTTCAATGTTGCAACACCGGTATTTGATGGCGCAAACGAGATTGACATCATGGATACCTTGAAACTGGCAAACGATTATGTAAATACACCACTCGAGGATTTTGAGAAGAAATACAAAGATGTTCTCGATCCGGAAGTGATGGATTATCTCCTGACAAATCAGGACTATAGAAAAGAATGGGCAGGTGTGCCGATTAAGGAAGATGGAAAGGTTCAGCTTCGTGACGGACGTACCGGAGAGTATTTCGATGGCGAAGTTACGATTGGTTTCATGCACTATCTGAAACTTCATCACTTGGTTGATGATAAAATCCATGCTCGTTCCACTGGTCCTTACTCACTGGTTACCCAACAGCCACTTGGTGGTAAAGCACAGTTCGGTGGTCAGCGATTCGGAGAGATGGAGGTATGGGCTCTTGAGGCGTATGGCGCAGCTTATACTCTTCAGGAAATTCTGACCGTGAAGTCGGATGACGTAGTAGGACGTGTTAAGACATACGAAGCAATTATCAAAGGCGACAATATTTCTGAGCCTGGCATACCTGAGTCCTTTAAGGTATTGCTGAAAGAGTTACAGGCTCTCGGATTGGATGTTGCAGTGCTGGATGAAGAAGGAAACGAAGTTCAGATGACTGAGTCCATAGAAGAAGGAACTCATGAAAATGTGAATGAATTAATCAATGACAAAAACTTTGAACTCAAAGAAGAATCCTTTGAAGATGCCGGTTTCCGTGAAACGGATGTACAGGGCATTGATGACGATAGCAGCATCAGCGCAGATTGATAGAAAGGACGGGTTATAAATATGCCACAGTATGGTAATGAAGAAGAAAAGACATTGACTTACGATAAAATTAAAATCAGACTGGCATCTCCGGAAAAAATCCGTGAGTGGTCCAGAGGTGAGGTAAAGAAGCCGGAGACCATCAATTATCGTACCCTGAAACCGGAAAAAGACGGTTTGTATTGCGAGCGTATTTTTGGACCGAGCAAAGACTGGGAATGTCATTGCGGTAAGTACAAAAAAGTACGTTATAAAGGTGTTGTCTGCGACCGATGTGGTGTGGAAGTCACAAAATCCAGCGTTCGTCGTGAGCGCATGGGTCACATTGAGTTGGCTGCTCCGGTATCCCATATCTGGTACTTCAAGGGAATCCCTAGCCGTATGGGATTAATCCTTGATATGTCTCCAAAGGCACTTGAAAAAGTATTATACTTTGCTTCCTTTGTAGTTCTTGATCCAGGAACAACAAACTTAAGCAAGAAGGATGTTATCTCTGATGCAGAGTACCGTCGTGTTACAGAGGAGTACAGAGATTCTGAAGAAGGTCTTGGAAGCTTCCGCGTAGGAATGGGTGCTGAGGCAATCAAAGAACTTCTTGGAGAGATTGATCTTGAAGCAGAAGCAGAAGAACTTAAGAAGAGTCTTAAGAATGCCAGTGGACAGAAAAAAGCTAGAAATATTAAGAGATTAGAAGTTGTAGAAGCGTTCCGTCTGTCCGGAAACTCTCCGGAATGGATGGTACTTGATGCTGTTCCGGTTATCCCTCCGGATATCCGTCCAATGGTTCAGTTAGATGGTGGACGTTTTGCAACATCTGATTTAAATGATTTATATAGAAGAATCATCAACCGTAATAACCGTCTTAAGAGACTGTTAGAGCTTGGCGCTCCAGATATCATTATCCGTAATGAAAAGCGTATGCTTCAGGAAGCGGTAGATGCGTTGATTGATAACGGTCGTCGTGGCCGTCCTGTAACAGGTCCAGGAAACAGAGCATTAAAATCTCTTTCCGATATGTTAAAGGGTAAACAGGGTCGTTTCCGTCAGAACCTTCTTGGTAAGCGTGTTGACTACTCAGGACGTTCTGTAATCGTAGTAGGACCGGAACTGAAGATTTATCAGTGTGGTCTTCCAAAAGAGATGGCGATTGAGCTGTTTAAGCCATTTGTTATGAAAGAACTTGTAGCAAACGGTCTTGCTCACAATATTAAGTCTGCTAAGAAGATGGTAGAGAAGTTACAGCCTGAAGTTTGGGATGTACTTGAAGATGTTATTAAAGAACATCCGGTTATGTTAAACCGTGCCCCTACCTTACATCGTCTTGGTATTCAGGCATTCGAACCAACATTAGTAGAAGGTAAAGCAATCAAGCTGCATCCATTAGTATGTACAGCCTTCAATGCCGACTTCGATGGTGACCAGATGGCTGTCCATCTGCCACTTTCTCAGGAAGCGCAGGCAGAGTGTCGTTTCCTTTTACTTTCTCCTAATAACCTGCTGAAGCCATCAGATGGTGCGCCAGTAGCTGTTCCTTCACAGGATATGGTCCTTGGTATTTACTACCTGACTATGGAAAAAGAAGGAGCAAAAGGCGAAGGTAAGTGCTTTAAATCTGAAAATGAAGCATATCTTGCTTATGAGAACAAGGTAATCACTCTTCACTCCAGAATTAAAGTAAAGAGAAGAGGAATGCGACCAGACGGAACAATGGGAAGCCGTATTGTAGATTGTACAATGGGACGTCTTCTTTTCAACGAAATCATCCTTCAGGATTTAGGTTTTGTTGATCGTTCTGATCCAGATAACTTCTTAAAGTTAGAAGTTGATTTCCAGTGTGGTAAGAAACAGTTAAAACAGATCCTTGACCGTTGTATCAGTGTACATGGTACAACGAAGACAGCAGAGGTTCTTGATAATATTAAAGCTCTTGGATATAAATATTCTACAATTGGTGCGTTGAGTGTATCTATTTCAGATATGACAGTACCAAAAGAAAAAGCAGATATCCTTGCAGCAGCTCAGAAACAGGTTGAGTACATTACAAAACAGTACAGACGTGGTTTCATGACAGAAGAAGAACGTTACAAAGCAGTAGTTAATATCTGGAATAGTGCAACATTAGATGTTGGTAAAGCACTAGAAGAAAATCTAGAACCACTAAACCCAATCAACTTAATGGTTGAATCAGGAGCCCGTGGTAACATCAACCAATTAAGACAATCAGCAGGTATGAGAGGACTTATGGCAGGAACAACAGGTAAAGTTATCGAAATACCAATCAAATCAAGCTTCGCAGAAGGTCTAGATGCTCTAGAATATTTCATATCATCACATGGTGCTCGTAAAGGACTTTCAGATACAGCTTTAAGAACAGCAGACTCTGGATACTTAACAAGAAGATTGGTTGATGTATCACAAGACATAATCGTAAGAGAAGATGATTGTGGTTCAACAGATGGACTTGAAGTATATGATATAAAAGATGGAAACCAAGTAATCGAAAAAATGCAAGAAAGATTATTAGGTAGATATCCATTAGACGATATCAAGAATCCAACTACTGGAGAAATAATAGTAGACAAAAATACTCTAATTACAGAAGAATTAGCAGATAAGATAGTAGATGCAGGAATTACACATGTTAAAGTACGTAGTGTATTCGGATGTAGAACAGAACACGGAGTTTGTGCTAAGTGCTATGGTATGGGATTGGCATCTAGAAAAGAAGTTGATATAGGAGACACAGTTGGTATAATAGCAGTGAGCCTGGTACACAGCTTACAATGCGTACTATTCACTCTGGTGGTGTTGCCGGTGTTGCCGACATTACACAAGGTCTTCCTAGAGTTGAGGAGCTTTTCGAAGCTCGTAAACCAAAGGGTGTTGCTATAATTACAGAAATCGCTGGAAAAGTTTCTATAAGAGACGAAAAGAAGAGAAAAGAAGTAACAGTAACATCAAACGACGATAGCAGAACATAC
>OKSA01003470.1_pt1 | contig 11591 bp, 8 predicted proteins | sample 1601181 | NCBI WGS metagenome assembly OKSA01 (sample SAMEA3541538, study PRJEB24748) | human gut metagenome | biome: human gut; feature: human-associated habitat; material: faeces | place: China | collected 2012 | reverse complement strand
CACACCTTTGTTCTTTTCTTACCACAGCTGTGGTAAGAAAAGAACAAAGGTGTGGTATGCATAAAACACAGCTGTGGTAAGATTAGCTTTTAGCAAATACGACCTTAGCCGATAGAGATTCTGAAAATAGATACTTGCAGATATGGCAATAAAAATCGTTTGCACTATCTTTGCACCACTCTATAGTTGAATATGCAGAAGGTAGTACAATACATCGAGCGCCACAAGCTCTTCTCGCTGGACGACAAGATACTTGTGGCACTGAGCGGCGGGGCGGACTCCGTGGCTTTGCTGCGCCTGCTCCTCAGCCTGGGATACACATGCGAAGCCGCCCATTGCAACTTCCATCTGCGCGGAGCGGAATCCGACCGCGACGAGCACTTTGTACGCCAACTCTGCCTGGAGCACCGGGTGACGCTGCACACCGTCCACTTCAACACGGAGCAGGAAGCAAAGGAACGGCATATCTCCATCGAAATGGCTGCAAGGGAATTGCGCTACGCGTGGTTCGAAAAAACAAGGGAAGCATGCAGTGCAGCTGTCATTGCCGTCGCCCACCATCAAGATGACAGTGTAGAGACATTGCTGCTCAATCTGATTCGCGGTACCGGCATCAACGGATTGCGGGGTATACGCCCCCGAAACGGACATATAGTCCGCCCCTTGCTCTGCCTGGACAGAAAGGAAATCGTCGGTTATCTGGAAAGTATCGGGCAAGCCTACGTGACGGACAGCACCAATCTGCAGGACGAATATACCCGCAACAAAATACGCTTGAACCTGCTTCCCATGATGCAGGAGATAAACCCCTCCGTCAAGGAAAGCATCCTCAAAACGGCAGAGCATCTGGACGATGCCGCCTCTATATATAATATAGGTATAGAAGAAGCCAAACTGCGAGTCAAGACACCGGAAGGCATAAGTATCGGCGCCCTGAGGCAAGAAGCGGCACCGGAAACGGTCTTATTTGAAATTCTGCATCCGCTTGGATTCAACGCCGCACAAGTAAGGGACATCTGCCGGACATTGGACGGACAGCCCGGCAAAGTCTTTGCCACCCCCGGCTGGCGTGTCATCAAAGACCGCGGCTCGTTGTTGATAGAACCCGTACAGGAAGCCGTAAAGCCCTTATTGGAAATAAAAGAACATCCTTATACACCGGATTTCATGATTCCACGCAACAAAGCCACCGCCTGCTTTGATGCCGACAAACTCCAGCATCCCCTCTCGCTACGCCTTTGCAGGCAGGGAGACAGCTTCGTGCCCTTCGGCATGAAAGGCCGGAAGAAGGTAAGCGACTACCTGACCGACCGCAAGTTCTCCCTTCTGCGCAAAGAACGGCAATGGGTGCTTTGCTGCGGAGATGACATCATCTGGCTGGTGGGAGAACGGGTGGACAACCGTTTCAGAATAGACGAAAAAACCCGGAAAGTGCTGGTCGTATCAACCATCGACCAGTAGCCATCACAGAATGATTCTGTCCTCCTTCTGTTTCTTGAAGCAATCGGAAAGCAATACGGCAAACGGCATGTCATACGTGCGCGCCTTCTGCGGACAGCCTTTCACACAAGCACAACATTTGATGCATTTCTCTGCAACCGTATTGCACTCGTCTCCTTTTATAATGGCTCCTGCAGGACAATGCTTCACGCAATATCCGCAATGCGTACAACGTTCCGCATCCACTTGCGGAGTACGGGGCATAGGCACCCCACTCTTACGCAACTTGACGACTCTGCGCAAAAAGCGGAGCAACGGGAAGAAAGGCTGGCGCGGACGCTGGATACGGGTCACATCCACCCCATACAGTTTCTCCATATCTTCGGCCGCCGCAATTTTAGCACGTATTTTTTCACCAAAAAGCTTTGCATACTCCAAGTCGTCCGCATCCGGACGTCCGGCTGCCACCGGATATTTCTCACTGCTATAAGAGTGCTCTCCTACAAACGTAGCACCTGCAATTACCTTGAAGCCCAACTTCGTGACAAAAGCATCCAATTCCACCAAAGCCTTCTCATAGGCCCGGTTGCCGTACACCACCACAACCACGGCAGGTGCACCGTCAGCATGAAGCTCCTTCATCCGCTCCAATGCCAAAGGAGCCACATGGCCGCCATATACGGGCACCGTGATGACCGCCAAAGCATGGGAAGGTACCTCCCTTTTACCCGCCGCCTCCAAGGTGAGGTCCACTTTGGAGACAGACGAAATTCCCGTTCCGTGAACAATTGCCTCTCCCACTTGTTTAGAGGTACAAGTAGGTGAAAAAGTTATCAACTGTACTTCATCTATATTCATAAACCAATCCTTCATGTTGTTGTTAATACAGCAAAGATAAAGTTTTAAATTTAAAAAAAAGATGATTTGTTTATGAAACCAAAAATATTTATTACCTTTGCACCGTTGAAACATTCTGCGACTTCTTGCTGTGGCAAGAATTGTTTATCAGATTTCCGGTTCAATAATAAATATCCCATATAAATCATATATCACAAGGTAAACTTGCCCAAGTTGCTTCCTACAACAACTGCAACTGTGCACTTATGCCTTTCAATAAAAGTAAATTTTAAACCATTCACATATATACTGTATGTATAACATCATTCAACTGAACGACAAAAATTTGTCGGAACTACAAACTATTGCCCAAGAACTGGGTATAAAAAAAACAGACTCACTCAAAAAAGAAGAACTTGTTTACAAGATACTTGACGAACAAGCTATCGCAGGCGCTACCAAGAAAGTTGCCGCCGACAAGCTGAAGGAAGAGCGTAAAGGGGAAAAGCAAAAACGCTCGCGCGTCACTGTAAAGACCGTAAAAAAGGAAGGTGCCGACAAAGTGTTCTCAGCCAATAAAAACGGAGACCTCACCAAAGCCAAAACAGAGGAAGCACCGGCTGCGAAAGAACAACCCAAAACTGTGGAAGCACCCCAAGAACCGACCATAGAAGCTGCAACGCCGGCGCCAGCCAAAGAAGCCGCCGTACCCAAACGCAAACCGGGACGCCCCCGCAAGGTAAAGGAAGAGACTGCTGCACCCCAAGCAACGGAAACCCCGAAGGTTGCCGAACCGGAATTGAACTTCGAGGCTAAAGCTCCGAAAACAGAACCTCAGGCAGAAGCCAAAGCAGAAAAGAATATCGTACCGGACGAAAGCCCTATCCTGGCCGAAGCGGCAGATGACTTCATCCCCATTGAAGACCTCCCTACGGAAAAAATAGAATTGCCATCCGAACTTATCGGCAAATTCGAAGCGACCAAAGCGGAAACTCCCGCCACTCCCACTCCTGCCGCTGCCCCAGCCGAACCGCAACAGCCACAACGCCCGCGCCTCCGCGCCCGCGACAACAACAACCCATACAATAACAACAACAATAACAACCGCAACGGTGGCTATAACCAACAGCGCCCCGTGCAGCAGCGCCCTGCACAACCGTATAACAACGGAGAGAACTATCCCGCCGCTCCGGAACGCAAACCCGTAATAGAACGCGAGAAGACGTACGAATTCGATGACATCCTCACCGGAACCGGTGTACTGGAAATCATGCAGGATGGCTACGGCTTCCTCCGTTCCTCCGATTACAACTATTTGTCCTCGCCGGACGATATTTACGTATCACAATCACAAATCAAATTGTTCGGCCTGAAAACCGGTGATGTGGTAGAAGGCGTAATCCGTCCCCCGAAAGAAGGCGAAAAGTACTTCCCGCTGGTAAAAGTATCCAAAATAAACGGACGTGACCCGGCTTTCGTACGCGACCGCGTACCGTTCGAGCACCTCACCCCCCTCTTCCCGGACGAGAAGTTCAAGCTTTGCAAAGGTGGATACTCCGACTCTATGTCGGCCCGTGTCGTAGACTTGTTTGCCCCCATCGGTAAGGGCCAGCGTGCCTTGATTGTGGCACAGCCCAAAACCGGTAAGACCATCTTGATGAAAGACATTGCCAACGCCATTGCCGCCAATCATCCGGAAGTCTACATGATTATGCTGCTCATCGACGAACGCCCGGAGGAAGTTACCGACATGGCGCGTACCGTCAATGCGGAAGTAATCGCCTCTACCTTCGACGAACCGGCAGAACGCCACGTGAAGATTGCCGGCATCGTCCTTGAAAAAGCAAAACGCATGGTGGAATGCGGACACGATGTTGTCATCTTCCTCGACTCCATCACCCGTCTGGCACGTGCCTACAACACCGTATCCCCGGCTTCCGGCAAAGTGCTTTCCGGTGGTGTGGATGCCAACGCATTGCATAAGCCCAAACGCTTCTTCGGTGCAGCACGTAACATCGAGGGCGGCGGTTCACTGACCATCCTTGCCACTGCCTTGATTGACACCGGCTCGAAGATGGACGAGGTTATCTTCGAAGAATTCAAGGGTACGGGTAATATGGAGTTGCAGCTCGACCGCAACTTGTCCAACAAGCGTATCTTCCCGGCTGTCAACATCGTTGCCTCCAGCACCCGCCGCGACGACCTGCTGCAAGACAAGCAGACACTGGACCGCATGTGGATTCTCCGCAAGTACCTTGCCGACATGAATCCGATAGAAGCCATGGACTTCGTAAAAGACCGTCTGGAGAAGACCAAAGACAACGACGAATTCCTGATGAGCATGAACAGTTAACAGCAACTGCATACAGATATTGTACAAAAGCTTCCATTTACGTTCATAAACGTAGGTGGAAGCTTTTTTTATATCCGTTTTTTCATACATTTGCCACCATACAATAACCTTGAACAAATAAAATCCAAATCTGATGAAAACGATTCACTCTTTTATGGGAATGGCATTGTGCAGCTTTCCGGTAATGGCACAGCAATCGCCCAATTTTCTTATTATCCAATGCGACCATCTGACCCAGCGGGTAGTAGGCGCATACGGTGCCGACCCCAGCTGCACTCCACCTATAGACCGAATTGCCTCCCAAGGTGTAACATTTGCCAACGCATACGTGGGATGCCCCCTCAGCCAACCGTCACGCGCTGCCTTATGGAGCGGACTGATGCCGCATCAAACCAATGTACGTTCCAACTCGGCCGAACACATCAATCCTCCGCTACCCGACAGCATTCCGACCCTGGGAAGCCTCTTCACCGCCAACGGTTATGAGGCCGTCCACTTTGGCAAAACCCATGACATGGGTTCTCTAAGGGGATTCCGCCACAAGGAACCGGTTGCCAAGCCCTTCACCGACCCCGAATTTCCCGTCAACAATGACAGCTTTCTGGATGTAGGAACCTGCGAGGATGCCGTGGCCTATCTCAGCAATCCGCCGCAAGAACCTTTCATCTGCATAGCCGATTTCCAAAACCCGCACAATATCTGCGGATATGTAGGCGAAAATAAAGGGGAGCACATAGATAGCCCCATCAGTACCCCACTCCCGCTACTACCCGAAAACTTTGAAGTGGAAGACTGGGAAAAACTTCCGTTGCCCATTCAGTACATCTGCTGCAGCCACCGGAGGATGATGCAAGCCGCCCACTGGAACGAGGACAATTACCGGCACTACGTCGCCGCCTTCCAGCATTACACGCGGATAGTGGCCAGACAGATAGAGAGTGTACTAGAAGCCCTCTACTCCACTCCCGCCGGCAAAAATACAATTGTCATTGTACTGGCAGACCACGGAGACGGAATGGGGTCACACCGCATGGTAACCAAGCAGGTCAGCTTTTACGAAGAAATGACAAATGTGCCCTTCATCATAGCCGGTCCCGGCATTCATCCCCGTCAAAAACCAGTGGAAGATTTACTGACCCAACCCACTATCGACCTGCTGCCCACTCTCTGTGAACTGGCAGGCATTCCGGTGCCTTCCTCCAAGCCCGGCATCAGCCTTGCCCCTTTTCTGAAAGGCGAGAAGCAAAAGAGACAGCACCCCTATGCAGCCTCCGAATGGCACAGTGAATACGAAGTGACCGTCAGCCCGGGACGGATGATACGCAGTCCCAGATACAAATACACACACTATCTGGAAGGCAACGGGGAAGAACTGTATGATATGCTGAAGGATAAAGGAGAAAGACGAGACCTTGCCCATGACCCCAAATACTCAAAGATTCTGGCCGAGCACCGGGCACTGCTGGACGACTACATCCGCCGCACACAGGACGACTACCGAAGCCTGAAAGTTGAAGCCGACAAGAGATGGCGCAGCCACGCACCGGGATATCCCAACCACGAAGGACCCTGCGCCAGAGACATTATCAATAGAAAGTAAGCAAAAAGAACTAAAAAAAACAGAATAATATAGATGATTATCAGTGCCTTGACCGGCACTTCCATTCTTTTCGCCCATCCCGCTGCAAGTCTTCAATAATATTCTGCTTCAAAAGAAGGCAGTTAAAGGGATTTTTTGTACTTTTGCGCCTCAATAAGAGTAATTTGTAATTTAGTAATTGTAATTAGATACTATGTTCGATAATTTAAGCGAGAGACTTGAAAGGTCGTTTAAAATTTTGAAAGGTGAGGGCAAAATCACCGAAATCAATGTTGCGGAAACCCTGAAAGACGTACGTAAGGCACTTTTGGATGCCGACGTGAACTATAAGGTAGCCAAAAACTTCACCGATACCGTTAAGGAAAAAGCCTTGGGACAAAACGTGCTGACAGCCGTTAAGCCCAGCCAGCTGATGGTAAAAATCGTACACGATGAACTGACCCAGCTCATGGGCGGCGAGACTTCTGAAATAAACCTCGACTCCAAGCCTGCCATTATCCTAATGTCCGGTTTGCAAGGCTCCGGTAAAACAACTTTCTCCGGAAAGCTGGCCCGCATGCTGAAGAGCAAGAAGAACAAAAAGCCGTTATTGGTGGCTTGTGACGTGTACCGTCCTGCCGCTATCGAGCAGTTGCGTGTACTGGCTGAACAGATTGACGTACCGATGTACTCGGAACCGGACAGCAAAAATCCGGTAGCCATTGCCCAAAATGCCATCCAAGAAGCCAAAGCCAAAGGTTACGACCTTGTAATTGTCGATACAGCCGGTCGTCTGGCAGTGGATGAGGAGATGATGAACGAGATTGCCGCCATCAAGAAGGCCATCAATCCGGACGAGATTCTGTTCGTAGTGGATTCAATGACCGGTCAGGATGCAGTGAATACCGCTAAGGAATTCAACGAACGGCTCGACTTCAATGGTGTAGTATTGACCAAACTGGATGGTGATACCCGCGGTGGTGCCGCCCTTTCTATCCGTTCGGTGGTAAACAAGCCCATCAAGTTTGTAGGTACCGGTGAAAAGCTGGATGCCATCGACCAGTTCCATCCCTCACGTATGGCCGACCGTATTCTCGGTATGGGTGACATCGTATCTTTGGTGGAACGTGCGCAGGAACAATATGACGAGGAAGAAGCCAAACGCCTGCAAAAGAAGATTGCCAAGAACCAGTTCGACTTCAACGACTTCCTGAGCCAGATTGCACAAATCAAGAAAATGGGTAACTTGAAGGAACTTGCCTCCATGATACCGGGCGTAGGCAAAGCCATCAAGGATATAGACATTGACGACAATGCCTTCAAGAGCATTGAAGCCATCATCTACTCCATGACTCCGGAAGAACGCAGCAATCCGGCCATTCTGAACGGTTCACGCCGCCAGCGCATTGCCAAAGGTAGCGGTACGAATATTCAGGAAGTAAACCGCCTGCTGAAACAGTTTGACCAGACCCGCAAGATGATGAAGATGGTCACTGGCAGCAAGATGGGTAAGATGATGCCGAAACTTAAAAGATAAGATAACAGCCTATGACACTGATTGATGGAAAAGCAATTTCAGAGCAAGTAAAGCAAGAGATTGCAGCAGAAGTAGCCGAGATAGTGGCTCGTGGGGGTAAACGCCCGCATCTGGCCGCTATTCTTGTAGGACACGATGGAGGTAGCGAAACCTACGTTGCCGCCAAAGTAAAGGCATGCGAAGTTTGCGGATTCAAGTCCTCACTTATCCGCTACGAGGCAGACGTTACCGAAGAGGAGCTGCTTGCCAAGGTACGCGAATTGAACGAGGATGCGGATGTGGACGGTTTCATCGTACAGCTTCCCTTGCCCAAGCATATCTCCGAGCAGAAAGTGATTGAAACCATCGACTACCGCAAGGATGTGGACGGCTTTCATCCCATCAATGTGGGACGGATGTCCATTGGCCTTCCCTGCTATGTATCCGCTACTCCCAACGGTATCCTCGAACTGCTGAAGCGCTATCAGATAGAGACTTCAGGCAAGAAGTGCGTGGTGTTGGGACGCAGCAACATTGTAGGCAAGCCCATGGCTGCCCTGATGATGCAGAAGGCTTATCCCGGCGATGCCACAGTGACCGTATGCCACAGCCGCAGCAAAGACCTGGTAAAGGAATGCCAGGAAGCGGACATCATCATTGCTGCGTTGGGACAACCGAACTTTGTTAAGGCGGAAATGGTCAAGGAAGGTGCTGTCGTTATTGATGTAGGTACTACCCGTGTGCCCGATGCCTCCAAGAAATCCGGGTTCAAGTTGACCGGTGATGTGAAATTCGATGAAGTAGCTCCTAAATGTTCATTCATTACCCCCGTACCAGGAGGCGTAGGTCCGATGACTATCGTTTCCCTTATGAAGAATACATTGCTCGCCGGCAAGAAAGCAATCTACCAATAACAACGTAATGAAAACGCTCGCCGTCTTCATGGCTGTCTTACTGTATAGCGTAACCCTTTCCTCCCAGGAAAGGATTACGCTATTATTTGTCGGTGACCTGATGCAGCACCAGGCACAAATAGACGCAGCACGTGTATCTGAAGGAAAATATGACTACTCCTCCTGCTTCTCCCTCATAAAAGAGCAAATATCCCAGGCAGACCTCGCCATAGGAAATCTGGAAGTCACATTGGGGGGCAGGCCCTATCGGGGCTATCCTATGTTCAGCGCCCCCGATGAATATCTTCAGGCCATAAAGGACGCCGGATTCGATATTTTACTGACAGCCAACAACCACTGTCTGGACCGTGGAAAAAAGGGAATGGAGCGTACCATACAATTACTTGACTCCTCCGGTATTCGTTACGCAGGCACCTACAAGAATCTGTCGGAGCGCAGGCAACGCTATCCCCTGTTCATCAACAGAAACGGCTTTCGCATTGCCCTACTCAACTATACTTACGGCACCAATGGTATCAAGGCTACCTCTCCCAATATCGTAAACTATATTGATAAGAATACCATCCTGCAAGATATCCAAAGTGCCAAGGCACGCCAACCGGATGCCATTATTGCCTGCATGCATTGGGGAGAGGAATATCAGTCCCTTCCCAACCGTGAGCAACGCGAACTGGCCAACTGGTTGCTCCAACAAGGCGTAACACATATTATCGGTTCACACCCTCACGTCATTCAACCGATGGAACTACGTACCAATGGTACCGAACAGCACATCATAGTCTACTCCTTGGGAAACTTCATTTCCAATATGAGCAAGGCCAACACTGACGGCGGCCTCATCTTCACTTTGCAGTTGGAGAAACATCCTCTCCCCCAACCCATCCGTCCCTCTTACACCGGTCAGAGTCAGACGCCTCTACCAGACTCCAATCCTCTGCCTTTTCCATACTGTCGTGTTTCCTATTGTGGATATAATCTGGTCTGGACCGGCCGGCCGGAACTTACTAAAGAAAAAAATTACATTCTTTATCCTGCCAGTTTTCCTACAGAACATTTAACGCCGGAAGCTCGTAAACACCTGGAAATCTTTGTCAAAAGCTCTCGAAAGCTGCTCCAGCAGCACAATATAGGTATCTACGAGAAGAAAAAATAATGCAGAAAGTGGGATAGAACTTTTAAGACAAAATGTAGATAGTTTGGTTATTATACCTAATGATAAATTATTTGATTTGCCAGATAAGTCTATAACTTTACAAAATGCCTTTAAAGAAGCTAATAATATTTTAAGAATAGGGATAAAAGCAGTTGTAGATCTTGTTTTAGGACAAGGATTTATAAATCTTGACTTTGCTGATATTAAGTCTGTTTTAAAAGACTCAGATATAGCTGTGTTAGGATTTGGAGATGGAGAAGGAGAAAACAGAGCTATGAAAGCTGCTGAAAAAGCATTACAATCTCCTTTACTTGAAAAATCTATTCAAGGAGCAGATAAGATTCTTATCAATCTAATGACATCTCAAGATGTTGGATTAAGTGAATCTCAAACAGTTACTGATGTAATTAGACAAGCAGCTGGAAAGAAAATAGAAGACGTTATGTTTGGAGTTACAATAGTACCTGAATTTACAGATAGAATTGAAATTACAATTATAGCAAATAATTTTAAAGAAGGAGTCGAATCAAATAGTGATTCTCCTATAAAAATGGGAACTGGAAAAGCAGCTGAATCTTCAAAACAAACTGAAAGTAAAGAAGATCCAGATGATGTATTTGATATTCCACCTTGGATGAGAAATAATAAAAGATAATATTAGTTATCAAAGGATTGATTTTTAGTCAGTCCTTTTTTTGTATAACAGTTGTAATTTTAAAATTTTTATTGAAATATTTTGGTATATATCTTATAATGTAAAATGCTATACTTTAAAAGTGTAATTTAAAAATTGAATAGTTTAAATTATAAATGTTAAATATAAAAAGGGGGAAATTTAGAATGGGGAACAATCTGTGTAAGGTAGAAAAAGACTTGCGTTCAATAGCCAAAAGATATAAGTCAGTAAAATATTCATTAGGCTTAGCAATTCTTTTTTTAATGTTGGGAGTAAGTGCATTTTCAGAAGAAGTAAATGAACAAGTTGCAGGAATACCAACAATGGAAGAAATATCTTCATCAAAAGAAAATTTAAAGAATTCAGTTGGAAGTTTACAATCAAAAATTGATAGTGCTAAAAAAGAAAATGAAAAAGGATTAACAGGATTAAAATTAGAATTAATTCAATTAATGGAACAAGGAGATCAAGTAGTAAAATCACCTTGGAGTTCTTGGCAATTTGGTGCTAATTATTTTTATAATGATTGGAGAGGCACTTATCAAGGAAAGGGAGATAAAAAAGAAAAATATCCTTATGAAGGAGTATTTACAAGAAGTGAAGATTTATTTTTAAGAAATATACACCCAGATAGTAAACACTATGATGAATATACTTCTTCAAATTCAGCAGTAACTCATTCACTTTCAACATTATCAGTTGGAGGAGAAAGTCAATTAGTAACTTTTGGAGAAGCAACAAATAAAAAAGAAAAAGATCCACACTCAGCAACAACTTCATTAAGAGGTGGAGATGAAGATTCTTATGGATTGGCAAATACAAGAATAAGACAGGAAGCAATAGTAAAAATAGAATTAGGAGCAGGAGTAAAACCAAAAGACATCAATAAAAATCCTAATCCGCCTATTGTTTTAAATCCTGTTAAACCTCAATTTCCTATACCAAGAGAACCAGAAAATCCAACTGCACCAGTTATTAATATAACAGGTGGAGGAATCTTACCACCAGCAGATCCTAAATATTTAGGAGCAGGTTTTATAAATGCTTCTTCAAGTAGTATGAAAGTAATTTCATATCAAGGTAGAGTAGATAAAGAAGAAACTTACTGGAATGGTACAAGTTA
>OKSA01003454.1_pt1 | contig 11628 bp, 10 predicted proteins | sample 1601181 | NCBI WGS metagenome assembly OKSA01 (sample SAMEA3541538, study PRJEB24748) | human gut metagenome | biome: human gut; feature: human-associated habitat; material: faeces | place: China | collected 2012 | reverse complement strand
TGGTGTACACCTTGTAGATATGGTGTATTTGCAAAGACCTCTATAAAACAAATTCAAGTTTGGAGAATTGAGAAAATCGGAATTTTGGAGGTTATTATGGCTTTTGATTTTAAAAAAGAGTATAAAGAATTCTATATGCCGAAGAACAAACCAGAGATTGTAAATGTACCTAAGGCAAATTATATTGCAGTTAGAGGAAAAGGCAATCCAAATGAAGAAGGCGGAGCATATCAACAAGCAATCAGTGTTCTATATGCTGTTGCATACACATTAAAAATGAGTTACAAGACTGATTATAAAATTGAAGGATTTTTTGAATATGTTGTTCCGCCATTGGAAGGTTTTTGGTGGCAGGATGATGTCGAGAGTGTAGATTATACAAATAAGTCTGCTTTCAGCTGGATTTCTGTTATCCGTTTGCCTGATTTCATTTCTAAAGCTGATTTTGACTGGGCGGTAGAAACAGCAACGAAAAAGAAGAAACTTGATTGTTCGTCAGCAGAGTATCTTACGATTGATGAGGGATTATGCGTTCAAATTATGCATATAGGTTCTTTTGATAATGAGCCAGCAACTGTTGCGCTTATGGATACTTATTTAGAACAAAATGGATATGTTAATGATATTAACAAAGATAGGTTGCACCACGAGATTTATATGTCTGATGCAAGAAAGGTTGCCCCAGAAAAATGGAAAACTGTAATTAGACATCCAATTAAGAAAGCGTGAAATCGAAATTTAGAGGAGTAAAATATTATGAATCCTGAAATAGATATAAGTAATGTTATCCTAAAAACAGAGCGTTTGTTGATTCGCCCGTGGCGGCAATCCGACCTTGATGACTTTTATTCCTACGCTTCAGTAGATGGAGTCGGGCAAATGGCGGGTTGGAAGCCTCATGAAAGCAAGGAAGAATCTAAGATTATTCTTGATATGTTCATTAGCCATAAGAAAACATTTGCACTCGAATATCAGGGCAAAGTAATAGGTTCTGTTGGGATCGAAAAATACAATGAAACTCACTTCCCGGAATTTAAAAATAAGAAATGCCGTGAGATAGGCTATGTTCTGAGCAAAGAATATTGGGGACAAGGTTTGATGCCGGAAGCGTTGAAAGAAGTAATTCGTTTTCTCTTTGAGAACGCTAATCTTGATGTAATCTTCTGTGGTCACTTCTTGTGGAATGAGCAATCTCATAGAGTTCAGGAAAAAAGTGGTTTCAAGCACTATGCATTTGATACCTATGAGACAGCATTCGGTACAACGGAAGAAAATGAGGTAAACATTCTAAAAAGAGAAGATTGGGTATTGCAGCAAATTCCAGCTTGTTGAAATCATGATATATCATCCCAGTGATTTCTAACCATTGCTTTGATACCATTGTGAATATCGGCATCCGAGTTCCCATCCAGAAATGTGACAACCCGAAAGCCGATATCCGCATATTTCCTACGTTCAGCTTCAAATTCTTCCTGTGAAGAAAAATCATTGCGCCAGAGATAATACGTTGGCTTCCGCAAGGTTATCACATCCTTTCTTTTAAATTTTCTATAACTATCATATAAAAAGTGGACAGTTTTCGTGTCTGTCCACTTTAAAATAATTTTACCGTTCACGATCTGAATGGGTTAATTGTCCTCGTTTTGCCAGTTCCAGTATTTCTGGTGGAATACAATTCATCAGATTCTGGAGATTTTCATAGTCAGCTCTGAGTCTGACATCATCCATTTTCTTTCGTATACTGCTGGACGTTGCTTCTTTTACCTGTCTGCTTAAATCCTGTGTCTGCCTCTTTAATGATACATTATCTGACTTTAAGGAACTAATCGTCTTATCATATTTCCGGACCTGTGTCTGAAAGTTCTCCATTGCGGGGAAAAACTTCTGTAAAAGTTCCACTGCTTTATCTGTATTTTTATCGGCATTAAAGAGATTTGTATTTTCCAGTAAATCCGTAATCTGCTTGGCCTGTCTGGTTAGATGTGCTGCTTCTTTGAAAAGTCGTGGTGGAATATGTTCATGCCCGGTCATGCTGGCAGCTTCTCCACGTTCCAGATCTGGATATTTTTCTACCATGTGTTTCCAGAACTCATCCTGCCACCAGGTCAGCTTTTTCTTATTTCCAAGAATCTCTTTTGCACAAAGTCTTCCGTCTTGTGTTATTGGGACAAAAGAAAGGTGCATATGTGGAGTTTTCTCGTCCATATGTACCACAGCCGAAAGGATTGTCTTTGAATCCTGATACTTCTCTATAAATTCCAAAGCTGTTTGGAAATACGCTCTGACTTCACTCTTTTTCTTACCTTTGAAAAATTCTGGTGTGGCAGTAATCAAGGCTTCAATAACACGTCTGTTTTTGTTTTCCATATATTCTGGCTTTTTCAGAGCTGCTATTACTGGCAGATTATCTGGTGTAATACCAAAATCTACAGCAATTTTCTTGGCGGCTTCATAGTTACTCAGTCCGAATAGATTTGCAACAAACTGAATCACATCTCCGGTTGCACCACAACCAAAGCAGTAGTAATAAGTGGTATTCAGTTTCATACTTGGATGATGGTCATTATGAAATGGACAACAGATCATGTTGTTTCTTCCAATTTTCATGCCATAATATTCTGCAGCCTGTCCGACTGTTACAGTTTCTTTTATTGTTTCAAATATAAACGCCTAAACATTTATTGTTAAGCAATATTAATTATTTTCACCTTCTCTCCTGATTTACATATAGCTATTATGTACTTTTTTTCTTAATAGGGTCTGCCCCCTTCAGTGAATACGATCGCAACCAAATCCAGCATTTCTTTCTCTTCGATCCAGTGAAGCTCATCTACGAATTTCTTCTTCATCAAACTCACGATCACGTAGCCACCGCCGAATGTAAATGCGCTTAAATATAATGTTGAAATGAATATCTTCCATAAGACTTTTTTTCTGCTGTTCATATTCGATTTCCTTTTTCTCCTGTGATTTCAACTCTAATGTAACACATGTCATAACTGATCTTTTTTGCTACTCTTCCTTATTACCTTTATGTGTTGTAATGATCAATGATATTAATTCAATAGTTGAACCTATACTACAGGTGACACCAATGAGCATAATAAAACTAAAATAATGATTTATATACACATATCCAGATACCAGCATCGTTATAATACTACAAAATAATAGCCATATATATTTTTTCATTAATTGTTTATAACTCATAACCATTCCCTCCTATAATGTCAAGCCCTAAATCATTGATTTTATAGGCTTTCCTTTAAATATTTTCCTCATAAAACAGAGCTAAATTCCCCGGCAGTCTACTTCTTCGATATTCAGTTATTCTGTTGGAAACATTGCTGTCTCCAGCTTGTTTCTTTCGGTTTCAGACAGCTCATACGTCCCGGAATCGAACCTTTTCGACACTGCGCAAACGCCCATAGAAAGGAGGTTTGCGCCATATCTGCTTCATTTGTACAATTTTTTCATAGGATTTCTCTGACACTGCTTAGAATCATTCTTTTATTCTTTTCATGCAGATAAACTGGATTTAGCTTACTTTTCTGGCACTTCATATATGTTCCATCAGTCTTCTCTATCAATAATTGGTGAAAAATCTTTCCCAGCTAAAATATTTTTGACTTTCTATATATTTTTCTGGTTCTTTTAGAATCTCCATAATTTCTTTTTCTTGAACCACACCTGCATTCAATATCATCCATTCAAATGATTCCGGTAAATACATTTTTATATTCTTTTTGTATTCTGATATTTTCCAGATGAATGCAGTCCGTAGATTTCTTCTACGCTATATGGCAGATTATACAAATTTTCTCTCGTAATCAAAACAAAATAATTATCTGATTCTCGAACAGCCTTGGCAAATTGCTCTGTTTTTATGAATGCATTTTCTTCATCTATAAATATAATATTTCCTGAAATATTGTGTAAAATGATCTGCCAGTCAATTCCTTCCAATACTCTGCATGGCACATCACACACTAACTCTATCCCACTGGAATTCCCAAGGTTGGTAAACTGACGGATCATATTAATCAACGTTGTTTTTCCCGTTGCACTGTCACCTTTTATAATTGTAATATTCCTTTTTATTTCAAATTCATAATGCAATCTGTTATTTTTTATAACAACTTTATGTTTTCCCTTCATGCCTATCCCCTATACATATTGTCCGGCAATTTTTATAAAATCCAGCATATCATGAACTACTTCCCCTGTATTTAATATTTTTGCCTCAAATGAATCCTCTCCAAAATTAATGATATGATTTAAATTAATCGTCAGGTCTTTTCCTTGTCCAATTTTCAAAATCCACTTTGCACAATTATCCCCACATGCAGATGCATTAAATACTTTGTCTTGATCTGCAAAAGCCATTAACATCAATGTCTTAACTCCCCCAGACAAGTCTTTCGGCGATATCGGACCCAGAACAGGACTTTCTATCAAATGTACCCCCAGCACATCTGACTTATCTATATCACGAATCATTTCTATCGACAATGAATCTGTAATCCATTCGTCTTCATACACATTATCAAAGTATGTCGGCGGATGATAAATTGCATCCTTCATCTCTCCCAAAAAAATATTTAACATAGTATCGTTCCATCCTTGAATTTATATTTCTCGTAAGTTCCATTTCCGGATTCATTGTCAGTAAATATTTCGACATTCCTACTGGATCTTTTATGGTTACAGATTCCGTTGTTAGCATAGACCTACAACCGTTCTTCTTATCTTCACTTACAAATTTTCTTACTCATATTATAGCTATAATTTATATTTTCTACAACCTGGATCATACAACTATATTTTTCGTGCTTTCAATCATCTCTCTTAATAGGGACTGCCCTTTCAGTCTGTAAGTTATGAATCTTCAGAAAGTAGAAAACAGCCGACACTTTGCATTCTTCGCAAAGTGTCGGCTGTTTTCTACCTTCTGATATCCACAACTCCTGCTTCCAGCATACCTTCGTTAAAATCATAGGCACCGCCTTCGCCGTCCAGATTCAGGTACATATCCGCCAGATTATCTTCATTGACGATCCATGCCATGTTGACTTGAATGCTCTCGCCCGGTTTCAGAGACGAAATATAATTACCGCCATTCCCATAATCTTCTCGCACACTACTGTAGGTCATTTCTGCAGTATGCGCCACGCCGTCCCAACTCACACGGTCATATCCGTTACCGGACTGTTCCATTGCATTATAAATATGGTATTCCCCGTTTTCATGATGAATCAATGCCAGATTTCCGATATACAACATGTGCTTGATTTCCTGATCTGAATTATTTGTATACGTGACTGTTGCATAAACAAGTTTCTGATTTACATTTTCTGTTTTAATGACCTGATCTACAGAATTCACACCATCGCCGGATTTGATATAAGAAACTTTATTCTTTACAAGTTTTCCGTTGGAATCGATTACATTTTTCCATTCTTCCGGTAAGTCTGCACCGTTAAGCAACTTCAGATCATCCGCTGTCTGAACCGAATCTACGTGGGCAGAAATTTTATCATTTACAATATTGTTTCCGTCTTTATCTTCTCCTGATGCAGATAATGTAAAATCTTCGCCAATCTTGTACACCTTTAATTTATCCTCAGACACAGACGTTACCATTTCATCGGCGTTCTCAACGTTCGGGTTGACCTCATCGCTCCAGGTATACATCTTCGCTGTTTCCATCATCTTGTCATTTTCTGTAATCTCAAGATTTTCTGCTACTTTCACAGCATCATCTTTCGATACATCATCTCCGATATAGATTGTGATCACACGGTATTTATCCGGGCAAAAGAGATAGATTCTTTGGTCAAATGTACCTTTTTCAGTCTTTAAATTATTATATTTCAGATATACACCTTCGTATTTGCCAAATGTTCTCTCCTCGGACTCGACAACATTTTTATTTTCCAGTGCCTGATTCAGATCATCATTGTCCAAAAGTACGGACGCAAAACTAAATCCACCCATACGTTTGCTTTGCGGATATTCCAGATGTGACTCGTCTACCCATTTCATGCCATCCGGAATATATCCGGTCTTGAAATCAATATCGTGAATCTGCGCCGGAAGATCTGCTAATTTATTTTCTGATGTTATCCCCGTCTTCACACTGTAATCGCCCTGTTTTTCCACATACATGCGGTACATTTTCACACCCGCATAAGCTGCTGTGGAAGTTGCCAGCACGCAGACCATTGCTGCCGCTGCCACTCTTGCACCGTTCCATTTCTTCCTTTTCTTCGGAATCTGTATAATTGTGGTTCCCTGAAGCTGTCTGTCTACTTCATTTTGTATCATTTCATGGATAAAATCCGGAGTCTCCGGAATATTGTTTTTCATATCTTCAAACCTCATATCGCCGCCTCACTTTCTCGCAGATTGCATCTAAGTTTTCCTCTTGCCCTGGCAAGTCGTTTCTGTACTGCACCTTCTGTAATATCCAGAATCTGTGCGATTTCCCGGATATTAAAATCCTCAATATAATACAAAATTACCGGAAGTCGCAATTCTTCTTTTAATGCATTGATTGCCTGGTACAATTCACTGTAATCAGCCTTTTCCTTTGTCATCATTATTTTTTCTGCCTTCGTCTGCTCATCCATCATATCCAACGAAGTCAGTTTACTGGATTTTCGCAAAATGGTATAACATTCATTGATCAGGATCCGAATCAGCCATGTTCTGGCATATTTATCATTTTTCAATGTTTGAATCTTGGAAAATGCCTTTACAATCGTATCTTGAATGGCATCAGCACAGTCCTGATCACTGTATAAGATTGTCTTGGCTGTAGAATATAACTGCCTCTCGCAGTCGAGAATCAGTACTCCCAATTGCTCTTTTGTCACTTTAACACCACCTTTATATCGGCCGATTTATTTTTCTTACATAGATTAGACGCATATAGATAAAAAATATCCCGAAAAATATGAAAAAAAGCTGCCCTGTATCGTAAATATTGTAAGCGTTTAAATTTTAGACATGGATATAAAAATCCCCGGCTGCATTTTTGCGGCCGGAGTACCTTGACAATTCACATATGATTGATTATTGATTTGAGTCGTTTACACGACGTTCGATTTCGGCTTTGACATCTTTGTGCTGTATTTGCAAATAATATGATTGCCAAACTCAGCGTTAATATTCCAGATATAATTTTCTTCATAGCTGGTCTCCTCAAATGCTATGAAATCCTCCTGAACTAATGGAATAGTTAAAAGCGAGAACGAAAAGATTATGCACTATCATAAAAACATAAATAATAGATGCAATTATAGAAAATTCACAGCCATTTTTTGCAAAACATATTACACTATTTACTAAATTAAAAATTAAAAATATTCCTAATGCTTATAAAACAACTGTTATTCCTAACAGGGGTGCTTGGTTAGAGTTTGAGAAAGATATAAAAGGTCTAGCATACGCTCGTATAGATAGAACTAGAAAAATACCTTTGACAACGCTTATTAGAGCACTAGGTTTTGAATCTGATGAAGCAATAGTTAAATTGTTTGGTGAGGATACAGAACTTCTAAATACTTTGGAAAAAGATGAAAACTTAGACACAGGAACAGCATTAAAAGTTATTTACGATAAACTACGTCCAGGAGAGCCTGCAAACGTAGAGACAGCGAAAGCTACATTACATGGTCGTTTCTTTGACCCAAGAAGATACGATTTAGCTAAAGTAGGGCGCTATAAATTAAATAATAAACTTCATGTTGGAGAAAGATTAGAAAACCAAATTCTAGTAGAGCCAATCGTTGATACAGAAACAGGTGAAATTTTAGTAGAAAAAGGAACTAAATTAACTCGTGAAATTATTGATGGTATCTATGAGGAACTGGGAACTACTGCTAACGTTGTAGAGTTTGATATGAATGAATCATTAGATGGGACTGATAGTTTGAAATTACAACTTTTTAAAGTTGTAAATCAAGTTAAAGTTGGTAATGAGTTTAACATAGATGAACTTACTAATGATCAAATCCTTCATGTTATCGGTAATGGTGCGCCAAACAAAGATATATTAACATTAACAATCGCAGATATCGTTGCAAGTATCAACTACTATTTATTATTAATTAGAAATAGAAGGAATAGTGATGGATTCGAATATGAATTAATCGGCCGTGTTGATGATATTGACCATCTTGGTAATCGTCGTCTTCGTTGTATTGGTGAGTTGTTACAAAATCAAATTCGTGTTGGTATTTCTCGTATGGAGCGTGTTGTACGTGAGCGCATGAGTATTCAAGATACTAATGAAATTACACCTCAACAATTGATTAATGTTCGTCCAGTAACGGCAATTATTAAAGAATTCTTTGGAAGTTCTCAACTTTCACAATTCATGGACCAAACTAACCCATTAAGTGAGCTTACTCACAAACGCCGTTTATCAGCGCTTGGACCTGGTGGTTTAACGAGAGAACGTGCAGGAATGGAAGTGCGTGACGTTCACTATTCACACTATGGTCGTATGTGTCCAATTGAAACGCCAGAGGGGCCTAATATCGGATTGATTAACTCACTGTCATCATTTGCCCGTATTAATGAATTTGGATTTATAATGACTCCATATAGAAAAGTAGAAGTTGATAAAGATGGGCGTCCATATGTAACAGAAAATGTTCAGTATTTAACAGCTGATCAAGAAGATAAATACGTAGTAGCACAATCAAATTCAAATATAGATAAGAATGGATATTTCTTAGACGATGAAGTAGTTTGTCGTTTTAGAGGAGACAACACAGTTAAACCAAAAGAAATGATGAATTATATGGATGTTTCTCCAAAACAAGTAGTATCGGCTGCAACAGCATGTATACCCTTCTTAGAAAATGACGACTCTAACCGTGCGCTAATGGGAGCGAACATGCAACGTCAAGCAGTGCCTCTATTAACAACTGAAGCACCAATAGTAGGAACAGGTATGGAATATAGAGCTGCAAAAGATTCAGGAATATTAATATTAGCTGAAGATGATGGAGTAATAGAAAAAGTAACAGGTGATGCAATTACTGTTAAATATAACAATGGTAAAACAGTAGTACATAAATTACGTAAGTTCAAAAGAACAAATGGTGGTACATGTATCAATCAAAGACCAATGGTAAAAAAAGGTGAAATAGTTAAAAAAGGTGATGCTATAGCAGATGGACCATCAACAAAAAACGGAGAAATGGCTTTAGGTAAAAACTGTTTAGTAGCATTCTCAACATGGGAAGGTTATAACTACGAAGATGCTATTCTTCTAAATGAAAGATTAGTAAAAGAAGATGTATTTACATCAATACATATTGAAGAATATGATTGTGAATGTCGTGATACAAAATTAGGACCAGAAGAAATTACAAGAGACATTCCAAACGTTGGAGATGATAGTCTAAAAGACTTAGACGAAAATGGAATTATAAGAATAGGTGCAGAAGTAAGACCAGGAGATATATTAGTAGGTAAAGTAACTCCAAAAGGCGAAACAGAGCTTACAGCAGAAGAAAGATTGTTAAGAGCTATATTTGGAGAAAAAGCTAGAGAAGTAAGAGATACTTCATTACGTGTACCACATGGCGAAGCAGGAACAATAGTCGATATAAAAATATTTACAAGAGAAAATTCAGACGAATTAGGACCTGGCGTAAATCAAATAATAAGATGTTATATAGCTACAAAAAGAAAAATATCTGTTGGAGATAAAATGGCAGGACGTCACGGAAATAAAGGTGTTATTTCTCGTATACTTCCAGAAGAAGATATGCCATTCTTGCCAGACGGAACACCAGTAGATATAGTTTTAAACCCATTAGGTGTACCTTCTCGTATGAACTTAGGTCAAGTATTGGAAGTACATTTGGGAATGGCAGCAAAAGCATTGGGCTGGAAAGTTGCAACACCAGTATTTGATGGAGCAAACCAAGAAGAAATTGAAGAATTACTTGCAGAAAGCGGTTTATCAACAGATGGAAAATCAATTCTATATGATGGAAGAACAGGAGAACCATTTGATAAACCAGTAACAGTAGGTGTTCAATACATGCTTAAACTACACCACTTAGTAGATGACAAAATCCATGCAAGATCAACAGGACCATACTCATTAGTAACACAACAACCTTTAGGAGGAAAAGCACAATTTGGTGGACAACGTTTTGGAGAAATGGAAGTTTGGGCATTAGAGGCATATGGTGCAGCTTATACTTTACAAGAAATGTTAACAGTTAAATCTGATGATGTTGTAGGACGTGTTAAGACATATGAAGCAATAGTAAAAGGCGAAAATGTTCCAGAACCAGGAGTTCCAGAAAGCTTTAAAGTTCTTGTAAAAGAATTACAATCTTTAGGACTAGATGTAAGATTATATTCAGAAGATAATCAAGAATTAGAACTAAAAGAAAACATCGAAGAAGGAATAGAATATGATCCAAATCAAGATAAAAAGATATTAGCTGAAGATGAAGTTATTGCAGACGGTGACCTAGATGGTTATGGCGAAGAAGAGAACAATGAAGATTCTTTAAATGAAGATAGTGATGAATTGTTTGAAGGACTAGATGATGAAGGAGACGAATTATTATTTAATGATGATTTAAATAATGATGATATCTAATAAAAATAATCAGTTTAGATTTAAATTAATTTAATAGATTTTAAACATAAAATAAGCGACAGGATGGAATTGCAAGAGCGGTGGATAGACTTATTTTATGTTTAAAATCAAAAAATATTATAAAAGTCTAGGGGGAAAAATAGTGGACGAATTAGATATTTTTAATAAGCTAAAAATAGGAGTGGCATCAGATGAAAAAATAAGAGAATGGTCAAAAGGTGAAGTAAAAAAACCAGAAACAATCAATTACAGAACATTAAAACCAGAAAAAGATGGTTTATTCTGTGAAAGAATATTTGGACCAACAAAAGACTGGGAATGTCATTGTGGTAAATATAAAAGAGTTAGATATAAAGGAATAGTTTGTGACAGATGTGGAGTAGAAGTTACAAAATCAAAAGTTAGAAGAGAAAGAATGGGACATATAGAACTTGCAGCACCAGTAGCACATATTTGGTACTTCAAAGGAATTCCAAGTAGAATAGCTTTAATGTTAGATGTTTCTCCAAGAAACCTTGAAAAAATAGTATATTTTGCTTCATACATAGTTACGGATAAAGGAACATCTGATTTAGCAGAATGCCAAGTTTTAAATGAAAAAGAATATCATGAAGCAGAAGAAAAATATGGTAGAGGTTCATTTAAAGCAAAAATGGGTGCAGAAGCTTTAAAAGAATTATTAGAAAAAATAGATTTAGACAAATTATCTAAACAAATTAGAAAAGAGTTAGAAACAGCAAGTGAGCAAAAGAAAAGCAAACTTGTAAAAAGATTAGATACAGTAGATTCATTCAGACTTTCAAACACAAGACCTGAATGGATGATAATGTCAGTAGTACCAGTAATCCCACCAGAATTAAGACCAATGGTACAATTAGATGGTGGTAGATTTGCAACATCTGACTTAAATGACTTATATAGAAGAGTTATAAACAGAAATAACAGATTAAAAAGATTATTAGAATTAGGTGCACCAGAAATTATTGTAA
>OKSA01003437.1_pt1 | contig 11672 bp, 8 predicted proteins | sample 1601181 | NCBI WGS metagenome assembly OKSA01 (sample SAMEA3541538, study PRJEB24748) | human gut metagenome | biome: human gut; feature: human-associated habitat; material: faeces | place: China | collected 2012 | reverse complement strand
ATGACCCGCGCCCAATCAGCAAAAAAAGAATAAAAAATCAAAAATTCTAATCAGCTGTCGTGTATGTCCTAAAATTAAAAGAAATAGAAACACAATCTGATCCGTTAAGATGTGACGCATTTCCGGTTTTGTTTGGGAGGATGTTTGGCACAGTACAGGAATTTGTTTTGCGAATGCCGGCATGTTTTTATAAATGAGGAAATTTCACAACTTATACACATTTCATTGTTACACTATCTAAGAAAGAAAATTCATTACTGTATATTGCCCTGAATAGTTGACTTTGCAACGGATAAGAGGTAATGTAACTGTAGTTTTAAGTCGCTTGTGCTTTATATGCAAAATATATTTTTTGCATGAACGGTTGCAAAAAGAATATAGGGCAGAGCAAAAACAGTAGAAATGGAGGTCTTACGCAATGGATGAAAATAAAGAGGAAAAGAGTACGCAGTATACCGGCGAATATGGCAATTCGGTAGAAGGAAATTATCAGGAAGAAGGATCATCGGTGTATAGTTATTCTTATAATAATAAAAACAGCGAAACAACACATTCCGGTGATTATTACGAATCTAAGAACACAGCAGACAGCCAGAGCACGCAAAGTGCTGCAGAAAATGAGCAGGCAGGTTATCAGAAAAGTGGTTATAATCAGAGCAATAACGGACAGACAGGCTATCAGCAGGGGGGTTATAACCAGAGCAATAACGGACAGACAGGCTATCAGCAGGGCGGTTATAACCAGAGCGGTAACGGACAGACAGGTTATCAGCAGGGTGGTTATAACCAGAGTGGCAACGGGCAGACAGGCTATCAGCAGAATGGGTATGATTCAAATGGAAACGGATCAGGTTACCGGCAGGGGAATTATTACCGGTCGGGCAATTTCCAGAACAACGAAAATCCGAAAAAACCAAAGAAAAATAGAAAGCCAAGAGAGAAAAAGCCGCTTACTTTTGGAAAAAAAGTCGGTCTTGTTGCGGCAGCAGCTGTTTTGTTTGGTTTAGTAGCCGGTATTTGTTTTAATGCAGTGAATTATGTATCAAACCGGGTTTTAGGTGATAACGGTTCGACTTCCGGTACTTCGATTGCCACTACTTCTACAGGAAATGTAGCAACAAGCAGTGCAATTGGCACAAATGATGTATCAGCGATCACGGAACAGACGATGCCGGCCGTTGTAGCGATCACAAGTACAACAGAGGGAACAGCCTATTATGATCTGTTTGGCCAGTATAACAAAGGACAGGATTCAACCAGTGCAGGTTCCGGTTTTATTGTAGGTCAGAATAAGAAAGAGCTTTTGATCGCAACAAATAATCATGTAATTGATGGTGCCAAGACGATTTCTGTACAGTTTATTGATGGTGAAGTATATGAAGCAACAGAAAAAGGTGCGGATTCATCAAATGATCTTGCCGTTGTTGCTGTAAAGACTTCTAAAATGAAGAAATCAACGATGGACAAGATCAAGATTGCAGACCTCGGTTCCTCTGATGATATCAAGGTTGGTGAAATGGTTATTGCAATCGGTAATGCTCTCGGATATGGCCAGTCAGTTACCGTTGGATATATCAGTGCGAAAGACAGAGAGATTACGGAATCTTCTGAAACGAGTTCAAAAGAAAACAAGATCAAAGCAATTCAGACAGATGCAGCAATCAATCCGGGTAACAGCGGAGGAGCTTTGATCAATATGAAAGGACAGGTTGTCGGTATTAATTCTGCCAAGATCGCCTCTTCTTCTGTAGAAGGTGTCGGTTATGCAATTCCGATCTCCGTTGCGACACCGATCATTGATGAATTAATGAATCGTGAGACTTTGAACGATTCACAGAAAGGATATCTCGGAATTACAGGAAGTACCGTATCAGAAGCTGCTACAGCTTATAATGTACCATATGGTGTTTATGTTAAGGAAGTTGCCAAGGGAGGAGCAGCAGACAAGGGTGGAATCAAAGCCAACGATGTCATTACGGCTGTAAATAAGATGGAAGTCACAACGATGGAAAGTCTTCAGGAAAAGGTCAACAGCTATAAGAAGGGTACAGAGATCACGATCACCTTACAGCGAAGTAACAACGGAAAATATACGGAAAAGAAAGTAAAAGTTACTTTGCAGGGAAAAGAATCTTTAGACAGCTTGTCAACAGATGACAGTTCAAGTGCTGATAATTCACAGGATAGTCAGAATAATAACGGTCAGAATGGATACAACCGGAATAATGGTCAGGACAATGACCAGAATGATGGTAACTCAGATAGCGGAAGTCTATGGGATCAGTTCTTTAACTAATCAAATCAAAAGATCAGAATGTCGAAAAGATTGAGAGATCTTTGACAGAATCGAGAGTTTTTTGTCAGAAAACGAACTTTTTGCTGACTTGAATCGTAAGATAACAAATAGAGCATCGGAAAAATCTTCCGATGCTCTTATTTGTAGATACTTTATGTTGTAGTTATAAATTTATCTTTTGCAATTTTGTTGATGTACTCCGGTTCCTGTAAATTTATTTTTTACAATTCTGTTGATGTACTCTGTTTCTTGCAAATTTATCTTTTAGAATATTACTGTTGCAATCTGGCACTTGCAATATTTTTGTAAATATGTTTCAAGATAGTACTTTGGATATTTATGCGTTGTTTTTTTCTGCTTCATATGCTTCGCGGACAGCATGTGAAAGCTGGTCTACACAGGAAGTACCACGCATACCGCATTGAATGCCTTTTAAGCGGTCTTCAATCTGTGTGACGGTCAGGCCGTCAACCAATGAGGCAACGCCTTGTGTATTACCATTACATCCACCTGTAAATGCTACATTTGTAATGACATCGCCATTGATATCAAAATCAATCTGGCTGGAACAGGTTCCTCTTGTTTTATAAGAATATCTCATAATAAATCCTCCCATTTTTGTATAAATTCTTCTTTAACGTTTTTTATTGTTTCATATTATATTACTAAAGTTCTGTATAAGTGATCCGGCTAAACTTTATTTTGCTTTGTACATGATCTGTTTTATACTGTGCGATGTGTGTTGTGTCACATATCGCCTGTTTGGAAATTATGCAGAGGGGTGTCTTTTTAAAAGTTCATCGACAGCCGTTTTCATCACCTCGCCGATACTATCGTGAATGACAAGGTCTGCTTTTGAGTCAGCTGAAGTTGTACTTTTATTGATCAGGACAAGATGTTTTCCGTGAAAATAATCGATCAGACCGGCTGCCGGGTAGACAACTAAAGAAGTGCCGCCGATGATCAGTGTGTCAGCATGGCTGATCGCCTGAATGGTATTTTCAATTGTTTGTTCGTCAAGACTTTCCTCGTAAAGAACGACATCCGGTTTGACGGTCTTGCCACAGACCCTGCATTTCGGAACACCGTTGACACAGTTGGCTTCATCCATGATATATGCCAGATCGTGACGCTCTCCGCATTCCATGCATCGGTTTCTCAGCACCGATCCATGAAGTTCACAGACATTTTTGCTGCCTGCCAGCTGGTGAAGTCCATCGATGTTCTGGGTTACGATACCCAGAAGCTTTCCTTCTTCCTCCAGCTTTGCCAGTGCGATATGAGCCTTGTTGGGTTTCGCATCCTGATAAATCAGATTCTTTTTATAATAATCATAGAAAGTCTCCGTATGTTTCATAAAAAAAGGTCTGGAAAGCATGATTTCCGGCGGATATCCGTAGTCGTTCATGGCGTTGTACAACCCTGCTTCGGAACGGAAATCCGGGATATTGCTTTCGGTGGAAACACCTGCTCCTCCAAAAAACACAATGTTGTCATGCTGATCGATCAGTTCCTGCAATTTCACGATTTTTTCATCCATGATCATCCCTCCTGTACAGTCACACTGTCTACCGATGCAGCATCACTGTTAGCACTTCCCGCATTCTCACCACTTCCGTCATCCTCGGCATTGACTCTTTTTCCCTGTACAACAAATCGTGTAGATTCATTTCCTGTACAGGTAGACAGTGTTACAATCTTATCTTTGATCGTCAGTTCAGTATCTTCTGTTTTAATATCCGAATAACTCTTGATCTTTTTCAGATATTCTTCAAATTCCTCTCCAGGGCCTTTGAACAATGTATATGTGTCACTGTTCACTCCAGTCGTATATGCGGATATGATCTCATACCGATAATTCTTATCCGGAGTCAGAATCCAGAAGTATCTGTCATTGTTATACAGCTTTTCATCTTCCGTAAATTTCTTCAGATGTCCGAACATTGATCCATTTTTCATGTTATGTCCGTAGACCAGTGTATTACAGTCATTGAAATCTCTGCCATTTTCGTAATCCACAAAGATCGTTCCTGCAAAATTATAATTCTTCTCATAGGTCTGATGAAGATATGTCTGATTGTCCTTTCCCTGCACGATCGGATAACTGATATCCGGCAGTGCATCTACGTAGATCCAGCCAATCACATCATCATTTATACTCTTCAGTTTTTCAAAATCAACATCTATTGGCGGTTTCGGCTGTGCGTCCGGTCCTGCTACTTCCGTACTGTCCGGATCACGTTCTGTAACCGCCATTTCTTCAATTGAATTATACTCATTCGTTCCTTTTCTGTATTCTGTATAGATATGATACAGATTGTAGGCTGCATAACAGAACACTGCGATCGCCACAACCAGTGCTATCGTAAGAATCACATCACTTTTCTTTTTTTTCTTCTGTTCAGGCTGTTCCTGTGTACCGTTCTTGTTTTCTTCCATAATCATACTCCTCGTAAAATGGCTTATTCTTATGCTGGAAACACATCCCCTCCAGTATGTACCTGCATGTTTTATATTATACCATATTCTTCTGCACTGTACGTAATCAAATCATTTCTTTTATTTTTTTATCATCTTATCACTTTTGCGAAAAAATGGCTATGAGATTTTCAACAGATATGATAAAATGAACTCATTGTCGTTACTGTACACAGTAACCTATTATCAGTCCAATCGGAGGTATATAATCAATGGCAAAAAAAAATCTTATCGTCGGACAGTCCGGTGGACCGACTGCCGTCATCAATAGCAGTCTCTACGGTGTCGTTTCTGAAGGTCTCTCCCATCCTGACACGATCGAACATGTATATGGTATGGTAAATGGTATCGAAGGCTTTTTAAATGACTGTGTTCTTGATTTCGAAGAAGCTCTTCCGGGCGAAGATCTGAACGGACTCAAATCAACCCCGGGCGCCTATCTTGGTTCCTGTCGTTACAAGCTTCCGGAATCTCTGGAGGATCCGGTCTACCCGGCTCTTTTTAAAAAATTTGAAGAATTAAATATCGGCTGGTTCTTCTATATTGGCGGCAATGATTCCATGGATACCGTCAGCAAACTTTCACGCTATGCCGAACACATCGGAAGTTCTATCCGCGTAATTGGAGAACCCAAAACCATCGACAATGATCTTGTACACACCGATCATACTCCCGGCTTCGGAAGTGCCGCGAAATATGTCGCTTCCACTGTCCGCGAGATCACAACCGATGCCAATGTATATGAAAAGAAATCTGTAACGATCATCGAGATCATGGGACGGCATGCCGGATGGCTGACTGCCGCCAGTGCACTGGCCCGCAAATACGATGGAGACAATCCGCTGTTTATCTATCTTCCGGAAGTTGCTTTTGATCAGGATGTCTTTCTTAAGAATCTGGAGAAAGCATTCGAAAAGAACTGTAATCTGATCGTATGCGTCTCCGAGGGAATCCATGACGCAGATGGTACTTTTATCTGTGAATATGACAGTTCCGTAGGAACCGATACTTTCGGTCACAAAATGCTTGCAGGCTGCGGTAAATATCTCGAAAATCTGGTACGCAGCCGTCTCGGTGTCAAAGCCCGTTCCGTTGAACTGAATGTCAGTCAGCGCTGCTCTGCATCTCTGATTTCTGCCACAGACCAGAAGGAAGCCATAACTGCAGGAAAGTTTGGTGTTCAGGCTGCTCTTAACGGTGAAACAGGCAAAATGGTATCTTTTATCCGCCAGACAGACTCTGAAGGTAATTATCAGATGGTATGCGGACTTGAAGATGTCAACGCAATCTGCAATGAAGAAAAAACAGTTCCACTTACATGGATCACTTCTGACGGACATGATGTCACAGAAGATTTCATCCGTTACGCCCGTCCGCTCATTCAGGGAAATATAGAGGTTCCTCTCGGCGAGGACGGACTGCCAAAATTCGTATACCGAAAATAAACTGCATCCTCTCGGAGCGTTTGGGGCTTTATTGGAATATTACAAAGTAATTTCTTATAAAGTCCAAAATCTCCACTCCCGATTGACAGAGAGTGGAGATTTTATTATTCCTGTTCAAATTCTTCATGATCCTGCTGGATCTTTTCTTTTACTTCTTTCTTTAATTCTTTTTCGTGTTTTTTTTCATCGCGGCTCTTCGGAAGAATAATATTCAGAACAACAGCGATCAGCGTTGCAAGCACCACCGGTGATTTTCCAAAAATAGTAGTTACCCAGTCCGGGAAACTGGCAAGTGCAGCAGATGCCTGAGAGACACCAACTCCAATTGCAGCGGCAAGTCCGACAATGGAAGAATTTCTGTAATCCATTTCTGCTGATGCAACCAGCTTCATTCCTGTCATAGCTATCGAAGCAAACACAGAAACAGTTGCTCCTCCGAGTACACATTGCGGAATAGTGGTAAGAAGTGCCGAAAATTTCGGTACGATTCCGGCAACTCCAAGAATTGCTGCAGCCAGTCCAAGTACCCAGCGATTGATAACTTTAGTCGTTGTTACGATACCAACATTCTGACTGTAAGTCGCTGTCGGAAGTCCTCCGAGCAATGCCCCCAGAATATTTGTCACGCCATACGCCATGATGCCGTTCTGCAGTTCTCTGTTCTCCGGAACTCTGTCCATTGCTCCAATCGTTGTCGCAGAGTAATCTCCGATGGCCTGTACAGAATTAATGGCAAACAGAAGCCCGATCGCAACGCATGCAGAAATCTCAAAATGGATTCCAAAATGCATAAACTGTGGAAGCTGAAATACTTTTGCTTCTCCGACACTTGAAAGATTTACCATTCCAAAAGGAATCGACACCACATATCCTACGAGAATACCGATCAGTATCGAAGCAAGCTTCAGGATTCCCTTTCCAAAATGATTCAGTGCAGTAACAACGGCAAGAGTCAGAAAAGCAACCACCCAGTTCTGCCATGAACCATAATCAGGGTTACTTGTTCCGCCCGCCATATAGTTAATTGCTGTCGGATACAGGGAAAGTCCAATGGTAAAGACAACTGTTCCTGTGATCAGTGGTGGAAAAAATACCCGGATTTTTTTTACCAGGATTCCCATAACAAAAGCAACAATGCCACCTATGATCTGCGCACCAAGAATCGAACTGATTCCATAACCTTCTGCAATTGCCTGCATACTTGGTACATAAGCAAAACTTACCCCCATGATCATCGGCAGTCCTGAACCTAAAGTAAAACCATTCTTCTTTCCAATCGGAAAAAGCTGAATCAGGGTTGACAATGCGGATACAACCAGAGATGCCTGTATCAGGATAACTCTGTCTTTTGCACTCAGGCTATTTCCGCCAACAGCACCTGCCACAATGATTGCCGGTGTTACACATCCTACGATCATGGCAACGACATGCTGTAGTGCTAACGGAAGTGCTTCCTGAAACTTCGGGATACCATTCAGTTCAAAAATACTACCTCTTTTCATGATTCCTCCTGCCCGGTTTTCAATATTGTTTTCTCATCTGTGTATTGAAAATCCTTTTTCTGACTGTAATTGCTCGAACAGTCTTATTTTTTTAGTAATTATAACAAATTTAAGGCTCAAAAACAATTCGTAAGCCTTAAATATTTTGCTGTCATAGATACTAAAGTTTACTGTCTTTTTTTGTATACTTTTTCTCAATACTCAAATTAGCTAAACAATATTTAACCAATCCTATCTTCTCACGTCAGCAACTCAAACGTATGATACAAGTCTACTCTGCCATATCCCCAGTCCGGGTTGGGATAGACCTCCCCAGCCTCTCGCACTGCACCTCTGCTCAGATAGTGTTTTACACTGTTTCCAGTAAAATATGGCTCATTTCCCCGGACCAGTGCCCACTCAAAAAGGAGTGCTGCGATCCCTGCCGTCTGTGCGGCTGCAAGACTTGTTCCGGTAGCCGGTGCAAACTCCTTTCCCGGACCGATTGAAGCCGTCAGAATTCCTACCCCTGGAGCAGCAAAATCGGGTTTTACGATATTTTCTGCATTGTATCCACGGCCTGCCTGAATGAACAGGCTGTTATCCCGATGCTGATATGCTGTGACGGTCATCGCATCTTCAGTATCTCCAGGAGCAGTGACCGTATAATCCGGTGATGACTGCAAAAAATAGGTTTCATCAGAAATCATCCCTCTTACCGGAAGCCATATATGAAACCTGCTTTTTCCCGGTATTTTCTCTTCCACCAGAAACTTCCAGATTCCCGATGCTGGATGCTGAAATCGAATAAAGATCAGCGTGTTTCCTGTTCTTCTTTCAATTGGCACATAATTCACCAGTACTTTTGTTTCTACAAATACAAAAGACAGTTCCTGCGTTCTGTTCTTTAAAGCTGTGCTGACTGACAGTTTTTCCCCTGTCGGTGACTGAATCGTCATATAATAAGAACCGGGAGAGTCTCCCCAGAATTCTGTCATAAATCCTCTGGTACTCTCCCGGTCACCAACTCGTAGTTCTACAGTATCTTCTGTATCATTCGGTCCAAATTCTCTCAAATAATGGTGTCTGGCCGTTCCTTCATTTCCGGCAGGAACAGATACTGCGTTCTGTGTAAATGCTGCAATACTGTTTATATATTCATTCAACGGTCCCTCTCCCTGATGTGCCCCCATACTTGTTCCAAGACCTATGCAAATGGAAAGTGGCATCTGCTGTTCCTGGGCGATAAACAGCACATAAGAAATTGCCAGCATAATATCATCTTCCTGAAAAATATCGATATCTCGCGGTAAAAGATAAAAATCCCGAAGATAATTTTTTGCCTGCTTCAGCTTCACAATTACAATTTCTGCCTCTGGCGCTGCCCCGCAAAAATTATCTTTTTCAATCCGATATCCGGCAGCTGTTGCTGCACTTCTCGTCCCATGTCCATTTGTATCACTGGAAGGCACAATTTCCCAGGGATTTTCTGATGCTAGAGCCTGTTCGATCTGTTGTCGGCCGAACTCTCTGCCAAACGGAATTCTGCCATCTGCTCCGCCTTCCAGTGTTTGATCCCAGATACTAAAAATCTTACTTTGCACGCCATTATGAAATGCCGGATGAAGATAATCGATTCCGGAATCAATAACCGCAACCAGAGTTCCCTTTCCCTGTAATTTGAGATATGGATGATTATGCAGCCTTGTCACCCCAGATGTACTCAATGCACCTGTATCCATATATGTATAGCACCGTGGTATGGATGAGTAGGAATAACTACTCAGTTCCAGTTCCGGCACCTCCTGCATCGGTACATACAAAATCCCGAACAGATCATTTACGATCTGAAAGGTCTCATCAGACTCATAATCAAAACCACCATGTGTATTCTGTTTATATCGGATAATAAAATTTTCATACTGTTGATTCTGTGCCGGTACAGGCATTATACTCACGCTCCGGTCATTTCGGTCTTCCCTATCAGCCTATGAATACAGATCATTTTTTATGACAATCAAATGCTTTTATAGATCGGTTGCTGTTTTCTTCTTTGATCGGATCACCAGTATCAGTATTCCTGCCACCAGGATAAACAAACTGATAAACTGCGAAGTAGAAAGCATTCCTACACTTCCTCGAATCAGATCACCCCGGAAAAATTCCAGGACAAACCTGCCGATGCTGTAAAAGATCAGATAGCAGGCAGCCACCTGTCCATCCTTTTTTTTATGACGTGCAATATAAAGAAGGATTCCAAAATGCAGAAAATCCAGCACACTGGAATAGATCTGTGTTGGAATCAACGCCACATGGTTCGGTGCAAAATCCGAATTCTGGAATGTAATAGAAAATATGCTATTTGTCTCACGGCCATAGCAACAGCCTGCCAACAGACATCCAATCCTTCCAAATCCCTGTGCAAGTGCCACTGATGGCATCACCAGATCAAAATATTTCCAGAAATCTGTCTTTTTGATATAGCAATACAGACAGCCTGCCAGAATCCCGCCGATAATACCTCCATATACAACAAATCCATCTGAAATCGTATCCAGAATATAATGTGGATCCCGTACAATACTTTTCCATTCCGTGATCCAGAATAAAATCTTTGCACAGAACATTCCTCCCAACAGGCACCAGATCACAAGAGAAAATACATGCTCATGATCCAGTTTCTGTTTCTCTGCACGTCGATTCGTAATAATCCATGCAGCGATCACGCCCACTGCAATCATGAATCCATATCCATATACCGTCAGTGGTCCTATAGTAAACAGTTCATTTCTCATATATCCTGTCTCCTCTCCCGGATCTGCGGAAAGTATTTTTTCCACAATTCAAGAAGTTTCTGATTCGCCCTGTCATTCAATAGATTTCTCTCGCATGCATCAGGATCACATTCTCCACAGATATCCATTCCCAAAATCTGCTGTTGTTGCAGCACGATTTCCAGAAACTTTTGAAGTTTCTCAAGGCTCATATCACCCTGGCTCCATGTTGTTGACGCATCTGCTGTACACAGCACATCTTTATCCACGGAAATATACATTGGAAGATCTGCACGCAGATTCCTGAAAAATGTATTCTTTTCCTCACCTGTCATTGCCAGCAACTTTTCTCTGGACAAAAACTGTACTTTCTGCTGAAATTCCGGTTCAACCTGCATATAGGCCTCTTCATCCGGTCCAACAAGAATTACCTCTTGCAGCATCGGTACTTCTTCCAAAGATGCCGCAATCCATCCACCACAGGATAAAAGGCCTCCAAAGGCCGGCAGTTGCATATCCGTATGATTATCAAATACCAGAAGCCGGAATGGATGTTCCATCTTTGACAGCCACAGCCGGCTTACATAATGATAATTTCCTGAGTCAATGAAATGTATGCCATTTCCCGTATAGTTCTTTATATCATCCAGTATCCGGTTTTTCGCTTCCTCATCACAGTAACAGTTACTTCCCGGTAAATCCTGTACCTCCAACCAGGATATATCTTCCTGCATTTCTGCATGGTTCCGGTAAAACTGCTGTTCTTTGTAAATTCCGGAAAAATTCATGATCACAATTTCATTGTTCTCTGTTCTGTTTTGTTCTTTATTAATAGTCTTATTTTCTACCATAGAAACATCTTACCATGAAAATGCCAAAAAAGGAACCAGTGTCCGGAGACACTGATTCCTTTATTCTTTTCCACCTTATAAAAAGTGTACTTCTCAGGCTTTGTTAACGGATCCGAAAAGTTCCATTTTTTCTTTAACTGTAGCTTTGATTGCTTCAGTTCCTGGAGCAAGAAGTTTACGTGGGTCAAATCCTTTACCCTGCTCGTCCTTGCCTTCTTCGATATATTTACGTGTAGCTGCTGCGAATGCAAGCTGGCATTCTGTATTAACATTGATCTTGGATACACCAAGGTCGATTGCTTTCTTGATCATATCTGCCGGGATACCTGTACCACCGTGAAGTACAA
>OKSA01003429.1_pt1 | contig 11695 bp, 10 predicted proteins | sample 1601181 | NCBI WGS metagenome assembly OKSA01 (sample SAMEA3541538, study PRJEB24748) | human gut metagenome | biome: human gut; feature: human-associated habitat; material: faeces | place: China | collected 2012 | reverse complement strand
CTGATTCTGTGAAAAATACTGTTCATCCCGTATCCCTGTCCTCTCTGCATGTTCCGCCGGCGGTCTTCCCTTTTCTTACCATCTGCCATGCACGGCTGTCCCTGCCGCGCTCTGTCTTATGTCCGGTACGCCATGTTCCGGCTGTCCATACTTTTACTTCTTATCTGTAATCTTCCGACACTTCCATGTACTCTCGGCTGCGATACTCCTCGTTTAGTTCCCGCAATTCCTTTTCGCCATATCAATACTCCTTTCCGATCTCATCCTCAATGCCATACATTTTCTTAAACCGTTCCAGATCCGCCGGCCCCTTAATCAGCATCACTTCCTCGATCTTTCCCGTATGAAGATCCTTGAAACCGGCAATCTGCTCGCCGTTGCAGATGCTCGCCTTAATCACCGGCTTTTGGCTGGCTTTATCATAAGTCTGTGTGGAAATTTTTTTCTTAAACAGTTTCATTGTGGTCACCTTCTTTCACGTGGAATGATTATGTCTATTTCTTTTCCCTTAAGTACGGTTACAAAAACATTCATAACTCATCCTTCGTATCCCGCATAAAAGTCATTGCGCATTTTGTAAATCATACTCGCAAATATATCCCATTTTCCCAGTGTATTGCGGTGATGTTTCCAAAAGATTATCTGGTGCCTCGAATACATAAATTTGATTTGTTTCTTTATTATACTTTACCAGACCACAATCCGTTTCATCTCGTTCTGGTTTCCATTCCTGTTCACTATATGCATAATCTGGCCAGTGATAATCCCCAAAATCATACCTTGACGGCATAACATTCTCGTAGCTTCCGTCAGAATTAATCCAACGAGATACATAAAATGTATCTCCAACCCATTCACTGCTTCTATAGCCAACAAATAGCGCATAGCTTTCCATCCCTTGTTCCCGCATCTGAGCAGCTATCGTGTTTGCTTCTTCATTACAAGTAATGGTTGCAAGATATCCACCTTTTTGCTTACAGGCTTCCTGCGCTTCATCCCATGTAGTATCTGCTGCAATGAATTCATACCGGTGATCATAAGAAATCCACTTACCTGTCTTAATCTGGTACACAAATTCGTTATATGTTTTGAAATTATCAGGATATCTGCTCTGCTCCAAATCATAAAACTCCGCAACCTTCGAATCAAATGTTTCTTCGCTTACCTGTTCACCTTCCCACTCATAGGTAAGTGTATCCGGAGAATTCTCATCCGTAAAATATGCTTCACCAGATCCGACAACTGTAAATTCCACGTTTTCGTATTTTGTAATACTTAGCGGATAAAAACCCATATGACCCGTGTTAGTATAAACCAATCCACTTTTTTCAATGTACTGTGATCCAATTCTCGAGAAATATCCCTCGACTATTTCACCATCATTGTACCCAATAATAGCTTGTCCCGAAGCCTCAATACCTGTATCAATGAACATTTCTGGGATATCATCATCATCTAAATAAATAAACGTAAAAGAAACTTCTCGCGCGCAAGGCGCTACTTCCGTATTAAGATAATCCAAATACGCTTTTCTCCAGGCATCTTCTGGGTCGGACTGCGCTAACCCTTCCAGCGTTTCTGTCCCTTCAGATGACTCGTTTGGTATTGAAGATTTCTGTTGTTCAGACGTTGTATCTCCCGTTGACATTGAGCCGCATCCTACCAATGATGAAAAAACAAATATAAAAACAATCCATCTCATTTTTTCCATGTTATTCATCCCCTTAGATGATGATTTATATTTTTACGCATCAAATGCATTTTTTGATAATTATTATACTAAAATTCCAACTAAAAAGCACCCCATAATGATGCCTTTCGTTTTTATTGAAAATTTCATCCACCGCTTTCTGAATATCTCCTTTTCCACGAGTCGTTTCTATAATATTCAAAACTCTACTCTGACTCTCGCTGATGAAGGGTGATAAGCTTGTCAAGCTTGCTAAAATACTGTCCTATCCTAATTTGTTCTTCCTTTTTAGGAATTAAATATTCAGTCAAAGCAATCACTGACCAATTAACGTATATTTGAGTATTACCTTGTGCCTGTTTGATTATTTTTTCTCTAATATTAGGAGTATTTAACATCTCATAAATAAATAGTGAATCATATTCCTCGTCATTAATCTCGATTCGTTCTGTTCGTTGGTTATAGACATAAACCCCTGATTTTTCAATCAATAACGCTCTTCCAATAATATTTCCTAATGTTGTTTTATCATTCAATATCATTGTCAAATCACCTTTATTTAATACTCGTTTCAGAGTCTTTTCTGACTCAACAGCTCTTATCCCTTGGTCATTATAAACACTATTTTCGGAATAACTTCCAATGCTTATTACTTTGTATTTTCCATCCTCTGAAAATTCAGATTCAATTGATGTACCACCTGTTGCTATTCCAAAGTCTTCTAACTTACGCTGTTCCCAAGCAATAGCGAATATATCACATAATATCTTTGAATCCATTAACCAGCGAAAAACCGAGGCAAAAATTATTAGTACGAATAATGCTTGGGAACAGCGTAAGTTGGGGGAATACGTAAGCATAACGTCTGGTGAAGCACCTTCAAAATTTGAAGTGGGAACAGAATTGTATGTTAAAGTAGACGATTTGAATTACAACGACAAATATGTCGTTGATACTCAAAATAAAGTTGCTGAGCATTCAACTGTAAAAAGAGTAACAAAAGGGAGTGTTGTTTTTCCAAAAAGAGGTGCGGCTATTATGACCAATAAAGTTCGTATTATGGGAATTGATGGCTATATGGATACGAATATGATGGCACTTACTTCTGAAAAATTAGATTCGGAATTTTTGTATAATATTATTTCTAAAGAAGGTTTATACAAGATTGCTGATACATCAACTATTCCTCAGATAAATAATAAACATGTTGAACCTTATGAAGTTACAATACCATCATTAGATGAGCAACGGAAAATTGGAGCGTATTTCAAACAGCTCGACCACCTCATCACCCTTCATCAGCGTAAGTTGGGACACGTAAAGGATTTGAAAAAATCTATGCTTCAAAAAATGTTTCCGAAAAATGGTGAGTTATATCCAGAGGTTAGATTTCCCGGATTTACTGCTGCTTGGGAACAGCGTAAGTTGGGGGAAGTGGCGACATTTATCAATGGCAGAGCGTATTCTCAAGACGAATTATTAGATGAAGGTAAGTATAAAGTTCTTCGTGTAGGCAATTTCTATACAAATGATTCTTGGTACTATTCTGATTTAGAATTACCGGACAAGTTTTATGCGCAAGAAGGCGATTTGCTTTACACATGGTCTGCAACATTTGGACCGCATATATGGCATGGAAACAAGGTTATTTACCATTATCATATATGGAAAGTTGAACTATCAGACAAGTTAGATAAAACTTTTACATTACAATTATTGGAAGAAGATAAAGCAAATATTTTAGCAAATAAAAATGGCTCTACAATGGTTCATATCACAAAAGAAGGCATGGAACAAAAGCAAATATCTATTCCATCAAGCGTTCAGGAACAAGCTCAAATCGGTGCCTATTTTGAGCAATTGGATAACCTCATCACTCTTCATCAGCGAGAGTTAGATCACCTACAGTTGCTGAAAAAAGGTATGTTACAGCAAATGTTTGTATAAGAAAAGAAAGGATAGAAAAATGAGTGATTTAAATACAATATCATCCCAGTTATGGGCAATGGCTAATGAATTAAGAGGAAATATGGATGCCTCAGAGTATAAGAATTATATTTTGGCGTTTATGTTTTACAGATATCTGTCTGAACACCAGGAACAGTATCTGGTTTCAAATAATGTAATTGATGTTGAAGAAGGTCAGACAATAAATGAGGCTTATAAGGTTCAAGCAAGTGGAGATGACCTAAATGATTATATTAAAGACATATCATCTGCACTTGGTTATGCAATAGAACCAGATGACACGTGGGCTTCTCTTATGGACAAAATTGATAACAGTGAAGTGATTCCAAGTGATTACCAGACAATATTTGTTAATTTTGATGAACATGCAAAACTTAACAAAGAAGCAGAAAAAGATTTCAGGGGAGTTTTTAATGATGTAAATCTTGGTGATTCTAGACTTGGATCTTCTACAAATGAGCGTGCAAAATCATTAAATCGTATAGTAAAGCTAGTCGATAGCGTTGAGTATAAGTCAGATGATGGCAGAGATATTCTTGGAGAAATTTATGAATATTTAATTGGCCAGTTTGCAGCCTCCGCGGGGAAAAAGGGTGGAGAGTTTTATACACCGCATGAGGTATCTAAGATTTTGGCAAGAGTGGTTACAGATGGGGTTGAAGAATCAGATAGTGTATTTAGTGTATATGATCCAGCATGTGGTTCTGGGTCGTTGCTTTTAACCGTTCAAGACGAGGTGCCAGGTGGTAGTAATGCGGGAGCGGTTAAATTTTATGGACAGGAACTTAATACAACAACATACAACCTTGCCAGAATGAATTTAATGATGCATGGGGTGTCTTTCCAGAACATGAGCTTGTCTAACGCTAATACGCTGGAGAGTGACTGGCCAGATGGTCCAGATGCGAAGGGGATTGATCATCCTCGCTCATTTGATGCGGTTGTGGCTAATCCACCATATTCAGCACATTGGGATAATAATGAATCTAAACTCAAAGATCCTCGATTTAAGGATTATGGAAAGCTTGCACCAAAAACAAAGGCAGATTATTCATTTGTGCTTCATGGGTTATATCATCTCAACGATGAGGGGACAATGGCTATTGTTCTTCCGCATGGAGTGCTTTTTAGAGGTGCGGCAGAAGGCGCTATAAGACAGAATTTGATTGAGCATCCATGTGGGAATCGAATTTATGCGATTATTGGATTGCCTTCAAATCTTTTCTATGGAACGGGTATTCCTACCATAGTTATGGTATTGAAGAAGAAACGTACTACAAAGGATATATTTTTTATTGATGCTTCAAACGATTTTGAAAAGGGAAAGAATCAAAATAAGCTTTCGGAAGAGAATATTAATAAAATTATTGCAGCATATCGAGAAAGAAAAGATATACCTAAGTATGCACATTTAGCAAGTATAGAGGAGATCCGGCAGAATGAGTATAACCTTAACATTCCTCGTTATGTAGATACTACTGAGGAGGAAGAGGAAATTGATATTAACAAGATCAGAGATTTACTGGCTCAGGATAAAAAAGAAATTGAGGAGTTAGAGGCTCAAATTGCAGAGCAGTTTAAGCTGCTTGGTATTTAAAGGATTTTAAGTAATCATATTGTAGAGAAAGCTTGCAGAACCTAAAAAGACTGCAAGCTTTTTCTCGTATCATCGACGTGTGAACAGTGTTTATGAGTTAAGATTAGATAGAGACCTCATAATGATGTCTATATCTTTGCTTTCAAGTTCCTGAATGATATGAAGATAAGTCTTCTGCGTAGTTGTAATATTTGAATGTCCTAATCTTCGGGCAACACTTGCAATCGATACTCCGGCAAATAGTAGAAGAGATGCATGTGTATGTCGTAAACCGTGAATTGATATTACAGGCACTTCTGCATTGCGGCAGTGTTTGGCGAGAAGATCATTTACAGTAGAATTATAAACCTTTTTATCCACAAAAATCGGTTCATCTTCTGGAAGGTGTTTGATTAAATCTGCAAATTGAATTACTGTCTGCCAATCTAAAGGAATCTTTCGGACAGAAGATTCGTTCTTAGTAGGAAGAAAACCTCCATCACCTTTATAATCCCAGGTTTTTGAAACAGAGAGTAGCTGGCGACTCAAATCAAAATCTTTTGGTGTAAGAGCTAATGCCTCTGAAAATCGCATCCCGGTTTTTGCTACTAACAGAATAAGCCAATCCATGTTGATTTGATCTGAAAGATTAAGGTCGTCCAGCAATTTGTGAAGTTCATATTGATTTAGGTATTTGGGTTTCTTCTCACGAGGTGTCTTGCCCTTGATAATGGCTTTTCTTGTTGGGTCATGAAGAATTAGCCCTTCATCTACTGCATCTAAAATTGCACATTTTAGATGATGATGAAAGTCCATGGTTGTTTGTCTCTCGTGTTCAGCAGCATAATCATTTAACAGTTTTTGGTATGTAATGCGATCAAGATCATTGATTACAAGCTCAGGTATTAATTTTACTAACCATTGATGAGCCATGTTATATTTATTCATGGTTACTGGGCGGATGGCGCCTTCTTTATATACAGAAATCCATTGCTTATAGTAATCGCAAAATAACATGTCACTTTTGATAATGGTGGTTTGCATATGTAAGAACTCCTTTCATGAAAATCGTATTACACGTCGATGAAGTAGTATAATTATTATTGAATATAATTGGGAGATGATCAAATCTGATGTGTATGGGAGGCTGTCGTTGATGAAGAGTGATGAGGTGATCGAGAGATTGAAAATAGTTACCTATCCAAACTTGTTCTTCTTTTCTAGGAAACATATTTTCCAACTTAATCAGCTTATTTACTGCCAATCCAGGTTGTGCTGATTGGTCAGAATATTGTCCCAAATTCATCGTATCTAACATGTAGTATATGAACCTTGTATTATTCTTTTCATTGGCTTCAACAACCACCGCATGTTCAGTAAAATAAGCCTTTCCGATAGAATAATTCATATTTCCACATAAGGCTCCTTGCCTACCAATTAGCGCAAACTCCCCATCATGATTATAGTTAGAAGTATACCCTCTTAATCCATTACCACCATATACTGGATATTTCCCGCTTTCACTTATCTTATCCGCTTTTAAAGAGTTACCACTTTTGAATTCTTGTGTAACTGTTCCCAGCTCACGCTGTTCCCAAGGTTCCGTAAATCCGGGAAATCTTAGCTTTGGAACATTCTTTTCTTCACTCATCTAGTTTCCCTCCCATTATTAAAGCCCATTGTACCATCTCCTACCTTTCTGCCATTTTATCAGCCAACTTATATATCGCATCTCTCAAGCCATTACGATACTTAATTTTAGAAAGAGCCTGTACTTCTTCATCAAGAGCCATGGTCTTGTACTCTTCGCTTGCTCTTTTTATAATGTCACTTATCTCACCAGCATCATCTAAATCTTGTTTGCCATAATGGTGACTGCTAAATAAGCCTCGCATTCCAGCACTTGTAATCACATCTGTAATCCCCCATTTTCCACGGAAATTAAGGAATACTCTGTCGACACTTATGGTATTCGCAGCATGAATTACATTTTCGCAATCCTTAAGATCTGCCGGATATGTAAAATCAGAACCTTCTGGTGGATATTCTCCTTTTCGAATAGCGTCTGCGGCATTCAAAATCTTTGTCGCATAGACACGGTCATCGAGCCCATTTGCAAATTGATCAATTTTCTCCTTTGTCTCGTCAGCTTCCTTGTCATTACCTTCATGTACGGCATTTAACAGCTTATTAACCAACTCTGTGAGATAATCATAATCAATCTTAATATCTTTAATATGAGTCATACGAAGTTCTATCTGATATACAGGTATATCCTTGCTATTTGAAATATAAGCCTTAAGCTCATTCGTAAGGACAGTTGTCAACATTATTTCCTGCTCCGGTGTCATACCAATTTTCCGAATCAACTCTTCCGGATTATTGTAATCAAATCCCTCATCTGCCTTGTTCTCAGGATCGCAGTCATACTGTTTAAGTTTTGCCATTCCTGCATTATAATCACGAATCAGCTCAAGCATATTATCCTTCTGTTTCTCAGATGGCGGCAGCTGAACAAATCCGTTTGTTAAATCAGATAATTCTTCTACAATTTCTCGGACCTCGTTAAGAACATCATTAAATTCTGGTGCTGTGATTCCATCCTTAACATTCTGCTTACTTCTTTCTTCATCAGACAGATTAGCAGAATTTTTATTGGCATAAACCGCCAAGGCTTCATTCATAAGCTTCTCGTTTTGTGCCGGCCAGCGATAATTTACAATACGTCCCCATGGTTTTTCCTGCATGTCAGCCACTCTGTTCGTTCTTGAGTACGCCTGAATCAGTCCTGCAGCTTTTAACGTCCTATCAACATATAATGTGTTTAATTCTGGCGCGTCAAATCCTGTAAGCAACTGATCTACCACAATTACCAAATCCAGAAAATTCCCATCGCTGGCTGTTTTATTTAATCTTGATATTACGTCCTGTGTATATCCAGAAATATCTTCCATGCCAAAGGCTGTATTAAAATTATGATTGTATACATCAATTGCCTTATACAACCCCGTATTTGTTGCAAGCATGCTATCATTGTTTGTATTGTTCACGCTAAATGTCACTGCCACTTTCAATGTTGGCAATCCCTTTTTTTCACGCTTCTGGTTCACTCTCTGAAATTCTTCAAAGTACATCATTGCCATTGGTGTACTGGCTTTTCCTCCGCCCACATGTGTGGTGAAAAGAGCGTTATACTTTCCATTATTTGAGCGGTTTTTCCACTTATCAAATATGTCTTTTACAACCAACTTTATATGATCTGGATTCTCATCATAGAAACTAGGCTCAACGGCATCATCCATATCTTCTTGGGTTAAGTTGTCAATCTTAGCCTTAATTCTTTCTTCAGACCACTTAGGATACTTCTCCCGATAAAAAGCTGGAAGATATTCTTTTTTCATCACATCTTCTGGAATAGTAGTCTCAAAATCCACCTTAAATCCTAATACATTCCTGTCAGCAATAGCTTCCCGAATTGTATACGGATGGAGTAACGGACCAAAGATATCTTCGGTTCTCAATCCCTTTGTTGTCTCATCAAACATTGGGGTTCCTGTATATCCTACCCATGCAGCATGCTTAAACGCCTTTTGAATGTTCTCAAATGAATCTCCACCGGTAGAGCGGTGTGCTTCATCAACTATAAATACAATATTTTTTTCTGGATCCTTAAATGATTTTCTCTTAACAAGAGAATCCAACTTCTGCACAGATGTAACGATAATCCCATTAGCCTTCGATCTAAGTTTACGGTTTAAATCCGTAGTATTGGTTGTATCCTGCACAATACCCTCAAAATCATCTGTCGCATCAGGGTCATATGCTCTATAATTTTCATTTGTCTGCTTTGTCAACTGGATACGGTCAACCACAAAGACAACCTTATCAACCTTGGGCATACGGCTCGCTAACCAAGCCGTCTTAAATGATGTAATTGTTTTTCCCGATCCCGTGGTATGCCAAATATAGCCCACTTTATTATTTCCGAGATCAAAATCTACCTGTTTAAGACCCTCAATCACTTCTTGTGTCGCATAAACCTGATATGGGCGCATCACTTTCAATGTCTGCTTGTTTGGTGTACCATCAAGTATCATATAATTTGTTGCCATCTGATGAGCCATTGGAATAGACAACATAGAATCGGCAAACTCTTTCCAGTCTCTTACAATAGTGTTATCCTCTTTGCGTTGCCAATTAAATGCAAAATCCTTGTTAAACTTCTCAGAAGTTGTATTTGCCATATATTTTACATTATTGGGTGTCATTGCAATAAGAATCTGTAATACCGAAAAGATGTCACCATACTGACCTTCATCAATATATTGATGCATCTGATTTAAAGCTTCATTAACATCATGAGTATCTTTTTTTTCTTCGATTTGAATCATTGGCAACCCGTTAATCAACAGCGTTGTGTCAAAGCGTCGATTCATTTTACCATTTATAACTGCCGGACGTTCAATCTGATTAACCACCTGATAAACAGTATCACCCGCCCCAATCTGCTTTTGGTCAAATACTGTCAAAAATACATGTCTACCATCATCAAGGTCTATCTCTATCTGAGATACACCGTTCAATCCATATAGGAACTGACCAGCTTCATACGGTGTGTGTAAATCCGAAATAATTTTCTTTACCTGATTAAACTCTACCTCACTCATAGGATGTTCTAATACATTTTGATTATGCTGCTCAAGTATTTGCTTGAAATTATCCCAAAGCTGTGATGTTGTTTTTATATTAGGTTCGTGTTTCCAAAGTTTGGTTTTCACAAACTTATTCCCCAAACCTACAGCCGAAAATTCTGGAATACCCGCTAAACACTCAGGTTTGGTAATTGTTCCTGTCGTAATATACTGAATTAATTCTGTTTCAAACTGATTTTCATTCATAAGTCTACCTCCTTAAGCTTTTCTAATGTTAATGCTCTTTCTGCATCAGCTACTCTTATTTTTAATGCACGCAACCGTAATTGTTTAAAATATATATCCCCGATAATCTTCTGCTTCTCGTAAGAACTCAATTCTGGCAATTCAAGTTCCCTAAGTTGTTTTACAGTATGTTTTAAGACAGCTGAACCCTGAAGACCTTTTACCCATTGCTTTCTTATAAACATGCTCTCATTCAACAAGTACACCAGATATTTACTATCGACACAATCTTCTGGAATCAATTTTACATAATTCTGCGTGTACATATAGCCTTGATGGGTTTTCCCAACAATCGTTGTTCTACCAGAAATCAGACTGAATAAAATATCTCCCTCTCTTACCAGGCTAAGCTCATCCATTGTAGATATTACCTTCGCACTTTCATTGCTTAATTCAAGTCCAACTAAGTCATTCTCCAACTCCTGCTGTCCGTATGAATAATAAGTTGGTGCCGTACCTGCCACAGACTCCTTTATTCTGAATTGAGGAGTTCCCGCCATAATTGTAACAACATTTTCTATCCTCATTCTTGTGCCTTTCTGTAATTACATTTTTATTGTTATGAGTTTATCGTACTCCTAGAAGTAAAAGTTGTCAATATTATTTTTTGTAATTTTCTGCAATTACCTTTTCATGCTTCGATTTTGTTATTGATACAGTGTAAGTCTTGAGAGCTACTTAGTGAGTTCAATGCCATAACGTCGTATCTTAATTCTGTTTTTTTGAAACGCCTTACAACTTCTCTACACATTCAAAAAAACAGATAGGACATTGAAAAATATCCTATCTGTTGTATCACTCCTCATTTTCAGTTGCTATTGCATCAGTCTCTTTTCTATCTTCTTATCAACATTCCACTGGAAATATTGAAACGTTATCCTTGAATTCTCCGCTATTGCCGTATGAATCCTGTCAACATTATAATAAATGCTCTCATTCATCGTCTTGACACGGCCAGCCACAAATACCTGCCGATGCAACTGAGAGGCTTCATATTTGCTCGCAAGACCCTCGATCTTTTTTATCAGCTCGTTGGACTTCTTAACTGTGATAAATTTTGCCGACTGCACAGAATCAACCAATAACTTTAATTCTGCAAGCTCAAACTGGCGGTTTCCAATATGGTAGGAATATGTTCTGTCCCCCTGGATTCCAATAATATCTAATCCGTATACCCTAAGATTTTCAATATCATTATACAAGCTTTTACGTTCCGCACTTATGCCATATGCCGCAAGGGCGTCAATCATTTCCGGCATCGTAATGCTGTGTGTTTCGTCCGTTCGCTCAAGCAAAATTTTCATAAGATATATCAGTTTCAATTTTTGATTTGACGACTTAGGCATGGCACACCTCCAAAACACACAAACTTCCCTTATATGATAGCATAAATAATCCTAGTATGTTGCAGTGACATACCCATTCCATGGGATTCTGACTCTTCATTTCCTCAGTAACTCTCTCTGTGCCTCTGCATCTGTCCAGCTATTTTCTTTCTACTCTTTCCAGATCAATCCCGCAGAC
>OKSA01003428.1_pt1 | contig 11695 bp, 9 predicted proteins | sample 1601181 | NCBI WGS metagenome assembly OKSA01 (sample SAMEA3541538, study PRJEB24748) | human gut metagenome | biome: human gut; feature: human-associated habitat; material: faeces | place: China | collected 2012 | reverse complement strand
ACCATGCCTTTGCCCCAGATGTTGCACACGATCACGACACCCAGTGCCACAAAGGCCAGGATCCAGTTGGACTGGCAGTTTTTGATAGCAGAGGGGGCCAGGATCAGGCCGATGGAAATGATAATGGGGCCAGTGACCACCGGCGGGAAGAACCGCATGATGCGGCGGATGCCGAAGGTGGAGATCAGCAGGCTGGCCACCAGATACACCAGACCGGAAAATGCGACGGCTGCACAGGCGTAGGGCAGCATCTTGGTATTGGCCACGGTCAGGTTGCCGTCTGCATCTGCCAGCATGGGGGCCACGATGGAGAAGCCGCCCAGATACGCAAAGGAGGAGCCGAGGAATGCAGGCACCTTCTTTTTGGTAATGAGGTGGAACAGCAGGGTGCCCAGACCTGCACACAGCAGGGTGGTGGAAACGCTCAGGCCGGTGAGCAGCGGCACCAGCACCGTTGCGCCGAACATGGCAAACATGTGCTGCACGCCCAGAATGAACATGCGGCCTGCGCCCAGCTGGCGCGCGTCGTAAATGCCTTTGGAGTAATCGATCTTTTCGCTCATGAAGTTTTTCTGCCTCCTACAGAACTCGCAGCCCCAAAAAAAGAGGCACCGCCGTCAGCAAAACGGCAATGCCCCTGAAATTTGGGAACAATGATCCCGCCCGGAAATGAGAAGTGCAATACAGCGCAGTCGATGATTCTTGTGCAGCATGGTGCGCTCCCCCTTTCATTCAGGCTCTTTCCAAACCGCCGCCAAAAGCCCCGCAAAAGGCCGCAGCGGGCAGTCCTTCAAGAGATTATAGCAGACTTTTTGCCGCCGTGCAACCATTTTGCTTAATTCTCCTGTATTTCCAGCCCGGAAGTTTGCGCCGCTTCTCTTGCAATCCGGCCCAAAGCGCACTATAATATAGCCTACCATTGTAATCTGTATTATAAGAGAATTATCAGGAGAGTTTATGATCTATCTGGATTATTCCGCCAATACCCCGGTAGACGAAGCGGTTTTACAGCGCTTTTGCGAGGTGGAGCGCAATTGCCCGGGCAATGCCAATTCCCGCCACGCAGCAGGCACTGCCGCAAAGGCTGCCATCGATGCCGCCACCCAGAGCATTGCCCGCAGTCTGAATGTGCAGCCCGCCGAGATCATCTATACATCCGGTGCCAGCGAGGCCAACAACTTTGCCATCAAGAGCATCGCCCGGCTGGAGCGCCACCATGGCAGACACATCATCTCCACCCCGCTGGAGCACTCCTCGGTGAGCGGCAGCCTGACCGCCCTGCAGGAGCAGGGATACGAGATCGACCTTGTGGACATCCGGCAGGACGGCACGGTGGACCTTGCCCACCTGAAAGAACTGCTGCGCCCGGACACCATTCTGGTGGCCGTCACTGCCGTGGACAGTGAGCTGGGCGTGGTGCAGCCGGTGGCCGAGATCGCGGAAATGTTGAAGGCCTGCCCCCACTGCCACTTCCATGTGGATGCCACACAGGCCGTGGGCAAGCTGCCGGTCAGCTTTGCGGGCATCGACACCATGAGCCTGACCGCCCACAAGTTCTACGGGCTGAACGGCATCGGTGTGCTGGTCAAGCGGCGCGGCCTTGCGCTGGAGCCACTCATCCATGGCGGCGAGAGCACCACCTTCTACCGCAGCGGCACCCCCACCGTGGCGCTGGCCTGTTCGCTGGCGCTGGCGCTGGAAAAGGCAGTGAGCGAACTGCCCGCCCGGGTGGAGCACATCCGCGCCCTGAACGCCCGCCTGCGCACCGGGCTTGCCCAATACCCCAAGGTGCGCATCAACAGCCCGGACACCGCCGTGCCGCAGATTTTAAACCTGAGCGTACAGAACGTGAAGGGCACCGTGTTCCAGCGGGAGCTGGATGCCAGGGGCGTATGCGTCTCGGTCAAATCGGCCTGCTCTTCGGACGGCCTGCCCTCCCGCGCCGTGTTTGCCGTGAGCCATGACCGGCGCAACGCGCTGTCCTCGTGGCGCATCAGCCTGAGCCACCTGACCACGGAACAGGAGATCACCGATTTTATGCAGGCCTTCGATGCCTGTTACAACGCCCTGACGCAATAAAAAGGAGTATTATGAAGCAAGATCCCCCCGCCGACCAGCAGCGAGGGGATCTTTTTTACTGTTTTTGAATGCCGAACAGTCTGCGCAGAATGCCGCGCAGCGCCTTGGGGCTTCGGATCACAACTACCTGCATATGCTCCCCGCCTTTCCGTTTTCTGGCCCATCCTATGCAGGCAGGGGCCGGAACGTTCCGGCAAGGGCAGCAGCGCTCAGTCTGCGATGGTCTCCACCACCACCAGCGCACCGCTGCGGGTGGAGATGGTGATGCAGTCCGACCCGGCAGCGTACTCGTTGCTGACGCCCAGCGGGTAGCTGGCGGTCAGTTCCGCATCGGTCAGCTCATAGTAGGAGCCGCGCTCGCACACGCCCTGCGCCCTGCCCTCCATCGGGAAGGCCGAGAAGAAGAAGTACTTCTCCTTCGGGTAGCGGCGGGTCTCGCCGGGCATCACGTAGGTGATGCGGCTGCGCTCATCCAGCAGGGTGGTGCGCACACCGCGCTGTTCCAGCCCAAGGCCGGTGCACAGGTTTGCAAGGGTGTGTTCCACCCGTCTGCCGCCAAGGCCGCCCAGCAGCAGCACCTCGTCAAAGCCCTTTTCCGAGACCAGCTTTGCGGCATACTCGGTGTCGGTATCGTCCTTCACATGGGGCAGCACGATGATATCGTCGTCCTGCTGTTCCGGGCAGGGGGCGGTGTCAAAGTCGCCCACGATGATGTTGGGTCTACGCCCCAGAGGTGCGCAGTTGCGGTAGCCTGCATCACAGGCAATGATAAAGTCGTCCGGCCGCAGGGCCTCTGCCAGCTCCGGAGAAACCGGGCAGGCCGAAATGATCACACAGCGTGACATGAATCTCTTCCTTATCCTTTATACTTTCGGGCGCTGCCAATCCTTCACGTCCTTAACTTCCTCGTACATGGCGCAGTAGCTGTCGTACCGGGTCTGGGAGAGTCTGCCCTCGGCCAGTGCGGCGCGCACGGCACAGCCTTTTTCGCTGCGGTGGGAGCAGCCGGTGAACTGGCACTGGCCCAGATAAGGCCCGAACTCCGGGAACGCATGCTCCAGATTTTCCTTGGGGATGAACCCGGCGCGGTTTGCTTCCAGACTGGCAAAGCCCGGCGTATCCGCAATGCGCCCGCCAAAGGCTTCAAAGATCGTCACCTCACGGGTGGTGTGGCGGCCGCGGCCCAGCTTCTGGCTGATGGCACTGGTCTCGCGCTCTGCTTCCGGCAGCAGATGGTTCAAAAGGGTGGATTTTCCCACGCCGGAGTTGCCGCAGAACGCACACAGCCTGCCGCTGATCCACTGCTTCACCTCGTCCAGCCCGCCGCCGGTCTTGTAATCGATGCGGATGAACGGCAGGGTCGATTTTTCGTAGGCCTTACGCAGGAATTCCGCCTCGGCCAAGTCGCCCTTGGTGCACACGATCACCGGCTGCACGCCCTTGTCCACCGCAATGGCGGCAAGCTTATCCAGCACCAGCGTGCTGGGCGTGGGCTGGGTGGTGCTGGCCACAAGGAACAGCACATCCAGATTTGCCATCGGAGGCCGCACGAACACATTTTTGCGCGGTGCGATCTCGGCAATGACGGCTGCACCGTTCTCGGTCTCCAGCGTCACCTCATCGCCCGCCACCGGCGTGATCTTCTGTTTGCGGAAAATGCCGCGGGGCTTGCATTCCACAATGCCCTCCGGCGTTTTTACATAGTAAAAGCCGCCGATGCCCTTTGTGATATATCCCTTCATGCACGCCTCCGTCAGCTCAGCAGCGAGGACCACCAGTCGGTCAGCGGTTTCTGCGAAGGGTCGCCGCTGCCCGCTGTGCCCTGTTCGGTGCCGGTCTCGGTGCTGGAAGAAGAGGAGCTGCTGCCAAACAGGCCGCTCCACCAGTCGCCGCCGGTGGTGCTGTCGCTGGGTGCTTCCGGTTCCGGTGCAGGCTCCGGCCCTGCGCTTACCACAATGTTCACGCGGCCGTTCAGCTTTGTGGTAGAGCCTGCCGCCGGGTTCTGACTGATGACAGTACCCACCGGCTGGTCGCTGTACTGCTCGGTCTGGCTGCCAAGGCCCAGATGGTTCTGCACCAGCAGGGTGCGGGCATCAGCGGTGCTCATGCCGGTCAGCGAGGGCACCTTGGTGGTGGTTGCCACCTGCGGGCGGCTGATATACATCACCACAGTGCTGCCTGCAGCCACCTGACTGCCCGCCGCCGGGTCGGTGCGGATCACCGCGCCGGATGCCACAGAGGGATCCACAGCCTGCGTTACCAGCACCGAGACACCCAGCTCCTTGAGCTGCTGCTCTGCATCGGCCTGCACATAGTTGGTCAGGTCCGGCACGGTAACGTACTGGGTGCCAAGGCTCACAGTCAGGGTCACATTCTGGCCCTCGCGCACCGTGCGGCCGGACACCGGCGACTGCTTATAGATATAGCCCGCCGCATAGTTACTGTTGTACTCCTGCTCCCAGGTAACGCTGATCTGGCCGGAGACCACCTGCTCGGTGGCAGCAGCCTCGTCCTGCGTCATGCCGATATAATCGCCCAGCGTGATATCGGCCTTGTTGTTCATCAGGTTGGAGGAATCGTTCAGGATCATCCAGCACAGCGCAAGGCACGCCAGTGCAAATGCAACGGTAACGCCGAACAGTGCCGGCAGGAAGATGGTGCGCTTTTTCTTGCGCGGTGCGGCCTTTTTGCCGCGGGGCGCAGGCTTTTCGGCCTGACGGTTTGCACGGTTCTGGTTCATGGTACGTTTCACCACCTTTTCGGGAGCATCTTCTGTAATATACTTGTACTCGAACATCACGGAGGGGTTGTGCACGTAGGTGTCCAGCGCATCCAGCATTTCGCGGGCGGATGCGTAGCGGTTCTGCGGCAGCTTTGCCATGGCCTTTTCGGTGATCTCCACCAGTGCATTCGGCACCTCCGGCGCGATCTCGTGCAAAGACTTCGGCTTATCGGAGATCTGCTTGATGGCAACTTCCACCATGTCGTCTGCATCAAAGGGCAGATGACCGCTGAGCATCTCGTACATCATCACGCCCACCGAGTAGATATCGCTGGTGCAGTCGGTCTCATCGCCCTTGGCCTGCTCCGGGCTGATATAGTGCACGCTGCCCATAGCCTTGCCGCTCAGCAGCTGGTTCTCGGCACGGGAGATGCGCGCAATGCCAAAATCCATCATGCGCAGCTGGCCGTTGTCCAGAAGCATGATGTTCTGGGGCTTGATGTCCCGGTGCACCACACCGTTGGCGTGGGCATGTTCCAGCGCCTTTAAGATCTGGGAGATGAAGTGCACAGTCTCCCGGTTGGTCAGCCTGCCGCCGCGCTGGTTAAGGTACTCGCGCAATGTCATGCCGTCCACATATTCCATCACGATATACTGCAGATCATCATTCACCGATACATCGTACACTTTTACGATGTTGGGGTGGTTCAGCAGCGAGATGGCCTTGGATTCATTTTTAAAGCGGCGCACAAGGTCCGGGTCGTGCATATACTCCTGCCGCAGCACCTTTACCGCCACCACGGTACCGGCAGGCACCGGGCCGTTGTGCCCCAGCATGACCGCCTTGTAGACGTTTGCCATGCCGCCGGAACCGATCAGCTCCCGCACCTCATACAGGCCGTCCAGCTTTTTGCCGATCAGGTTGTCCATCAGCGCACCTCCTCCACACACAGCAGCAGCGCGGTGATGTTATCCGGGCCGCCGTTCTCGTTGGCCGTGCGGATCAGAAGGTCCGGCAGGTCGTAGAACCTGCCGGTGCGCAGCAGCTGTTCCAGCTGTTCTCTGGGCACGGCATTGGTCAGGCCGTCCGAGCACAGCAGCAGGATATCCCCTTTCTGCAGCGGTGCGGTGGTGAACTCCGAGTCCAGCCGGTAGTCCACGCCCAGCGCCTTGGTGATGATGTTCTTCTGAGGGTGGTGCTCGGCTTCCTCCACGGTAATGGTGCCGCAGTCCACCAGCTCCTGCACATAGGAGTGGTCGTGGGTGAGCTGGGCAAGCCTGCCGTCCCGGTACAGGTACGCCCGCGAGTCGCCTGCATGACACAGGAACACCTTGCCGCCGCGCACCAGTGCGCACACAGCCGTGGTGCCCATGCCCGCCAGCGATTCCTCACGCAGGGCCTTCTGGAACACAAAGCGGTTGGCGCTGAGCAGGCTCTTTTTCAAAAAGGTCTCCTCTTCGCCGGGCAGGCACTTGGAAGCATACTGCTCCTGAAAGCAGCGCTCGATCACATCACATGCGCTCTGGCTGGCTTCCCTGCCGCCGCGTGCACCGCCCATGCCGTCGCATACCAGCAGCCATGCGGCATCGCCGGGCAGTTCTCCTGCGCGATAATCGTCCTGATTATCCTGCCGGACCCTGCCGACATCCGTTTTTCCTGCAAGTTTCATAGGCTTCTCCCTTTAATATTTACGCTTTCCCGTTCATTTCGTCACGGCGCAGCTGGCCGCATGCGGCGCTGATCTCGCTGCCAAGGCGGCGGCGCACCGTAGCGTTCACGCCAAGGCTCTCCAGCTTCTGCTGGAAGCGGTGCACGTTGGCTGCATCGGTGGCCGAGTACGGGCTGCCGTCCACCGGGTTGATGGGGATCAGGTTGACATGGGCACCCATGCCCCGGATCAGGTTTGCCAGCTGTCTGGCGCAGGCATCGGAATCATTGACACCGCGCACCATGGAATATTCAAAGCTCACGCGGCGGCCGGTGGTGTCCTGATAGCGGCGCACGGCCTGCATCAGCACTTCCACGGGATAGGCATCGTTCACCGGCATCATGCCGCTGCGAATCTCATTGTTGGGTGCGTGCAGCGACACCGAGAGGGTCAGCTGCAGCTTTTTCTCGGCCAGCTGGTCGATCTTGGGCACCAGACCGCAGGTAGAAAGGCTGATGTTGCGCATCCCGATGTTCACGCCCTCGGGCGAGGTGATGTTCTCCAGAAACTTCATCACTTCGTCAAAGTTATCCAGCGGTTCGCCAATGCCCATGAGCACGATGTGGGAAATGCGCTCCCCGATATCCTTCTGGGCGGTGTAGATCTCAGAGCAGATCTCGCCGGCTTCCAGATCGCGCACGCGGCCCGCCTGGGTGGACGCACAGAAGCGGCAGCCCATGCGGCAGCCCACCTGCGTGGACACACACACCGTGTTACCGTAGTGGTAGCGCATCACGACGGTCTCGATGCAGTTGCCGTCCGCCATGCGCAGCAGATATTTTACCGTGCCGTCCTTTGCTTCCTGCCTGCGCTCGATCTTGGGCGCGGCAATGTAGAAGCTTTCTTCCAGCTTTGCCAGCAGGGTCTTGGGCTGGTCGGTCATGGCAGAAAACTCGGTGACCAGCTTCTGGTGCACCCAGTGGAAGATCTGCTTTGCCCGGAAGCCCGGCTGACCCATCGCTTTCAGTTCAGCGGTCAGCTCTGCCAGCGTAAAGGAAGAGATACAGCGTTTTTGTTCCATTGTGTTCTCCTATTGTTTTTTACGAACAAGCCACCTGTTTCATTGCAGCTTTTCCCCGTTTTTCTGCATGGCACACAGGAAAAAGCCGTCCATGCCGGTACGGGTGGGCACCGAAAGCGCGCCGTGCTCCCCTGCCGTCATCCCGGCGGGCAGCGCTGCGGCAGGCTCCACCACCGTAAACTCCGGGTGGCGGGCCAGAAATGCCGCGATCTGCTGCTGGTTTTCTGCCGGGTCGATGGTGCAGGTGGAGTACACCAGCCTGCCGCCCGCTTTCAGCAGCTGTGCCGCCGTATCGAGGATGGCCGACTGCGTGGCCAATAATTCAGCTTCGCGGGCCGGTTCCAGCTTTTTGTAGCGCAGATCCGGCTTTTTTGCCAGAATGCCAAGGCCGCTGCAGGGCACATCCGCTAAAATGCGGTCGGCCTGCGGCAGGGCCGGGTTCACCTTTGTGGCATCGTTGCACAGGGCTTCCACATTAGTCAAGCCCATGCGCTGCACTGCCGTGCGGATCAGGCCCACGCGGTTCTCGGCGGCATCGCAGCTGTAAAGCCTGCCGGTGCTGTGCATCTGCTCGGCCAGCAGGATGGTCTTGCCGCCGGGCGCGGCGCACAGGTCGATGACTGTTTCTCCGGGCTGTGCGTCCACGCAGAGCGCCGCCAGCTGGCTGGCCTGCCCTTCCACATGGAAGTACCCCTGCCGAAACAGCTCATTTTCCGCCGGGCTGCCCTCGAAGCGGGCCAGCACACTGCCGGGCACAATGCCCCGCTTTGCTTCCTTTGCGCCGGAAGCCAGCAGCTTTGCACAAAGCTCATCGGCACTGCCTTTCAGCGGGTTCGCCCGCAGGCTGGTCATGCCGCCGTCGGCCTTGTAGGTAAGGATATCCAGTGCTTCGTCCGGGTAGTTTTTGTGCAGAAATTCCGCCACATCCCGCCCGGCAGAGCCAAGCACCATAAGCCGTTCCACTTCGTTTTTGAAGCTTGCGGTGCTCAGGTCGTAGCTGCACGCCTTGCGCAGCACGGCGTTGACCAGACCGGATGCGCTGGATTTTTTGAAGGCGCGGGTCAGCTTGACGGCTTCGTTCACCGCAGCGGACACCGGCACCTGCATATAGCGGGCCTGCGCCAGCGCCGCGCGCAATATTTCGCGCACCGGTGCATCCAGCTTGGCAAGGCCCTTGGGCAGGAACTGGCACAGGATGTAGTCCAGCGTGCCCCGGTGTTCCAGCACCGTGTAAAAGATGGCGCTGGCAAAAGCTTTATCGCGGCCTTCCAGCTGCTGGCGCTTGAGTTCGGCATCCAGAACAAGGTTGGAAAAACCATCCTGCTCCTGCCGCACCAGCGCCGCTACTGCCGCCGCGCGGGGATTCGCCGCCATCAGAGGATATCCCCCGTTTTCAGGCGCTGACCGGCCGCAAAGGCGGTGCCGTCCATGGGCTTTTTGCCTTCCGGCACCACATTCAGCAGCTGGACGGCCCCCTCACCGCAAGCCACCGTGAGCGGCTTTGTGGCCAGCACGGTGCCGGGCGCTTCGCCGTGAGCTTCCACGGCACGGCACTCCATCACCTTGAGCTTTTTGCCGCCGGAGGTGACGAACCATGCACCAGGCCACGGGTTCATGCCGCGCACCCAGTTGTGGATGTGGGCAGCCGATTCGGTCAGGCGGAACTCTGCCATCTCCTTGTTCAGCATAGGTGCATGGCAGGCGTTCTCATGATCCTGCGGCTGGGGTTTCAGCGTTCCGGCGGCGATGGCGGGCACCACCTCGCACAGCACCCGTGCACCCACGGCAGTCACGCGGTCAAACAGCTGGCCGCTGGTCTCCTCCGGGTCAATGGCGATCTTTTCGCAGCAGAGCACATCGCCGGTGTCAAGGCCCTCGTCCATCTGCATGATGGAAACGCCGGTCTCGGCATCGCCGTTCAGCACGGCCCACTGCACCGGGGCGCTGCCGCGGTACTTGGGCAGCAGGGAGACATGCAGGTTGATGCAGCCGTATTTCGGCGCTTCCAGCACAGACTTCGGCAGGATGCAGCCGTAAGCCACCACCACGATCAGTTCCGGGGCCAGTGCGCGGATGTTCTCGTCCTCGCTGCCGTCCCGCAGGGTGCGGGGCTGGAACACCGGCGTGCCGTGGGCAAGGGCCACTTCCTTGACCGGGGGTGCGGTAAGCACCTGCTTGCGGCCAACCGGCTTGTCCCGCCGGGTGTACACCGCGCAGATGTCATGCCCGGCGGCATACAGGGCTTTGAGGCACTCTGCGGCAATATCCGGCGTGCCCATGAACAAAATGCGCATTACTTGTTTCCTTTCGCTTCGCGGGCAGCTTTTTTGCCCTCTTCGGTATCCTCATAGAAATACTCGCTGGACTGCATGATGGTAATGCCGTCCAGATGGTCGTTCTCGTGCTGGATGCAGCGGCCCAGCAAATTCTCAGCTTCCAGCTCGAACCACTCACCGTGGCGGTCCTGTGCGCGCACCTTGACCGCGGCGGGGCGGGTCACAGCGCCGTTGTGGCCCGGGAAGGACAGACAGCCCTCGTAGGCGGTCTCTTCTTCCTCGGATACAGCCAGAATTTCCGGGTTGACGAAGTCGATGAACTTATATTCGTAATCTTCGGGGATCTCCTCGGGCGCGTCGGTGGTGTCCCACACCACGAACAGACGGCGCAGCATGCCCACCTGCGGGCCGGCCAGACCCACGCCGTCGGCGGCGATCATGGTCTCGTGCATGTCGTCCAGCAGGGTAGCCAGACGGTCATCAAAGGTGGTGACGGGGCGGCAGACCTTGTTCAGGATGGGATCGCCCTCTTTTACAATGTTACGGATAGCCATTTATGGTACCTCCAAATCAGATGTCACCGTCCGAGTGCAGGTCCACCGCAACGGTGGCCTTGGACGGAAGTTTTTCCTGTTCGTATCTTTCCAGTGTGCTGCGCACGAGGTCGCGGAAGCGGCGGTCGTTGCGGCACTTGATGGTAAGTTTGTAGCGGTAGGTGTCGTTGATCTTCTCAATGCTGCCGGGCGTGGGGCCAAGCACCCGCAGCGGCAGATCCGGCTGTTTTGCCGCCTGCTGGCCCAGCAGGGCCGCAAAGCGCGCCGCCGCCCGTGCCACCTCGATCTCCTTTGCGCCTGCAAAGCCAATGACGCACAGCCCGCAGAAGGGCGGGTACAGGCCCAGCTTGCGGTAGGCGATCTCCTGCTCAAAAAAGGCATCGTAGTCCTGCGCGGCGGCAAGGTTCAGCACCGGGTTATCGGGGTCGGTGGTCTGGATGATGGCAAAGCCCGGGTCTCTGGCCCGTCCGCTGCGGCCCACCACCTGCGTGATGAGGCTGAACACGTTCTCATACGCGCGGAAACCCTGCGCAAACAGCAGCGAGTCGATGCCCAGCACGCCCACAAGGGTCACATCCTCAAAATCCAGTCCCTTGGCCACCATCTGGGTGCCCACCATGATGTCATATTCGTGGTTCGCAAACCTTGCCAGCAGCTTTTCGTGGGCATCCTTTGCGGCAGTGGAATCCTGATCCATGCGCAGCACCCGCGCATCCGGGAACAGCTTTGCCAGCTCTTCCTCGGCTTTCTGGGTGCCGAAGCCCCGGTACTGCAGCTTGCCGCCGCAGGCGGGGCACACAGTGGGCGGTTCCATCTGGCTGCCGCAGTAGTGGCACAATACCTTGTGCGCCGCTTTGTGGTACACCATCGGCACGCTGCACTTTGTGCACTTGAGCACCTCGCGGCAGTCCTCGCATTGGGCCATGGTCTGGTAGCCCCGGCGGTTCAGCAGCAAAATGGTCTGCTTGCCTGCATCCAGATTGCGGCGGATGGCATCTTCCAGCGACAGACTGATCTCCCGCGGGTTGCCTGCCGCCAGCTCTGCGCGCATATCCACGATCTGCACCGTGGGCAGCGGGTTGCCGCCGTAGCGCTGGGTCAGCCGCACCAGCTGGGTGCGGCCATGCTGGGCCGCGTAAAAGCTCTCGGTGCTGGGGGTGGCGCTTGCCAGCAGAAGCAATGCACCGTTTTCCGCTGCGCGCTGCCGGGCCACCTCGTGGGCAGAATAGCGGGGCGCGGATTCCGAGCGGTAGGTGTGCTCCTGCTCTTCATCGATGATGATGAGCCCGATGTTTTCCAGCGGCGAAAAGATGGCACTGCGGGTACCCACCACG
>OKSA01003421.1_pt1 | contig 11717 bp, 6 predicted proteins | sample 1601181 | NCBI WGS metagenome assembly OKSA01 (sample SAMEA3541538, study PRJEB24748) | human gut metagenome | biome: human gut; feature: human-associated habitat; material: faeces | place: China | collected 2012 | reverse complement strand
ATCGCTTTGGAAATCAGTCTTCCCGGTATAGACAAAATACAAATGAGCCAGGAACTTTTTTACCACCTCTTTTTCCGTTAAGGATCTTCCACCTAATGTATCTCTATCTTGCATAAAGAACAGCAATGCTTCTGAAAGAGCCGTTGAAAAAAGCCTGTCATTTCCGGTAAGGAATGGAATCCCATCAGCTTTGCATTGCAGCCATTCAATCGTTTCCGACAATACCGCTGCTTGACGGAAGTCCGCTTGTGCCACGCTTTGCAGAAGAAGAGGCGCTGACAAATAGGTTGCAACAAATATTACAGCCTTTGAAACATTTTTTTTAGTCGATTGACATAAATCAACCGTAATTTGCAACAGCGATAAAGAGAATATTCGTACTTTTAAATTAATAACATTAAACTAATGCCTGGTATCATGAAGAACAAAAAACTTCTTTGCAGCGTTTGTTTCCTGTTTGCTTTCATGTCGGCCCTGTGGGGGCAAAACATTACGGTAAAGGGAAACGTTACTTCTAAAACGGATGGGCAACCGATTATCGGTGCTTCTGTCGTTGAAACTACAGCTACAACCAACGGAACAATTACAGACTTCGATGGTAATTTCACTCTTTCAGTTCCGGTCAACTCTACTTTAAAGATTACGTATATTGGTTATAAACCGGTGACCGTAAAAGCGGCTGCTATCGTTAATGTACTACTGGAAGAAGATACCCAGATGGTAGATGAAGTTGTCGTAACAGGTTATACTACACAGCGTAAAGCCGACCTGACAGGTGCTGTTTCTGTAGTAAAAGTAGACGAAATCCAGAAGCAAGGTGAAAACAATCCGGTGAAAGCCCTTCAGGGACGTGTCCCCGGAATGAACATCACCGCCGATGGTAATCCGAGCGGATCGGCTACCGTACGTATCCGCGGTATCGGTACGCTGAACAATAACGACCCGCTTTATATAATCGACGGTGTTCCTACCAAAGCCGGTATGCACGAACTGAATGGTAATGATATTGAATCCATTCAGGTTTTGAAAGATGCCGCATCCGCTTCTATCTACGGTTCGCGTGCAGCGAACGGCGTTATCATCGTTACTACCAAACAAGGAAAGAAAGGACAGATCAAAATCAATTTCGACGCTTCTGTTTCCGCCTCCATGTATCAGAGTAAAATGAACGTATTGAACACTGAGCAATACGGACGAGCTATGTGGCAAGCCTACGTGAACGACGGTGAAAATCCGAACGGTAATGCTTTGGGATATGCTTACAATTGGGGATACAATGCCGACGGCAATCCGGTATTATACGGAATGACTCTTTCCAAATATCTGGATTCAAAGAATACAATGCCTGTGGCAGACACAGACTGGTTTGACGAGATCACTCGTACTGGTGTTATCCAGCAATACAATCTTTCCGTCAGCAACGGTTCGGAGAAAGGTTCTTCTTTCTTTTCTCTGGGATATTACAAGAATCTGGGTGTTATCAAAGACACGGACTTCGACCGTTTCTCGGCTCGTATGAACAGCGATTATAAGTTGATTGATGATATCCTGACCATCGGTCAGCATTTTACATTGAACCGCACGTCGGAAGTGCAGGCTCCGGGTGGAATTATTGAAACCGCACTGGATATTCCTTCCGCTATTCCCGTATATGCTTCGGATGGTTCATGGGGCGGACCGGTAGGCGGATGGCCCGACCGTCGTAATCCTCGTGCCGTACTTGAATACAATAAAGATAACCGATACACCTACTGGCGTATGTTCGGTGATGCTTATGTGAATCTAAGCCTCTTCAAAGGATTCAATGTTCGTTCTACTTTTGGTCTGGACTACGCAAACAAACAAGCCCGTTACTTCACCTATCCTTATCAGGAAGGAACACAGACCAACAACGGCAAGAGTGCAGTGGAAGCCAAACAGGAACACTGGACCAAATGGATGTGGAATGCCATTGCCACTTACCAGTTGGAAATAGGCAAACATCGTGGAGACGTAATGCTAGGTATGGAGTTGAACCGTGAAGACGACAGCCATTTCTCCGGATACAAAGAAGACTTCTCTATCCTTACCCCCGACTATATGTGGCCCGATGCAGGTAGTGGCACGGCACAGGCATACGGTGCCGGTGAAGGTTATTCACTCGTCTCTTTCTTCGGCAAAATGAACTATTCTTATGCCGACAGATATCTGCTTTCGTTAACTCTCCGTCGGGACGGTTCTTCCCGGTTCGGTAAAAACCACCGTTATGCCACTTTCCCTTCCGTATCTTTGGGATGGCGCATCACACAGGAGAACTTCATGAAAGAACTGACCTGGCTTGATGATCTGAAATTGCGTGCTTCGTGGGGACAGACCGGTAATCAGGAAATCTCCAACCTTGCCCGTTATACTATCTATGCACCTAACTATGGTACAACCGATTCTTTCGGCGGACAGAGCTACGGTACGGCATACGATATCACAGGTTCTAACGGTGGAGGCGTACTTCCTTCCGGTTTCAAACGCAACCAGATCGGTAATGACAATATCAAATGGGAAACAACGACACAGACCAATGTCGGTATCGACTTCAGCCTGTTCAAGCAATCACTGTATGGTTCACTGGAATACTACTACAAGAAAACAACAGACATCCTGACTGAAATGGCAGGAGTAGGAGTGCTGGGAGAAGGCGGCAGCCGTTGGATAAATTCGGGTGCAATGAAAAACCAGGGTTTTGAATTTAATCTGGGTTATCGTAACAAGACTGCCTTCGGACTGACTTACGACCTGAACGGAAACATATCCACTTATCGGAATGAAATTCTTGAAATGCCGGAAACGGTAGCTGCCAACGGCAAGTTTGGTGGTAATGGTGTGAAGAGTGTAGTCGGACATACTTACGGCGCACAAGTCGGTTACATTGCCGATGGCATTTTCAAGTCGCAGGATGAAGTAGACAACCATGCTACTCAGGAAGGCGCTGCTGTCGGCCGTATCCGTTACCGTGATATTGACCATAACGGTGTGATTGACGAAAGAGATCAGAACTGGATTTATGATCCTACTCCCTCTTTCAGCTACGGATTGAATATTTATCTGGAATATAAGAACTTCGATCTGACAATGTTCTGGCAAGGCGTTCAGGGAGTGGATATAATCAGTGACGTGAAGAAGAAAAGCGATTTTTGGAGTGCTTCCAATGTCGGCTTCCTGAATAAGGGAACCCGTTTGCTTAATGCCTGGTCACCTACGAACCCAAACTCTGATATTCCGGCATTGACCCGCAGTGATACGAACAATGAACAGCGTGTCTCTACTTACTTCGTAGAAAACGGTTCTTTCCTGAAACTGCGTAATATCCAGTTAGGATACACCGTTCCCGCTGTTATCTCCAAAAAAATGAGAATGGACCGCCTGCGTTTCTATTGCAGTGCACAGAACCTGCTGACCATCAAGAGCAAGAATTTTACCGGAGAAGATCCGGAGAACCCGAACTTTTCTTATCCGATCCCTGTGAATATCACGTTCGGACTTAACATCGGATTTTAACTTACTTCATCAATAAAACGAATGATCATGAAAAAGATAATATATATAGCAACAATCGGAATTACCTTGCTGACAACCAGTTGCGACGATTTTTTGGACCGTCAGGTTCCTCAGGGTATTGTGACCGGCGATCAGATTGCTTCTCCCGAATATGTAGACAATCTGGTGATTTCTGCCTATGCCATTTGGGCGACAGGTGATGATATCAACTCTTCTTTCTCTCTCTGGAATTATGACGTACGTTCCGACGATTGCTATAAAGGTGGTTCGGGAACAGAAGACGGCGGTGTGTTCAACGCACTGGAGATTTCTAAAGGTATCAACACTACCGACTGGAACATCAACGATATATGGAAAAGACTGTATCAATGCATCACCCGTGCCAACACAGCCCTGCAATCACTCGACCAGATGGATGAAAAGACTTATCCGTTGAAGAACCAGCGCATTGCCGAAATGAGATTCCTGCGCGGACACGCTCACTTCATGTTGAAACAACTGTTCAAGAAAATCGTTATTGTAAACGATGAAAACATGGATCCGGATGCTTACAATGAACTGTCGAATACCACTTATACCAATGACGAGCAATGGCAAAAGATAGCAGACGACTTCCAGTTTGCCTACGACAACCTGCCGGAGGTACAAATAGAAAAAGGGCGCCCTGCACAGGCAGCCGCTGCTGCTTACCTTGCAAAGACTTACCTGTATAAAGCTTACCGCCAGGACGGAGCCGACAATACCCTTACCGGAATCAACGAAGAAGACCTGAAACAGGTCGTGAAATACACCGATCCCCTGATCATGGCTAAAGCCGGTTACGGACTGGAAACGGACTACAGCATGAACTTCCTGCCGCAATACGAAAACGGTGCGGAGTCTGTATGGGCCATTCAGTATTCCATCAACGACGGTACTTACAACGGTAACCTGAATTGGGGAATGGGACTGACCACTCCGCAGATATTGGGCTGCTGCGACTTCCATAAGCCGAGCCAGAATCTGGTGAATGCTTTCAAAACCGATTCGCAGGGAAAGCCCTTGTTCGGCACCTATGACAATGAGAATTACGAAGTGGCTACAGACAATGTCGATCCCCGTCTGTTCCATACAGTGGGTATGCCGGGCTTCCCTTATAAGTACAACGAAGGTTACATCATCCAGAAGAATGATGACTGGAGCCGCAGCAAGGGACTTTACGGATATTATGTTTCTCTCAAAGAAAATGTAGATCCCGATTGTGACTGTCTGAAGAAAGGTTCTTATTGGGCCAGTTCTCTGAATCACATTGTGATCCGTTATGCAGACGTATTGCTGATGCGTGCCGAAGCTTTGATTCAGTTGAACGACGGACGTATCACCGATGCCATCTCATTAATCAATGAGGTACGCAGCCGTGCTGCCGGAAGCACCATGCTGATCTTCAATTATAAGGAGGACTACGGAGTGAACTTCAAAGTGACTCCTTACGACCTGAAAGCTTACGCTCAGGACGAAGCCATGAAAATGCTGAAATGGGAACGCCGTATAGAGTTCGGTATGGAAAGCTCACGTTTCTTTGACCTCGTAAGATGGGGAGAAGCCAAAGATGTCATCAATGCTTATTACGTGACGGAAGCATCCCGTTGCTCTATCTACAAGAATGCGGGCTTTACGGAAAATAAGAACGAATATCTTCCTGTTCCATTCGAACAGATCAGCGCAAGTAACGGAAATTATACACAGAATTTTGGTTGGTAACCAACTATCCTAAAACAAAGAATACAATGAAATCAATCATAAAACAACTCTATACTATCCTGTTGGTGACTGTGGCATGCCTTACAGTCACAGGATGTAGTGATGACTTCAAATCCGGTCTTCGTCTGAACGGAGATGTTTGGGTGAATTCTATCCGGCTGGATGAATACGCAGGAACTGTCGACTATCAGAATAAGGCAATCGTAGTAGGAGTGCCCTACGATTACGATATTACCCGCATGGTGGTCACAGAAATGAATCTTTCCGAAGGAGCCAAGGCTAGCATCGCTGTCGGTGAGACAATCGACTTTTCTCTTCCTGTATCTTTGACGGTGAAGAATGGCGATGTACAAATGAGCTACACGATTACCGTGAAGAGAGATGAGGCAAAGATACTGACCTTCAAATTGAATGATACTTATGTAGGAAAGGTAGACCAGTTATCGAAAACCATTTCCGTAGTCGTTCCGCTGACAGTGGATATCACTCAGTTGAAAGGTACGTTTACCGTAACGGACGGGGCTACTGTGACTCCGGCATCCGGAAGTATTCAGGACTTTACGAATCCCGTTACTTACACGGCAACTTACCGTTCGGCAGTAACTCCTTATGTGGTAACGGTTACTCAGGGAAATGTGATTCCGACTGCCTTTGTCGGTACAGCTTCTTCCGTCAGCCTTCTGACGAGTCCCGAAGAGAAAGCCGCTGCCCAATGGATGATGGATAATGTATCGATGTCCGAATATATCTCATTCAAGGATGTAGTGGACGGAAAAGTAGATTTAGGTAAATATACCGCTATCTGGTGGCATTTCCACGCAGACAATGGTGACAATCCTCCTTTGCCGGATGACGCGAAAGCGGCAGCGGAGAAGTTTAAAGTCTACTATCAGAATGGTGGTAATCTGCTGCTGACCCGTTACGCTACTTTCTATATCGCCAATCTCGGCATCGCCAAAGACGAGCGTGTACCGAACAATAGCTGGGGAGGAAACGAAGACTCGCCCGAAATCACCTCTGCTCCGTGGAGCTTCCTGATTACCGGCAGTGAATCACATCCGTTATTCCAGGATTTAAGGTGGAAAGATGGCGACAAGTCGACAGTCTATACCTGTGATGCCGGCTATGCGATCACCAATAGCACAGCGCAATGGCATATCGGAACAGATTGGGGAGGGTATGACGACCTGAACGCATGGCGTAACCTGACAGGAGGAATCGATCTGGCACATGGAGGCGACGGAGCGGTAGTCATTGCCGAATTTGAACCGCGTTCCAATAGCGGACGTACGCTCTGTATCGGTTCCGGCTGCTACGATTGGTACGGCAAGGGAGTAGATGCTTCTGCCGATTACTATCACTACAATGTAGAGCAAATGACTCTCAATGCAATCAACTACTTGTGTAAATAAAAAGAATAAGCAACAATGATGAAAAATATGATCTTACCTATAGCATTTACCGCACTGATAGCTTCGATGACTGCTTGCAGTGACGAGACTGACCCCATCTTGACTCAGAAAGACTGGGACGGTACAGCCACATACTTCCAATCGAGTGATGAGCATGGCTTCTCGATGTACTATAAGCCACAGGTCGGCTTTGTAGGTGACCCGATGCCATTCTATGATCCGGTTGCCAAGGACTTTAAAGTGATGTACCTGCAAGATTACCGTCCGAACCCCGAAGCTACATACCACCCCATTTTCGGGGTGGCCACCAAAGATGGTGCTACTTATGAATCTCTCGGCGAACTGATTTCCTGCGGAGGGCGTGACGAACAGGATGCTGCCATCGGCACAGGAGGAACGATCTATAACCCTGCCGACAAACTGTATTATACCTTCTACACCGGTAATAAATTCAAACCTTCTTCCGACCAGAATGCGCAGGTAGTGATGGTAGCTACTTCTCCCGACTTCAAGACATGGACCAAGAACCGAACCTTCTACCTGAAAGGAGATACATACGGCTATGACAAGAATGACTTCCGTGACCCGTTCCTGTTCCAGACCGAAGACGGTGTGTATCACATGCTGATCGCTACCCGCAAGAACGGAAAAGGGCATATCGCCGAATTCACCTCTACTGACCTGAAAGAGTGGGCGTCTGCCGGCACATTTATGACCATGATGTGGGATCGTTTCTACGAATGTCCGGATGTTTTCAAGATGGGGGACTGGTGGTATCTGATTTATTCGGAACAGGCTTCCTTCATGCGTAAAGTACAATATTTCAAAGGCAGAACGCTGGAAGAATTGAAAGCAACCACCGCCAATGATGCCGGAATATGGCCGGACAATCGTGAAGGAATGCTGGACAGCCGTGCATTCTATGCCGGAAAGACCGCTTCCGACGGAACAAACCGCTATATATGGGGCTGGTGTCCCACACGTGCCGGAAATGATAATGGAAATGTAGGTGATGTAGAACCCGAATGGGCGGGCAATCTGGTGGCACAACGTCTGATTCAACACGAAGACGGTACTTTAACCCTCGGAGTACCCGATGCAATCGACCGTAAATACACTTCCGTACAAGAAGTGAAAGTAATGGCAAAAGTTGGTAACGTGACCGAAAGCGGTAAAACCTATACTTTGGGCGAAGGTGCCTCCGTCATCTTCAACCGTCTGAAAGTACATAACAAGATTTCTTTCACCGTAAAGACCGCTTCGAATACGGACCGTTTCGGAATCTCTTTTGTACGTGGAACAGATTCTGCTTCCTGGTATAGCATCCATGTCAATGCCGATGAAGGCAAAGCGAATTTTGAGAAAGACGGTGATGATGCCAAATACTTATTCGATAATAAATTCAATATTCCGGCAGATAATGAATATCGTGTGACGATTTACAGTGATCAGTCGGTATGTGTGACTTATATCAACGACCAGTTATCTTTCACCAACCGCATCTACCAGATGCAGAAGAACCCGTGGTCACTCTGCTGTTATAAAGGTGAAATAACTGTCTCAGACATTCAGGTAAGCACTTATTGATGAAAACTACACCGGCAAGTAACATCTTTTACAGCGTTTGAAACAAAAGTGATAGGCGCTAACCTTGGAAGCGCCTATCTTTGCACTGTAACAACTATCAAAAGTATAACAACCTTAATACCATAGAACATGAATGTATTTTTGCCTGTCAAACAACTTCAGACCTTTCTGATTTGTTTTATTCTCATGACTATTTCTGTTTCAACCCGAGCGGCGGATTCTCCTTTGCTGATTAAGAATCTGGGAGAAGGTCATTGCCTTGTACGTGTCAATACTTCTCAGAAGTACCTGCTTCTGCCCGTAGAGGATGCGTCTCCTGATGTACGTATCAGCATGATCGTTAATAATAAAGAGGTGAAAAACTTCGACGTGCGTCTCGCCATACATAAAGTAGATTACTTTGTTCCGGTAGACCTTTCCGACTTTCCTGGCAAAACGGTTTCTTTCAAGTTTAAGATGAACTCCAATGACCCGATCCGTGTCAATCTTTCGCCGGATAATACCGCTTGCTGCAAGGAAATGAAACTTTCCGACACCTTCGATACGACCAACCGTGAAAAATTTCGTCCGACTTATCACTTCTCTCCCCTCTACGGATGGATGAACGACCCGAACGGAATGGTTTATAAAGACGGTGAATACCATCTTTTTTACCAGTACAACCCTTATGGCTCCAAATGGGGAAACATGAACTGGGGACACGCTATCAGCAAAGACCTCGTAAACTGGGAACACCGCCCCGTTGCGATAGCACCGGATGCGCTCGGTACTATCTTCAGCGGCTCTGCCGTGGTAGACCATAACAATACAGCCGGCTTCGGAGCAGGCGCAATCATCGCCATCTATACACAAAACAGCGACCGTCAGGTACAAAGCATCGCTTACAGCACTGACAACGGACGCACTTTCACCAAATACGAAAACAACCCTGTACTTGTATCCGAAGCACGCGATTTCCGCGATCCGAAAGTCTTTTGGTACGAAGCAACCAAACGCTGGATCATGGTGCTCGCAGTGGGACAGGAAATGCAGATTTTCTCTTCTCCCAATCTGAAAGACTGGGCCTTTGAAAGCAGCTTCGGCGAAGGATACGGTGCTCATGGCAACGTATGGGAATGCCCCGACTTATTCGAACTTCCGGTAGAGGGCACCAACGAAAAGAAATGGGTATTGCTTTGTAGCCTCGGTGACGGTCCTTTCGGTGACTCCGCTACTCAATACTTTATCGGTAGCTTCGACGGCAAGAAATTTAGTTGTGACAATCAGCCGAATGTCACGAAATGGATGGACTGGGGAAAAGACCATTATGCTACAGTTACTTGGAGCGATGCCCCCGACAACCGCCGTATCGCCATTGCATGGATGAGCAACTGGCAATATGCAAATGACGTGCCAACTTCTCAATACCGTAGTCCGAACTCCATCCCTCGTGATTTGAGTCTCTTTGCCATCGACGGTGGGATTTATCTTCAATCCGCTCCTTCTCCCGAATTGTTGAAACTGCGTGACGTTTCCAAAAAGCGCTCGTTCAAGGTTAACGGAACACGTATCGTGAAAGATTTGATTCCGAACAATGAAGGTGCTTACGAAATAGAACTGTCCCTCAAGAATCAGCAGGCAGAAATCATCGGTTTCCGTCTCTACAATGACAAGGGCGAAGAAGTAGACATGCAGTACGACATGAAAGAGAAGAAATTCTCGATGGACCGTCGCAAGAGTGGCGAGGTAAATTTCAACGAAAACTTCCCGATGCTGACTTGGACTGCGATTGAAGGGGATAAGGATGAAATGAAACTCCGCCTGTTTGTAGACAGATCAAGTGTAGAGGCTTTCGGTGACGGTGGACGCTTCGCTATGACCAATCAGGTATTCCCTTCGGAACCTTACAATCATATCAGCTTCTACAGCAAAGGCGGTGCCTATAAAGTAGATTCATTCGTGGTTTACAAACTGAAGAAATAAAAAACGACTTTCTTCTCCCTGCGCTCTTTTTAATTCATGCTAACATACCTTTATCCTTGCGTTAACATGCCTTTATGTTCTCCTTATGTATGGGAGATAGATAGCGTTTCACCTACGTGATACGATCTGTTCATTACTGTGATAAGGCCTTATCACCCTTGTGATATGATCTGTTCACAGCCGTGATAAGCAAAGAAAATAGGAGGCTAAAAGAAAAAGGATCAATAGGAAAGGAAAATAATTACTGTGCTAATATACGAAATTATAATAGATAAAACAATGGAAAATACTAAAAACGCTTCTCTCTCCAAGCTAGTCCCGGTGATGCTTTGTTTCTTCGCCATGGGATTCGTTGATCTGGTGGGCATTGCCTCCAATTATGTAAAAGCAGACCTGGGTCTGACAGACTCACAAGCAAACATCTTCCCTTCATTGGTGTTCTTCTGGTTTCTGATTTTCTCCGTACCGACAGGTATGCTGATGAGCCGTATCGGTCAGAAGAAAACCGTGTTGCTCAGTTTGATCGTGACTTTTGCTTCTTTACTGTTGCCTGTCTTCGGGGACAGTTACGCACTGATGCTGATTTCTTTTTCCCTGTTAGGTATTGGAAACGCACTGATGCAGACTTCACTGAACCCGCTTCTTTCCAATATCGTTCGTGGTGACCGTCTGGCAAGCAGCCTTACCTTCGGACAATTTGTGAAAGCGATCGCTTCTTTCCTTGCACCGTACATTGCCATGTGGGGAGCAACGCAGGCGATTCCTTCTTTCGATCTGGGGTGGCGTGTATTATTCCCTATTTATATGGTAATAGCCATCCTTGCCATTCTGCTGCTCAACGCGACACAGATTGAAGAAGAGAAGGAAGAAGGCAAACCTTCCACTTTCGGACAGTGCCTGGCATTGCTCGGCAAACCGTTTATCTTGCTTTGTTTTATCGGAATCATGTGTCACGTTGGTATCGACGTCGGAACAAACACTACTGCGCCTAAGATTCTGATGGAACGTATCGGCATGACACTGGATGATGCTGCTTTTGCAACCAGCCTCTATTTTATCTTCCGTACGGCAGGCTGTTTTCTGGGATCATTCATCCTGCGTCAGATGTCTCCGAAATCTTTCTTCGGTATCAGTGTTGTTATGATGCTGGCTGCTATGGTAGGGTTGTTCATCTTCCATGATAAGGCGGTGATTTACGCTTGTATCGCTCTGATCGGTTTTGGTAACTCGAATGTGTTCTCTGTTATTTTCTCGCAGGCATTGCTTTATCTGCCGGGAAAGAAAAACGAAGTTTCCGGTCTGATGATTATGGGACTCTTCGGAGGAACCGTTTTCCCGTTGGCTATGGGAGTTGCTTCGGATACTTCTATGGGGCAGAATGGTGCGATTGCTGTGATGACAGTCGGTGTACTTTACTTGCTGTTCTATACCTTCCGTATCAAAAAATAATTTTATATTTGGAAAACAATTAAATCCGTAGATCAT
>OKSA01003419.1_pt1 | contig 11727 bp, 10 predicted proteins | sample 1601181 | NCBI WGS metagenome assembly OKSA01 (sample SAMEA3541538, study PRJEB24748) | human gut metagenome | biome: human gut; feature: human-associated habitat; material: faeces | place: China | collected 2012 | reverse complement strand
TCTACGAGAAATGTCCCGGCTTGTGATTTCATCCGGGTAATACCGGTAGATATATGTAATAATGTTGCTGATCGTCTGATCCATATTTTTAGTTGTATTCTCACTATATTGATCATTCAAAATTCTGGCATATTCTATAAAGAATTGAAGACACAATGCTGCTGTCATCTCCTGACGGTATTCCATTCCATTGTGAAACTGGCTTTGCATCTGTTCGAGTAGAAACCTGATCTTTCCATCCGAACGTTTCGGTACCTTCCGGTATTTAGGCAAGATAAGCCGGTCACCACCTGCATTGGCAGCATCAAATAATGAATTCTGCTCCCGCAGACTTTTACGAAAATGCAATAGATGATCTGCCTGAATACTCTCCTCTTTCAGATCATCCCACCGAAAATGCAAATACAGATAATGACAAGTCGATGTCTTTCTTCCATAATGAACACGTTTCGGATCTAAGAGCAGAATGTCTCCTTTTGCCAATACATAGGCTGTATCACCTTCTGTAAGATACATTTCACCATCATAAATATAATAAAGGATGTATTCTTCCGGTTTTCTCCGATAATGTACATAGGGTGATGAGATGGTTACATCATCGATCAAAACAATCTCCGGTAAATGCTTCATATCAGCCGAAAAATAAATATTCTGTTGAAAAAATGTTTTCTCTGGTGGATGCATATTCTCTCTCCTTTTTCTAACATTCTAAGACATTGTAAAAGCAACATAATCACAAAAATGGTTTGATCTGCTATTGTCACAGAAATATTCCTGTTTCAACAAAAAGTAGAAATAAGACAAACCAAAGAGTAAATTGTGTATAGGATAATTATATACGATATTATAAAATAACTCTATAGGAAACTATTTGCAAATAATTTCTATATTCATCAAGTGTATTTTAGATATGCTAGATACAATAAAAAAGAAAGGAAAGGTGAAAGAATTTGCCGCCGTAGGGCTCCACGGTGACGTTTTCCAACTTTGCACACAGCTGATCGACTTCATCGGGCATTGCGCCCATAATACCGAAAATCATAGGAAACCTCTTTTACGATTTTAAATGGCCGACGCGTGCGCTCTGGCCATATTCAGGGGAATGACTCTTTTTAATTCAGGAAGGCTGGGGAACGAACCCTCTCAGTCATCGCTGCGCGATGCCAGCTCTCCCAAAGGGAGAGCTTTTATGGCTCTTCCGGTTCGCTGCAATCGAGCTCCCCCTGAGAGGAAAGACTTCCCCCGGCCGGGGGAAGATGTCACGCAGCGACAAAAGGGGGAATCTGTCAAAACCGTCGGGTTTTGACTGAGAGGGTTTCCCTTTAAACATTGAACAGGAACTCGATCACATCGCCGTCGTTGACAACGTACTCCTTGCCCTCGGTGCGCTGCAGACCCTTGGCCTTGACGGCGGCGTAATCGAAGTTGTTGGCTTCCAGATCGCTGTAGCCAATGACGCTGGCACGGATGAAGCCGCGCTCGAAATCGCTGTGGATCTTGCCGGCAGCCTGCGGTGCCTTGGTGCCCTTGCGGATGGTCCATGCGCGGCACTCCTTCTTGCCGTCGGTCAGGAAGGAGATCAGGCCCAGCAGATCATAGCTGGCAGTGATGAGGTTGTCCAGACCACTGGCTTCAATGCCCATTTCAGCCAGAAAAGCCTTCTTTTCCTCGGGAGAGTAGTCGGCGATATCCTCCTCGGTTTTGGCGCAGATGGGAATGTAGCGTGCGCCCTCTTCCTTGGCGCGTGCGGCCACCAGCGGGACATACTTGTTGTTTTCGATGCCCTCCATCAGGTCGTCCTCGCCCACATTGCAGGCGTACAGCACCGGCTTTGCGCTCAGCAGGCCCATTTCATGCAGAACAGCTTGCTGCTCGGCATCGCCCTCGTCAAAATCGAAGCTGCGGGCAGGCTTGCCGGCGCTCAGGTGGTCGGCCAGCTGCTGCAGCCATGCGGCTTCGGCGGCAGCACCCTTGTTGTTGCCGCTCTTGGCAGCCTTTGCCATGCGGCCTGCGCGGTTCTGCACCACCTCAAGGTCGGACAGGATCAGCTCGTAGTCGATGGCATCGATGTCGGCAATGGGGTCCACGGCCTCAGCCTTGGAAACATCCTCCACCACGTGGATGATGTTGTCATCGTCAAAGCAGCGCACCACATGCACAATGGCGTCGCACTCGCGGATGTGGCCCAGGAACTTATTGCCAAGGCCCGCGCCCTGACTGGCACCCTTTACAAGGCCCGCGATATCCACGAACTCCACGATGGCAGGGGTCTTTTTATTGGTCTGCCAGATCTCGGCCAGCTTGTCCAGACGCTTGTCCGGCACGGCTACGATGCCGCTGTTCGGCTCGATGGTGCAGAAGGGATAGTTTGCGGCTTCTGCGTTCTTGGTGGAGGTGATGGCATTGAACAGAGTGGACTTGCCGACGTTCGGCAGGCCGACGATACCTAATTTCATTTTATTATACTCCTTGCGAAAAAGATTTTACGCTGCGGTAAAAAGCGATATTATAACAGGATAATTGTAGCACAATGGACGTTTTTTCTCAATACTCACTTAAGTGGAAACGAAAAGCCGCCCGTGGAAAAGCAGTGCTGCTTTTCCACGGGCAGTCCTTATGATTCAGGTTGTACGGGTCTTACTTGCAGATGGTAAGGGTGCCGGATGCGGTCTCTTCAAAGTGGCTGGCGTAGAATTCCTCCATCAGCCGGATGAGAGAAACGATGTCCCGGGCACCGGCGGTCTCGTAGCAGGAGTGCATGGCCAGCTGGGGCAGGCCGATGTCCACGCAGTTCATGGATACCTGCGCCATGGCAAGGTTGCCCAGCGTGCTGCCGCCGACTTTATCGGAACGGTTGGCAAAATACTGCAGCGGGACACCGGCGCGGGCGGCAAGCTCTTTGGCAACGGCCATGCTCATGCCGTCGCTGGTATACTTCTGGCCGGCATGGACCTTGACCACAACGCCCTCGTTCATGTAGGTGCAGTTGTTCACATCGGTGTATTCCGGGTGGTTGGGATGCACGGCGTGGGCGTTATCGGCGCTGAACATAAAGCTGGACGCCACCGCACGGTGGAAGTCCTCATCGCCGGGGCAGACGTTCTGCGCGATGCGGTGCAGTACATCGTACAGGAAGGTGGAAGCTGCGCCCTGCTTGGTGCCGGAGCCCACTTCTTCGTTGTCGAAGAAGGCGGCAACGTTGATGGAGCGGGCGCAGTGCGCGTTCAGAAAACCCTTCAGGATGCCGAACACGCACTGCTGGTCATCCAGACGGCCGGAGGAGATGAACTCCTCATTGCAGCCCCAGACGGCGGCCTTTTCGCGGATGCAGAGGAACAGGTCGCTGCCAAGGATCTGCTCTTCTGCCACCTGCAGCTCAGCGGCGACCAGCTTTTTCAGCACGCCTTCCTCGGCGGCACCGCCCAGCAGGGGAAGCATATCCACCTGCTTGTTGTAGGAAGCCTTGTCGTTGACCTCGCGGTTCATATGGATGGCCACGCTGGGGATCATCAGCAGGTCGCGGTCCAGCGTGAGCAGGCGGGAGGTGATGGCATCGTTCTCCTTTATCAGCACGCGGCCTGCCACCGACAGCGGCCTGTCCATCCATGTGGAGCAGATCATGCCGCCGTAGCCCTCGGTGTTCAGCTTGGTGTACTTCCGGCCCATGTGGATCTCGGCGTTTTCCTTGATGCGGAAGCAGGGGGAATCCGTGTGGGCAGCGGCCACGTTGAAGCTGTAGTTTTCCAGCTGTTCTCCCATGCGGAATGCAAGGATGCTGGAGCCGTTGCGGCAGACAAAATAGCTCCTGCCGGGTTCCAGCTGCCACCGGCGGCTCTCCAGCAGCTCGGAAAAGCCCTCCTTCAGCAGGATGTTCCGGACGGATGCAGTGGTGTGGTATGCGGTAGGATTGCCGTCAATGAAGGACAGCAGCTCCTGTACTTCTTTTTCGATCATTGGAAGACCCTCCATGGATTTATCGGTTTGGATGCTCCTATTCTACTTCTGCGGTTTGCGCTTTGCAATAGCCGGCCCTGCGGGCGGGGAAGAATTTGTTTTACATTGCGCGGGTTCTATAGTATACTATTCCTGTTGGTAAATATCGAATCGACAGGAAAGGCAGGGACCCGTCATGGAACGCAGTGATCCGCGCTATCAGGCGTATGTGGAAATATTAAAAGAGGAGCTCATCCCGGCAATGGGCTGCACAGAGCCCATTGCACTGGCTTATGCTGCGGCCCGGGCACGCGAGGTGCTGGGCGCACTGCCCGAGAGCGTGCAGCTGCAGGTGAGCGGCAGCATTATTAAGAATGTGAAGAGCGTCATCGTGCCCAACACCGGCCACCTGAAAGGCATGGAAGCCGCTGTGGCAGCGGGCATCATTGCCGGTTCGGCAGACAGAGAGCTGGAAGTCATCTCCGAGGTCAGCGAGGACAAGCAGGCTGCCATCCGGGACTATCTGCAGACGGTGCCCATTTCCATCCAGCACATCGAGCAGGGGCATGTGTTCGATATCATCGTTACCGAGCGCAGCGGGGATTCCTACGCAAAGGTGCGCATTGCAGATTTTCACACCAACATCTGCCTGATCGAAAAGAATGGCCGGGTGCTCTACGAAAAGCCGCTGCTGAACGAGGAGGCCCGGCGGGACAGCCGGGCCGACCGCAGCCTGCTGAACATGAAGGACATCTGGGACTTTGCCGAGACGGCCGACCTGCAGGATGTGGCGGACCTGCTGGAACGCCAGATCCGCTATAACAACGCCATTGCAGAGGAGGGCCTTCTGGGCGACTATGGCGCGAACATCGGCCGGGTGCTGCTTTCTACCTACGGCAACGATGTGTCTATCCGGGCCAAGGCCAAGGCGGCCGCCGGTTCGGATGCCCGCATGAACGGCTGTGAGCTGCCGGTCATCATCAACTCCGGCAGCGGCAATCAGGGCATCACCTGCTCGGTGCCGCTCATTGAATATGCCAAGGAGCTGCACAGCGGCAAGGAAAAGCTTTACCGTGCCCTCATCATTTCCAATCTGGTGGCCATCCACGAAAAGACCGGCATCGGCACCCTGTCCGCCTACTGCGGCGCAGTCAGCGCCGGTGCGGGCGCAGGCGCGGGCATCGTATATCTGTGCGGCGACGGCTATCAGGCCGCCATCCACACGGTGGTCAATGCGCTGGCCATCGTGTCCGGCATCGTGTGCGACGGCGCAAAGGCCTCCTGCGCGGCAAAGATCGCATCCTCGGTGGACGCGGCCTTGCTTGGCTACAACATGTACAAGTGCCATCAGGAGTTCAAGGGCGGCGACGGCATCGTGATGAAGGACATCGAGACCACCATCAAGGGCATCGGCCGTCTGGGCAAGGACGGCATGAAGGAGACCAATGAGGAGATCATCCGGCTGATGATCGAGTAATGAAGAACTGAAAACCAGCCTTTCGCAGATGGTAAATGTCTGCGGAAGGCTGGTCTCTTTTATAGCGCTTTTGGTGGTGTTGGGTCGTCTGTCCGGTTCAGAAGATAATCGGTCGATGTTTTGTAAAGGTCAGCCAGCTGAACGAGGGTAACGGTGGGAATGTCGCGCAGGCCTTGTTCGTAGCGGTTGTATTGCGGCTGCGGCATATGCAGGATGGCAGCCAGCTGGCGCTGAGTCAGGTCGTGATCCTCGCGCATATCACGGATGCGGCGATAATAGGCCATAAAAATATCCTCCTGATATCTGAATGGATATCTTGACAGTACCGCAGGAAGATGCTATTCTGAATGTATGATATCCAAATGGATATCAAAAACACTTGCGAGTGAACCCGTATAAGTCATAAGCAGAGACAGGAGGACATTCAAATGAAGAAAGTTGTACGGCGTGAATTTTTGCGGATCGCGGCTGCCGCTGCATTGGTGTGTGCAGCAGCTTCGCTGACGGGATGCGGTCAAAATGTGGAAAAACTGGTGGTTGGTGACTGGTATCTGGAAGGCTCTGACCGGCTGAGATTTACGATTTATGATGACGGGACGGTCAATATCCCGGGTACTTATGGGACGGGAAAATGGTCAATCGTAAATGACAATCAACTGAAGATCTCTGATTTCTACGGGGAGTCTACGGTGCTCAAGATCGAGGACATCGACAAGGATTCCATGACCTGCCGGCAAATTTATGATGGTCGGGAAGATGAAGAGACGATCACCTATTGGCATAAAGCGGAAGATGCAGTGAAGCACTGAGAGTCAAAAAGGAGAACTGGATATGAAGTTTCCGAGAATGATTGCGGTACTGGGGCTGACATGCGCACTGCTTTTAAGCGGCTGCGGAAGCGAAGAAACCAGCAGCCTTTCAGAATTGATGGCATCCAAGAAAAACGGAACACAACAGTCGCCGCTTACAAAAATGCCTGAACATATGAAAGATATGTACGGGATGGGAGAAACGAGCGATAGTGCCCTCGAAAACGAAACTTACTCGACATTAAAGGAGGAAATAGGAGACTATAACGGCTGTAGTCTCCGTTACCCGAATTTTGAAGAACTGTCGGTTGGGATGCTTTACAAAGGAGAAGTGCATAAGTACTGCCTGTTCGATAAGGAAGGACGGGTGCATTGCATTTTTGATGATGACGTAAACATCGTGTCTGGATTCTATAATGGTATGTGCTTGACAAGTACTGGTGTGATGGCAAAAGAAGATGATACATTCTTTCGGCCGACCTATCTGTCGGATGACGAGACTATCGTTCGATATGCAAAAGACGATGATGGTGTACTTCTCTGGACAGTAAAAAGGGAAGACTCAATTAAAGGAACGACAGCCATTCTGACGGCTTGGGATGCGAATGGAGAAATTCGTTTTCAATGCGACACTACACGGGATGAATTCTCGGAGATGAATCCTGATACTGTATACAATGATCTGTCACAGAATCAGTACGAGTCGATTGGTATTTCACAGGCATTTGCATACTGTGGGGGGAGTGTATATCGGATCAGGAGCGATCTTTACTATGTGTTTATGAACATCGACACGGGAAAATTCTTTTCGGTGCGGGAACCCAATGCATATCTGGTGCAGGTGGAAGGAAACCAGATGATTCGAACACAACCGGGACTGAGAGCGCTTGATGGTGACTTTAATGAACTCCCAGAATGGAAAGCAATAAAATCAAGACGAAGCGGAACACCGGTATTAAGCGAAGGGCTGCTCTATCTGGATGTTAGAAGGGATGCAGATGATTTTGAAGATTATCCATCGGGATTTTATGATGTTCATTTAAACCGTATAATAGATCTCAGTGAATACGATGTTCGGCCGATCAATGAAAATTCTGAGCCGCGGTTTATGAACGGTTATGCCGTCCTCCAGTTGCGAAATCCCGATGGTGTACTTTTTTGGGGTGTTATGGACAAAAATGGAAATTGGACATCTCAACCTCAGAAAGGGACGATCAAATATGTTTTTCCGACAGCAGATGGTGTTTTGATCAGTACTTGTGAAGAAAACACAGACATGTATCAGACCTATAATCAGAATGGCGCAAAGCTGCAAAATTGGGATGGTCTGCAATTTAATGGTTACTATGGGTATGCAGACAAGAAAACAACGTATGGCAGTTACGAGGTTTATGATGGCTTCCTTTATACAGATTTGAGCGGACACATTGCAAAAATCAGCAGCGGTGGAACATTTGAAATGCTATCCTGATGAAATAAACATGTTCTAAAAGAAAATCAGTGAATGGAAAAGCAGACTTTCTCGGAAAAGAAAGCCTGCTTTTCCGCTTCAGAGCAAAAAATCATACAAATCCTTCTTTATTTTGTCATAACTCTTCCGTATAATAAGAAGTGGAATACTTTGCTGCTCTGCCCGCCCGGCGGGCATCCGATAAAATGGGAGGAGATCATTATGGCCAACGAAAAGATCCTCGTTGTGGACGACGATACCAATATCTGCGAACTGCTGCGGCTGTACCTGACCAAGGAGGGCTATCAGGTCACGGTGGCAAACGATGGCGAAGAAGGTCTGGAAAAGTTCAATCAGGTCAAGCCCGATATGGTGCTGCTGGACGTGATGATGCCCAAGATGGACGGTCTGGAAGTGTGCCGCCGCATCCGCAAGGCGGGCAACACCCCGGTGATGATGCTCACGGCCAAGGGCGAGACCTTTGATAAGGTGCTGGGCTTGGAGCTGGGTGCAGACGATTACATGGTAAAGCCCTTTGATGCCAAGGAAGTGGTGGCCCGCATCAAGGCGGTGCTGCGCCGCTGCCAGACCACCACGGCTGCTGCCGAGAGCACAGAGGGCGTGATCGAATTCGACAACCTGCGTCTGGACATGAACAGCTATGAGCTGCGGGTCAAGGGCAAGGTGGTGGAGGCTCCCCCCAAGGAGCTGGAACTGCTGAACTGTCTGGCCTCCCATCCGAACCGCGTCTACACCCGTGACCAGCTGCTGGACGAGGTGTGGGGCTTTGAGTATTACGGCGACAGCCGCACCATTGATGTGCATGTCAAGCGCCTGCGCGAGAAGCTGGCCGGTGCTTCCGACAAATGGGAGCTGAAGACCGTATGGGGCGTGGGCTATAAGTTCGAGGTGCGTCAGTAATGCGCAAAAGTATCTCGGTGGCGTTCTTCTCGCTGGTGTCCACCCTGATGGTGCTGGGCATCGTGCTGATGGGCGCTTCGGAGTGGGTGTTGTTCAAGAACTACTTTGCCAAGGATCGCTACGAAACACTGGATCAGGTGGTGGGTGTCACCCAGCGCACGGCCCAGTATCTGGTCCAGCAGGCGGAGCTGCCGGAAGGCGATGAGCTGGACGCACTGAGCACCAAGCTGGAGATCATCGGCGAGAGCGCAGAGGCCTATCTGTTCTTTACCGACAACGACGGCCGGGTGATGATCGCCTCCAGCCCGGACAAGCTGGAGAGCCTGACCGTGCCGGAAGAAATGATGGAGAAGATCGACGCTTCCGATGCAGATTACTACCATGTGTTCGGCACGCTGGGCGGCATGCTGGACGGAAAAAGCTACATCACGGTCAGCGAAATGCGCAATGAGAACGGCCAGCCCAGCGGCTACCTGTTCCTGTGCTCTTCCGGCGAGCAGCTGACCCAGTTCAAGCAGCAGTTCTGGTCCAACTTCCTGCTGTCGGCCTGTGTGATGCTGCTGTGTGCCAGCATCCTGACCAAGATCCTGATGCGCCAGCTCACCGACCCGCTGCAGAAGGTGACGGATGCCGCCCAGCGCTTTGGCGGCGGTGATCTTTCCGTCCGTGTGGAGGGAGTGGAAGGCGAAGGCGAGGCAGCCGACCTTGCCCGCACCTTCAACCGCATGGCAGACAACATCCAGATGAACGACAACTCCCGCGGTCAGTTCATGGGCAACATCGCCCACGAGCTGCGCACCCCCATGACCACCATCAAGGGCTTTGTGGACGGCATTCTGGACGGCACCATCCCGCCGGATATGCAGAACCACTACCTGCAGCTGGTCAGTGAGGAAACGGGCCGTCTGGCACGGCTCATCCAGAACATGCTGGATCTTTCCAAGCTGGAAAGCGGCGAATATCAGGTGAATGCCCGGATGTTCAACATCTGGGAGACGATCACCGGCGTGGCGCTCTCGGCAGAGCAGCGCATCAACGACGGCATGATCGACATCGACGGCCTGACCATGGACGAAAAGGTACTGGTCTACGCCGACCCCGACCTGATCCATCAGGTGGTGTATAACCTGCTGGACAACGCCATCAAGTTTACGCCTGCGGGCGGCACCATCCGCTTTGGGGTGGAAAAGCTTGGCCCGGAAGCCGAGATCTCCATCTGGAACTCCGGTCAGGGCATCAGCCCGGAAGCGCTGCCCTACGTGTTCCAGCGGTTCTACAAGGAGGACCGCTCCCGCGGCCTGCACGCCCGGGGCGCTGGCCTTGGCCTGAACATCTGCAAGGTGCTGGTGAACCTTTCCGGCGGGCAGATCCGGGTGGAGAGCCAGCAGGGCGAGTGGTGCCGGTTCGTGTTCACCCTGCCCACCGTGGCCCCGAACCCCGGCGGCATGAAGCGCCTGCCGGACGAAGCCGGCGGTGAACCCACCGTGGAAGACCCTGCAAGCATGAAGCCCGTAGAATGAACTTCCAGCCAGACTGCCCCGGACCCGGGGCGGTCTGGCTGTTTTGGCGTGGGGAAACCTTGCCGCCGATGAAACTCCCCCAGTCATCTCGCTGCGCTCAATGCCAGCCCCCTCTGGGATGGGGCCCTTGGCATGGCGGTAAAGCTTCCGGTTAAAGTGCAAATCTTCCGGGCGTGCCAGAGGCTCCCTCTCCGAGGGAGCTGGCAAAGCCGTCAGGCTTTGACTGAGGGAGTTTACTTCGCAAATGGACAGATCTTTCCAAATACGTCATTTCCGTGAAAAAGCCATTGGCGGGTTTGATTTTTTGCTCGTTTTCATGTAAACTAAAAGATAACCATGCCCATGCTGTTTTTGCGGTTTGAAACCGCCAGCATAATGGGACAAATGGGAATAAGAAATTATAAAATAACGGAGCGTAAAGATAGAATATGGCAATCGTAAGTCCTTCGATCCTTTCCGCTGATTTTGGCAAACTGGGTGCAGACTGCCGCATGGTGCTGGATGCCGGTGCACAGATGCTGCATTACGACGTGATGGACGGCCACTTTGTGCCCAACATCAGCTTTGGCGTGCCGGTGCTCAAGAGCCTGCACAAAAATCTGCCGGATGCCTTTTATGATGTGCACCTGATGATCAGCCATCCGCTGCAGTATGCGGAAGCCTTCATCAAAGCCGGTGCCACCCTGTACAACTTCCACCTTGAGTGCGAGGACGATATCCAGGCCACCATCGATGCCGTCCGGGCGCTGGGCTGCAAGGTGGGGCTGACCATCAAGCCCGGCACCGAGCCGCAGGCGCTGGCACCGTATCTTGACCAGCTGGATCTTGTGCTGGTGATGAGCGTGGAGCCCGGCTTCGGCGGGCAGAAGTTCATGCCCTCGGCGCTGGACAAGCTGCGCTGGCTCAAGGCAGAGCGCGAAGCGCGCGGCGCACACTATCTGCTGGAAGTGGACGGCGGCGTGGACAATGCCACCGCGCCACAGTGCGTGGAAGCGGGCGCTGATATTCTGGTGGCGGGCAGTGCAGTGTTCGGCGCAGCAGACCCTGCTGCAGCCGTGCAGCACCTCGCCAGCCTTTGAAAGGATAACCATTTATGGATGAATCTTTGATCCGGGAGCAGGAGGCACAGCTCCAGAAGACCGGCCGCTACTATAAGCATATCTGCTTTATGGCGGTGCCGGTGCTGTGCATGGCCTGTTTTCTGTACGGTGTGCGCCCGCTGCTGCTGTGCGGCATTGCGGTGCTTACCGGCAACCTGTGCGACCGTCTCGTTTCGCTGCTGCGCCGCCGCGTGTATCAGGGCAGTGACTTTTCCAACGAGAGCTTTGCGCTCGTCATTGCCCTGCTGATGCCGGTGACGGTGGATATCTATGTTCTGATCGCCGCAGTGCTTGCCGGTGTGCTGATCGGCAAGGAGATCTTTGGCGGCTACGGCAGCTACCCCTTCAACCCGGCTGCTGTGGGCTATGTGGTGGCGGCAGTGTCATGGCCGGAACAGGTGTTCCGCTATCCGCAGCCCTATACGAACATCCCTTTGTGGGACGCTTCCATGGTGCCGGTCTCCAGCGCCATTGAGGACACCCTGCGCAGCGGCGGCATGCTGAACATCGGCTCGCT
>OKSA01003411.1_pt1 | contig 11748 bp, 10 predicted proteins | sample 1601181 | NCBI WGS metagenome assembly OKSA01 (sample SAMEA3541538, study PRJEB24748) | human gut metagenome | biome: human gut; feature: human-associated habitat; material: faeces | place: China | collected 2012 | reverse complement strand
GCATATCGGAATCAGGGACTGATAATCCCCGCTCCCATTTTGAAATTGTTTGTCGAGCAACATTTAGCTTGACAGCAAGCTCCTCTTGTGAAAGTCCTTTTGATTTTCTGAATGCTTTTATATTTTCGTTGAGCATAGAGGACCGCCTCCTGTCTTTCCTTCGCTGCCGTTATTGTAACTGAAATCGCCCGTTGCCACAAGCAACGTGTCTTAACATCTTCAGAAAGCAGCAATAAAATCTGCCGGTTGCCCCCGTGGGACAGCCGGCAGATTTCAGTTTATCGGCAACACCAGTTCTGCCCTTGCACCTTGCTCAGTGTTGGCAAGCCTCAGGGAACCGCCGTGGCGCTTTGCAGCCTGTCCAGCGAAATAGAGGCCCATTCCCATGTGGCCTTCCTGTGGCCGGCTGGCGTCGCTGGTAAAGAAGGCCTGTTCACCCCTGGCCAAGGCCTCCAGGGAGAAACCGGGGCCACTGTCCTCCACGGCAATGGTCAGTCGGTCTCCCTCTCTGAATGCGGTGAGAGTTATCTGCCCGCCTACCGGCGTATAGCGAACTGCATTGTCCAGCAGATTGAAAAGGGCTTCGCTTGTCCACTTGCTGTCATGGGAGATTATCAAATTTTCCGGGCAATCCACGGATACAGCAATTTCTTTTTTCTCTGCGGCATATACAATACTGCTCATGGCTTGTGCAAGCGTATGGAATAAGCTGCTGTCTTTCTTTTCTAATCGTATTGCTCCGGTTTCCAACCGGGACGTTTTAACCAGTGCTTGGAACAGAAAATCCAGTTTATCAGTCTGACTACGTATGCCTTGTAAAAAGTCCATCCGTTCTTCTTCTGAAACAGGCTTTGTTAAAAGTGTGTCCGTTACCATTTGCAAATTGCTGACAGGCGTTTTAACTTGATGTGAAATATCAGAAATCAGCATTTGAAGCTCCTGTCGTTCCATGTCTACCTTGTGCCGGTTTTTCTGCATAATCTCATACAACCGAATTAAGCGGTGGTTGATACGGGCAAAAAGAGTTTCACTATCATTTGACTTTTGTAATTCCTCGTTTCCATCAATCATGTTGTCCAGCGTCCGGCACAAATTAGAAGTAAAATGAGAAAGGCGTTTTCCAAAAATCAGCACCAATAGCCAAATCCAGAAAAACGCACAGAGTGTCAATGTTCCACCCACTATAAAAATTCGTATATCCTGCATTATACCGCCGAAAATACCGGTAATTACCAGCATAGAGAAAACCATGCCAGCACTAACCAGTCTACAAATTTTCTTAGCAGAAAGGTTATTCAGATTCATTTCTTTTCGCCTCCTGTCCATTGATACCCCATACCATAAACCGTTTTGATATATGTGTCGCCATCCGCTTCAATCTTACTGCGAATACGGCTGATAGAAGTAGTAAGGGTATGTTCATCTACATATTTTTCATCAACATCCCACAGTTTTTCTAAAAATTGTTGGCGAGTAAGTACCTGCTTCGGATTTTTAAGAAATAGGTTCAACATTTTATATTCCATCGCAGAAAGTGCTAATGGTTTCCCGTTCAAACTTGCAAATTGTTCCGAAAAATCCAGAAACAAGCTACCATCCTCGTAAATATCCTTAGCTGGTTTGTGATGCTCCAACATAGCGAACATGGCTTTGATTTTTCGCTGCAAAGCACTAATCGAAAAAGGTTTCGTGATATAATCCACTGCACCAGCTTCATATCCCCGTATCTGATTGCTTTCCTGATCGTTGGCAGTTAGAAATATAACTACTGTATCAGGATGCTCTGGCTTGATAAGACGGCATAGGTCATAACCATTTCCGTCTGGTAAATTTATATCCAGCAATACCAAATCAAAAATGTTTGTTTTTAATGATTCAGCGGCTGTCCTTGCATTCAGAACAGAAGTTATTGTGTAACCGTCCAATTCCAAATTATAAGTAAGCGTTTTATTCAAAAGATTATCATCTTCGACAATTAAAATATGCTTCATATTATCACTTCCTTTTCTTTTTGCAGATAGTATAACAGGCAAATGTCCGAGAATTGTTACAAGGACAAATATATTTATCATATTACAGCTTTTTTATGTGTACTGCAATTTTATAAAAGAAAGGACAGCAGTATCATCAAATTGCTGTCCTTGCGGTTTATTATAGCTGGTAGTGTATAAGCGTGGGTTCATCATATTTGGTGTGGTATCTTTAACTATGGGAAACTCCGGTCTCCCAGTTGGAAACGGTCTGGCGCGTGACGTAGACCTTTTCTGCCAGCTCCTCCTGCGAAAGCGAGAGCGCGGCGCGATGCGCCTTGATCTGGTTACCGAGTTCCATAAGTGCCTCCTGTGCGTTTCGTTCGATCTGCCCCAAGGGTAACCGAAACGGGAAAGTTTGTCGAGCAAAGCTGCTTTACATGAGGAAAAATCGCTTGTCAAAAGATTTTGACAAGCGCCTTTTCGCCACGATATCAGCGACTTGCCAGCTTTTCACGCAGCCTTGCGATGCTTCGCTGCGGGGCGTCGATGGCTTCGCCCTGCGTTTCGTGCCAGTCGGCCTTTTCGATGGCGATGACCTTTTCGTAGTAGGTGATCGCCGTTTCATAGTCACCGCGAATTTCGCAGATCTGCGCGATGGCCTCGGCAGGGTCGACAAAGCGCGGGGGCGGCATGAGCGCCATCGCCTTTTCATAGTCCGCGATGGCCTCGTCATAGTGAGCGAGCTTGGCGAGCTCGCTCGCGCGCATAACGTAGACCTCCCACGTGTCGGGATACTTTGCGCACATGGCCTCCCACTGCGCGAGCGCGTCGTCGGTGTGCCCCTCCTGCAAAAGGATACAGCCGAGGTAAAAGTCGTCGTTGTAGGTCGGCTTCAGGCGGTGCATTTTGTCCAAGACCTCGCGCGCCTCCGCGCAGCGGCGGTCGGCGATGAGAAGGTCCAGAAGCCACAGGTGCGCGCTGTGGTTCTCCGGATGCGCGGCGAGAAACTCCTGATAGAAGGCGATCGTGCGGTAGTGGTTCGTCGCGTTCCAGTCGAGGTACGCGCCGTGCTCGGCATCGAAGATGGCGTTGTGCGCCTCCTTGCAGTCGAGATTCAGTGCGAGCGCCTGACGCGCGAGGGGAGAAGCGAGGTCATTGTATTCCCGTGCGCGCTTGCAGTAAAGCTCTGCGAGCAGCAGCGTCGCGCGCGGGCGCGTTTCCTCCTCGCGGCACTTTTCCTGCAAAAAGCGCTCCTCTTCGTCAAATTCCTGCTGTGTGAGAAAGCGCTTGTCCCAGAGCATATTGTCGATGCGGGCAAAGCGGCTCTCGTCCGTGAGGGAGAAGAGCGAGTCGATGCTCGTTCCCAGCGTGACGGACAGCGCGGGCAAAAGCTGAATATCGGGAAGCGAGCTGCCGTTTTCCCACTTGCTCACGGCCTGCGCGCTCACGTGGAGGGCTTTTGCAAGCTGCTCCTGCGTCATGCTTTTGGAGAGGCGCAGCGTTTTGATCTTGCTGCCGATGTCGATGTTCATAAAGGCAAAACTCCGTTTCTATAAAGTGCGGACGTCCTTGATGAGTTCAGTATAGCCGATTGCAGGAAAACGCGCAATGGAGGGGAAGTTTCGCGCGCTCAAACGGCGGTTGAGCGCAAAAAGGACGGAAGATGCTTTTCTTCCGTCCTTTTTATGCAGTTCCAGTCGAATCAGTCGCCGACGCCGGGGTTCAGAACCTTGCCGACGTTCCACAGGTGCGCGACCTGCTGCGCGGCGGCCAGACGTTCCTCGGGGGACTCGTAGCTTGCGTGCGCGGTCTGCGCGCCGCAGTCGACACAGGTGACATAAACGCACCAGCCCTGCTCATCCTCCACCGTACCGGTGCCGCGGCAGTAGGGGCAGTCCTGCAATTCGATCTCATAAATCGGGTCCATGGTATCATCCTTTCCTACCGCGCAAAATTGACAGTTTGCGCGGAAATAACCTAATGACCGTAGTATAGCAGGGAAACGGGCGCTTTACAAGCAAGAAAATAGCAAAAATGGGGCGCTCGCAAGCGCCCCGCTTTTTACACGTTTGACGACGGAACAGGAAGCTGGTACTTTTCCACGTAGGACTCGTACGTCTGCTGGAAGCTGCCGTCGGCAGTCTTGGCCTGGCGCAGCGTTTCGTGCAGGTTGAGGTTATGCGCACGGGCGTCGATGACGCAGCCGGCGATGTTGGAGCAGTGGTCGGATGTGCGCTCAAGGTCGGTCAGAAGATCGGAGAGGATAAAGCCAGCCTCAATGCTGCAATGGCCCTGCTGCATGCGCAGGATGTGGCGCGTGCGCATCTGCTCTTTGAGCGTGTCGATGACCTGCTCGAGCGGCTCGACCTGTTGGGCGAGCGCGACGTCCTGCGAGGAGAAGGACTTGAGCGAGAGCGAAAGGATCTCGCGGATGGCGGAGGTGAGAATGGCGAGCTCGTTGAGGGCGCTGCCGGAGAACGTGAGGCCCTTTTGCTCCATCTCCTCAGCGGAGGAGAGAATGTTGACCGCGTGGTCAGAAATGCGCTCAAAGTCGCCGATGGTCTTTAAGAGTTCGGTCGCCTCCTCGCTCTCGTCGCGGCCCATTTTCTGCGTGCTGAGCTTGACGAGGTAGGTGCCGAGGATATCTTCATAGTGGTCGCAAAGCTCCTCATCGTCGCGGATGCTCTGGGCGAGCTCGGGCGTGTTGTGGTCAAGGGCGGTGAGAGCGTTGTTCAGCGCGCGCACGGCGCAGTCCGCCATTTCGCGGGCGACGGCGCGGCTCTGGCGAAGGGCGAGGGACGGGGTGGGGAGAAGACGCTCGTCGAGCTCGGTCGTCTTTTCACCCTGCGTCTGGGGATCGTCGGGGACGATGCGGCAGGCGAGCTTTTCAAGAAGGCCGCCCGCGGGCAGGAGCATGGCGGTGCAGAGGACGTTGAAGACCGAGTGTGTGACGGCGATGCCCGCCATGGTGGCGGATTCATCCAGCAGCGCGGGCGCAAAAGCCGCGCGCACAATGCAGAAGACCGTCAGCAGCACGACAACGCCGATGACATTGAAGAGAAGGTGAACGACCGCGGCGCGGCGGGCGTTTTTGTTCGTGCCGATGGACGACAGCATGGCCGTGACGGTCGTGCCGATGTTCTGGCCCATGATGATGGGAATGGCCGCAGCATAGCTCACAGAACCCGTGACGGCGAGCGCCTGCAAAATACCGACGGACGCGGAGCTCGACTGGATGATGGCCGTGAGCAGCGCGCCGGCAAGCACGCCGAGGAGGGGATTCTGAAAGGCAACAAAGAGATTCGTGAACGCGGGGACATCCTTGAGGCCCGCGACCGCGCCGCTCATCGTCTCCATGCCGAACATGAGCGTGGCAAAGCCGAGCAGGATCATGCCGGTGTCCTTTTTCTTGTTATCCTTGCAGAACATGTAGTAGATGATGCCGATGAGCGCAAGGACGGGAGTGAAGGATGAGGGCTTTAAGAGCTTGATCCAGAAGTTGCCGGAGTCGATGCCGCCAAGGCTCAAAAGCCAGGCCGTGACGGTCGTGCCGACGTTGGCACCCATGATGACGTTGATGGCCTGACGCAGCGTCATCAGGCCCGAGTTGACAAAGCCGACCACCATGACTGTGGTGGCGGACGAGCTCTGGATGATGGCCGTGATGCCAAGGCCTGTTAAAAATCCGGCGAATACGCTGCCGGTCATCTTGTCGAGAAGAGAGCGGAGCTTGCCGCCCGCGCGGCGCTCGAGCGCCTGGCCCATCAGGTTCATGCCGAAGAGGAACAGGCACAGCCCGCCGATCATCGTGAGCACATTGAAAATATCCATATTTTCTATCTTTCCTTTTTTCTTTTTTGAGACCCTATTTATAACCAAGTAATAGTTTACGCGCCAAATGTCAAAACTGCCAGAGGAGAATTGTAAAATCTATGTAAAATACACAGCGGCAACGGAATGCGGCGTGATTTGTGTCATGTTGCACAGTTTTTTCCGCATGAACTGGAAAAAAGTGCAGACACTAAGCGCAGCATTCGCCGCGGCGTCTGCCTCCGCGGCAAAAAGCAACTTGAAATGTCGGAGGAATCGTATGAAAAAAGACTTTATCGACACCAATGAATTCACAAAGCAGGAACTGCTCGACATCATCGACTTGTCGCTCGCCATCAAAAAGGCCATTAAGGCGGGCTACTATCCGCCCCTGATGCGCAACATGACGCTCGGCATGATCTTCCAGCAGTCCTCTACGCGCACGCGCGTCTCGTTTGAGACCGCGATGAGCCAGATGGGCGGGCACGCGCAGTATTTAGGCCCCGGTATGATCCAGCTCGGCGGGCATGAGACCATCGGCGACACGGGCAAGGTACTCTCAAAGCTTGTCGATGTCGTGATGGCGCGCGTCATCGAGCACAAGACGATCGAAGAGCTCGCAAAAAGCTGCACCATCCCCGTCATCAACGGCATGTCGGACTACAACCACCCCACGCAGGAGATCGGCGACCTCTGCACGATCGTGGAGAACCTTCCGCAGGGGAAAAAGTTAGAGGACTGCAAGGTCGTGTTCGTGGGCGACGCGACGCAGGTGTGCGCGTCGCTCGGCTTCATCACGACGAAGCTCGGCATGCACTTTGTCCAGTACGGCCCCCAGGGTCATCAGCTGAATGAGCAGCACAAGGAGATCATGAAGAAGAACTGCGCGCTCTCAGGCGGCAGCTACCTTGTCACCGATGACCGCGAGAGCGTACGCGGCGCGGACTTCATCTATACCGATGTGTGGTACGGTCTCTACGAAAACGAGATGCCGAAGGAAGAGCGCGTGCGCGTCTTCCACGACTATCAGGTCAACCGCGAGCTGATGCAGATGGGGAACCTCGGCTGTAAATTCATGCACTGCCTGCCCGCGACGCGCGGCGAGGACGTGACCGACGAGGTCGCCGACAGCGACGCCTCCCTCTGCTGGGAGGAGGCAGGCAACCGCCTGACGGCCATGCGCGGCCTTCTCGTCTACTTTACACGCTGCCGCAAGGAGCCGAGCGGCCTTCAGATCGCGGCGGCGAAGGAGGAGCTTGACAAAGTGCTCTGCGACAAGCTCGGCTGCGTCGAGGCCTACTGCGGCGTTTCGAAAGCGGAAAAGAGCTGAGAAAAACCATGGAGAAAAATCAATTCCGGCTCGCAGACGTCATTTTGTCGGTCATCTGCGTGGTGTTTGTCGCCGAGGCGGCGGCGCCGGTCGCGTCGATCGGCAACAGCCAGTATTTCTGGTGGATCTTTATGATATTGGCGTTTCTGCTGCCCTACGGCCTCATCGCCGCCGAGCTCGGCACAGCCTACGCGGGAGACGGCGGGCTCTATGACTGGATCCACGCGGCGTATCCGGACGGCAAGTGGGCGGCGCGCGCCTCGTGGTACTACTGGATCAACTTCCCGCTGTGGATGGCATCGCTTGCGGTGATGTGCCCCGAGCTCATCACATTCATCACGGGGCGGAGCCTCGGAACATTCGGCTCGCTCATCGTGGAGCTTCTGTTCATCTGGATCGTCACGCTCATCGCGTGCTATCCCGTGTGCGACAGCATCATTATCCTGAACGTGAGCGCTGTCATCAAGATCGTGCTGGCGCTGCTGGTCGGCGGGCTCGGCGTGTGGTATATCAGCCGTTACGGCTTTGTCAACGACATGTCGGCGCGGACATTTCTGCCGTCGTTCGACTTAAACAGCCTTTCGTATATCTCCGTCATCATCTTCAACTTCCTCGGCTTTGAGGTCGTGTGCACGTACGCAAACAACATGAGCGACCCGAAAAAGCAGATCCCGCAGTCCATCGTGACCGGCGGCATCGTCATCGCGGCCATCTACCTCTTCTCGGCGTTCGGCATCGGCGCGGCAGTGGATGTGCGTGAGATCAGCGTGGATTCGGGGCTTATCGACGCGGTGTCGCTCATTCTGGGCGGCAGCGGCGGCGTGCTCGTGGGCGTGGTGGCGCTTTTGTTCCTCGTGACGCTGTTCGGCAATATGATCTCGTGGTCGATGGGCGTCAATTCGACGGCGGCGCTGGCGGCGGACCACAACGACATGCCGCGGGTGTTCGCCAAGCGCTGGGCAAAGAACGACATGCCCGTCGGCGCGGCGGTCACGTCGGGCGTCGTCGCCTCGTGCGTGTGTGTTTTGGGCGTGCTCATCGAGATGGCGTCGCCGGACTCGTCACTCTTCTGGAGCTTTTTCGCGCTGAATCTCGTGATGCTGCTTTTGAGCTATCTTCCCGTGTTTCCGGCGTTTTTGAAGCTGCGGCGCGAGGATGCGAAGACGCCGCGCCCGTTCCGCGTGCCGGGGTCTGACACGGCGCTCAAATGGATCGCCTACGTGCCGATGGTGCTCATCGTCATTTCGATCATTTTCACTGCGGTCCCGCTCTCGTTTGACGCAGAGACGCTTGCGAGCTTTCTGCCCATTACGATCGGGTCGATCCTCAGCGTGGCGATCGGCGAGGTGCTGATCGCGCTGCGCGGAAAAAACGCGCGCAGCTAAGTATGGTTTCATCATAAGGAGACAAAGTTATGGCAAAACGAATCATCGGCACAACGCCGAAGCAGGACGGGTATCGCATGCCCGCCGAATTTGAGCCCCAGCAGGGCGTGTGGATGCTCTGGCCCGAGCGCAACGACAACTGGCGCGACGGCGGCAAGCCCGCGCAGAAGGCCTTTGCGGATGTTGCCAAGGCCATCGCAAAATTTGAAAAGGTCACGGTCGGCGCATCCGTGCGCCAGTATCAGAACGCGCGCGCCAAGCTCACCGAAAATATCCGCGTCGTGGAGCTCGAGAGCGACGACGCATGGGTGCGCGACTGCGGGCCGACTTTCCTTGTGAACGACAAGGGCGGTCTTCGCGCGGTGGACTGGGAGTTCAACGCCTGGGGCGGGCTCGTCGACGGGCTGTATTTCCCCTGGGACAAGGACGATCAGATCGCGCGCAAGATCTGCGAGATCGCGGATGTGGACAGCTACCGCACGGAGGGCTTCGTGCTCGAGGGCGGCTCTATCCACGTCGACGGAGAGGGCACGGTGCTGACGACCGAGATGTGCCTGCTCTCCGAGGGCCGCAACCCCGACAAGAGCAAAGAAGAGATCGAGCAGATGCTGCGCGAATACCTCGGGTGCGAGAAGGTGCTGTGGATCAAGGATGGCATCGACCCCGACGAGACGAACGGGCACATTGACGACGTGGCGTGCTTCGTCGCACCCGGCGAGGTCGCCTGCATCTGGACGGAGGACAAGAACCATCCGTTTTATGAGCAGGCGCAGGCGGCTTACAAATTCCTGAGCGAGGCGACGGACGCCAAGGGTCGCAAATTAAAGGTTCACAAGCTCTGTCTGACGAAAAAGCCGTGCTTACTCGAGGGCGCGGATACCATCGACGCCGTGGAGGGTACCATCCCCCGCGAGGACGGCGAGGTCAGCATCGCGTCGTATATGAACTTCCTGATCGTCAATGGCGCGGTCATCCTGCCGCAGTACGGCGACGAAAACGACGCAGTCGCCATCGAACAGGTGCAGAAAATGTTCCCCGACCGCGAGGTCGTGGGCGTGCAGACGAAGGAGGTCGCCTTCGGCGGCGGCAATATCCACTGCATCACCCAGCAGCAGCCTGCGGTGAAGAAGTAAAAAAGAGTGCCGTCCGTGCAATAAATGTACGGGCGGCGTTTTTATGGTGCTTATGCAGTCTGCTCGTGGGCGATGCGGATGAATTCCGAGAGCACGCTCCACGGATACGAGCGGCTCAAGTACCCAAAGCAGATGGGATAGGAAGCCTCTGAGCAGAGTGGGAGAATATGCAGGTGCGCGAGCTGCTCGGGCGAGAGCGCTGTGCGCAGCAGATTTTCCGGGCAGAAGCATGCGCCGACGCCCTGCTCGCAGAGCGCGAGCAGCGTTTCGACGTTTTCTGATGTTGCTTTGCTGACGGGCGAGACGCCCGAGGAGCGCAAAAGTCCGCGCCCGATGCGCCCGCCGATGTCTTCCGCGGAGCCGAGGACAAAGGGGCAGTTACACAGGGCACTTAGGTTTCCCGCGGCGATCTCGCCGCGGTGCGTGTCGGGGTCGATGCCGCACTGCGCGAGCAGCCCATCGGACAGGCACAGCACGATGTGCTCCAGATAGTAATCCTCAAGCACCACGCCGGGGAGCGGGTGGGGAAAGCCGGCGATGGCGAGGTCAATGCCGCCGCTGAGCAGCGCCTTCTGGATCGCGTCGTTCGAGCCTTCGAGCAGCGTGATCTCGACATTCGGATACTGACGCTGAAAGGCGGGGATCAGGCGCGGCATGATGGCGCGGCCGCGCGTATAGGCGATGCCGACGCGCAGCTCGCCTTTCTGATTTTCGGAGATGTCGCAGAATTCGCGCTCCATGGCCTGGCGCGTCTGGCCGATGGATTCGGCATAGCGCAGAAACGTCCGGCCTGCGTAGGTGAGCTCAAGCGGCGTGCGGCGCACAAGGAGCGTGCAGCCAAGCTCCTTTTCAAGTCCCGCAATGTGGGACGAAAGCGATTGCTGCGTGATGTGCAGCGCTTCGGCGGCGCGGGTGAAGTTTTTCTCCCGCGCGAGCACGAGAAAATAGTCAAGAGAATGGAAATTCATGGGAACGCTCCTTTCACAGCTGCTTCTTGTAGAATATATCAATTTTAACAGTTTTACAAGATGAAAATCCGCGCTTATACTAAAGACAACGAAAGGCTGAACGAACGGCAAAGCGCACGGGTTTTCTTTTTCACCGCGCCTCCATCCACACACGTTCGTTCGCTTTGCGTGGGGGAACCTGACAGCCGGAGCACCAGCAGGAGATTTTGCAATTTCTGCCTGCTGCACTCCGGCTTGCAGGGCATATCGGAAAGGATGGCGGGAGAGGAACATGAGCATTTTAGAGCTGGGGAGCTTGCAGCTGACGCTTTTTGCGATGATGCTGATCGGCGCGCTGCTCAAAAAGAAGGACATCATCGACGAAAACGGCAAAAAGTGCCTGGCCGACCTCTGTATCAATGTGGTCATCCCGTGCAACATCTTTAAATCCTGCCTCATTGAGCTGGATGCGGGTGTGCTCAAGTCCTGTGCGATGCTGTTTGTGAGCGCAGTCATCATGCAGCTTTTGTGTCTCGTTTTGAACCGGTTCCTTTTTGAACGCTATGATCCGCAGCGGAAAAAGGTGCTGCAATACTGCACCATCGTGCCGATGAGCGGCTTTCTCGGCAATCCCATCGCCGAGGGCATCTACAACGAGGTCGGCGTGCTCTACACCTCGATTTTTCTGATCCCGATGCGCATTGTGATGTGGTCGGTCGGCACGACGTACTTTGTCGCGGGCGAGACGGTGGAAAAGAAAAAGCTCATCAAAAACGTGCTGACGCACCCCTGCCTTGTCGCCATCTACTTGGGACTTCTCTGCATGGTGACGCAGGTGCAGCTGCCATCCGTGATCCTGAACACGGTGAAGTACATCGGGAACTGCAACTCCGCACTGACGATGTTTATTGTCGGCACGATCCTGACGGATGCGTCGCTCAAGAGCATCGTGAGCCGCGACACGGTAAAGTTCAGCTTGCTGCGGCTCGCGCTGCTGCCCGCGGCAGCGCTGGGCGTCGGGCTGCTGCTGCACCTTGAACCGGCGGCGCTTGGCGTGAGTGTCCTGATGACGGGCATGCCCGCGGGCGCGACGGCGGTCATCTTTGCCGCCAAATACGGCAGCGACGCGCCGTTCGCCGCGCGAAATGTCGTGTTCACAACGCTTTTATC
>OKSA01003407.1_pt1 | contig 11761 bp, 10 predicted proteins | sample 1601181 | NCBI WGS metagenome assembly OKSA01 (sample SAMEA3541538, study PRJEB24748) | human gut metagenome | biome: human gut; feature: human-associated habitat; material: faeces | place: China | collected 2012 | reverse complement strand
CGATCTTGACGTTCTTCACCAGACGACCGGTGTAACGGGGGCACAGATCAGCTTCTTCGATGATGACGTCAGCGTAGTCCATGATGACCGCCTTGCCGCTGCCCTGCACCACCGGGTCGTGGAGCTTCAGGGGCTTGCCGAAGGTGACGGCCGCTTCTCTGGCCAGACCGATGACGGACAGGCAGTCGGGACGGTTGGGGGTGATTTCAAATTCCACCACATGGTCATCCAGACCCAGCAGGGTGGGGATGTCGTCGCCGGGCTTGCAGTCCTCGTTGAGGATGAAGATGCCGTCGTCGATGCAGTGGGGAAATTCCTTGGGCTGTGCGTGGAGGTCGTTGGGGGTCAGGATGCGGTTGGTGCTCAAATCCAGAGCTACGAAATCGCCGGTGTGGATGTTCTGGCAGTCGGTGGTCACATCCAGCACGGAGTCGCCCACGTTGATGGCGCACTGATAGGTCTTATAAGCGGCAGTCTCAATGGAGTCCACCTGACCGGCCACCACCTTGCCGAAAATCTTCAGACCGGAGGTCAGTTCTTCCGGCAGGGAGGGCTTTTCGCCCTTGAGCACATGATAGTCGCCCAGGATGGCGGCGGCTTTGATGACGCCATAGGGGAAATCACGCTCGTCCAGTGCCAGCTCGGTCAGGGAGCACAGCATACCGTAGGAGGGCACGCCACGGAGCTTGCCCTTGGTGATTTTGACGCCGCCGGGCAGCAGACTCTTGTGCTTGGCTACGGGCACCAGGTCGCCCACATGGATGTTCCAAGCGCCGGTGCAGATCTGGATGGGCTCGTCCTCGCCCACGTCCATCTGGGTGACCCACATATGATCGCTGTCGGGGTGCCGTTCCATGGACAAAATTTTGCCCACCACCACATTTTTAAACTGAGCGGCGTGATCTTCATAAGTCTCCACCTTGGAACCGGAGAGGGTCATTGCCTCGGAAAACGCTTTGTCAGGGATGACGCTGACGGGTACATCTACGAATTCGGTCAGCCATTTACGGGATAGATTCATACCATTACACTCCTCTCATCAGAACTGTTCCAGGAACCGCACATCGTTCTCGAAGCACAATTTCAGGTTGTTGAAGCCATAGCGCATCATGGCCAGACGTTCCACGCCCATGCCAAAGGCCCAGCCAGAGTACACATCGGTGTCGATGCCGCAGCCTTCCAGCACCTTGGGGTGGATCATGCCGGCGCCGAGCACCTCGATCCAGCCCTCGCCCTTGCAGGTGGGGCAGCCTGCGCCGTGGCACTTGTGGCACTGAATGTCCATTTCGCAGCTCGGCTCGGTGAACGGGAAGTGATGGGGGCGGAAGCGCGTGACCGTGTGCTCGCCGTAGAGCTGGCGCACGACCTCGTTGAGCGTGCCCTTGAGGTCCGCCATCGTAATGCCCTTGTCGATGGCCATGCCCTCGATCTGGTGGAACATGGGCGAGTGCGTGGCGTCGACCTCGTCCTTGCGGTACACGCGGCCGGGGGCCAGAATGCGGATGGGCAGCTCGCGCGTCTCCATCGCGTGGATCTGCATCGGAGAGGTCTGCGTGCGCAGAAGGATTGAGCTGTCCTCGGTGAAGTAGAACGTGTCGCTCCACTCGCGGGCGGGATGGCCCTCCTCGACGTTGAGCTTCGTGAAGTTGTACTCGGCAAGTTCGACCTCGCGGTCTTCGAGAATTTCAAAGCCCATGCCGACGAAGATGTCCTTGATCTCGTCGAGCACCTGATACATCGGGTGCTTCACGCCGATCTTTTCCTGCTTGCCGGGGATGGTCACGTCCACGGCCTCGGACTTGAGCTTGAGCTCCATGGCCTTGTCGGCGAGCTCTTTCGTCTTTTCCTCGATGTTCGCTTCGAGCTTGGCGCGCACGTCGTTGGCGAGCTGCCCGATCACGGGGCGCTCTTCGGCGCTGAGCTTGCCCATCTGCTTCAAAACGGCGGTCAGCTCCCCCTTTTTGCCAAGGTAGCGGACGCGCAGTGCTTCGAGGTCCTCCGCCTTGCCGGCGTCGGAGATCGCATCGAGCGCCGCCTTGCGGATCGCTTCCAGTTGTTGTTTCATATCATTTCTCCTTTTCAGGTAAAAATTTGCAGAATTTCAAAAATCGGCGGCAGGGGCAAAAAAATAGCCTTTCCTCCCGACACTCTCGGGACGAAAGACTTTCTTCCGCGGTACCACCCTGATTCGCGCCCAAAGGCGCGCGCTCGTTGCCCGTAACGGGGGCTGACCGGCCGCGCATTTCCTCGCGGCTGCTCGGGGGCGAACCAAGCGACATCCCACAGACCGGCTCCCAGCCGCCGACCGGTCCTCTCTACGCGGAACAAACACGCTATTTTCCCTTTCACAGCATTTGTCTAAGTGGTACTTATATCACAGAAAAAAGGAACTTGCAAGGGGGAATTTGCCCCTTGCCGGCAAAAAAGCGGCAAAAGCGCAAAATATCGCGCATTTTCCTCTGCGCGCTCCCCTTTTCCTGCCCAAAACGCGGAAAAGCCGCACTTTACAACGTGCAAAAACGTGATATACTATAATAGTTGTTTACAAACCCACCGTGGCTGCTCTCGCAGCCGGATAAGGAGAACGATCATGGACGAAAGAAAGCGTCTTTACAAGTCCCGCAACAACAAGATGATCTGCGGCGTCTGCGCAGGCATCGCAGACTACTTCAACATTGACCCGTCGATCGTGCGCGTGCTCTGGGCGGTCCTCGCTCTGGCCGCCGGTACCGGCGTGCTCGCCTATATTGCCTGCGCGATCATCCTGCCCGAGGGCGACACCGAGGTCTGACCGCTTGACAATCCGCGCAAAAAAGATATACTAAATCCTGTTTGCCGCGCGAAACGGCAGAAAAAGATGTAAAACGCGAAGGGAGCTTCCTTTTATGGCGACTTATCCGATGCATGTCGCGGGTCTTGACCGCGACTTTCCCATCTGCAAGGTAACGGACGATCTTTATATCGGTGCTTTCATCATGTTCGGCGACGCGGAGCTGACCGTGCGCTGCGCGGAAGAGCTTTTGAAGCTCGCCGAGGGCATCGACTACGATTACCTCTTCACCGCCGAGGCCAAGTCCATCCCCCTCATCCACGAAATGGCGCGCCAGAGCGGCGCGAAAAAGTATTTTATCGCGCGCAAAGGCCCCAAGGTCTACATGCCTGCCCCCATTTCCGTGGAGGACAAGTCCATCACCACCGTCGCCCAGCAGAAGCTTTTCCTCGGCTCTGACGACGCGGACCTCATCCGCGGCAAGAAGATTTTGCTCGTCGACGATGTCATCTCCACGGGCGGCTCGCTTAAGGCGATGGAAGCACTCGTCGAAAAGGCGGGCGGCACCGTTACGGGCCGCATGGCCGTTCTCGCCGAGGGCGGCGCCGCTGAGCGCAAGGACATTCTGTTCCTTGAAAAGCTGCCCGTCTTCAACGCCGACGGCAGCGTGAAGTAAAAAGATTCAATCACAGAAGCGCAAAGCGCCTTTCAAAGAGCTTTCTTTGAAAGGCGCTTTCTCTGTTATTCGGTGATCTCCTCGCAGACCGTCGGCGATGTAGGCCTTGCTTCGGCCTCCGGCGCTGTTCTCAGTCCGCTCAAACCGCGGCGGCAGAGCACGCAGCCCGCCGCGCATACGGCGGCCATGACGGCAAGGAACTGCCACTTCTCCGCAAAACCGCCCAAAAGCCCCAGCGGGTCGTTCATTGCGTTGAACGCGGCGTGCGCGGCGATCGTAGGCAGGATGCTCCCCGTGCGATAGCGAATATAACCGAAAAGCAAGCCCATGAGAAACGCGTAGCCGATCTGCACCGGCGTTCCGTGGATGAATCCAAAGAGTACCGCTTGCAGTACAATTGCGATCCACACCGGCATGGCCCGTTCCAGCCGCGACTGGATGACGCCGCGGAACACGAGCTCCTCCGCAAGCGGCGCGCCGGCCACCACGGCAAGCGCCGGGATCAGCCCCGTCTCTGTGCTCAGGCGCATGGCTTTTCCATATTCCTCCATCCAGCTTTCCGGCAGCAGGGCAAGCACCAGACTGACCAGCACATAGAGGCCGACCGCGCCGAAGGCGCAGAAGCCCACCGTCCAGCCCGAGCAGTGACGAAGGCCCGCCGCCTCGGATAGCGGCTTTTTCCGCAGCAGGAACCACAGCAGCAGTACCGCGGCGATGATCAGACACGATAGCAGCGTGAGCGCCGACAGGCCGTCAAGAAGCCGCTCCGCCACCGCCTGCGCCCCCTGTGCAAGGTCCGCTCCCCTATTGATCGCCGCATCGGCAGCGATACCGATCCCATAGACAAAGGGCAGCAAAACCTGCACCGCCACGAAAAAGAGCAGATACAAAGCGGATCTCCCCAGCGCAGCCAAAACGCCCTTTGCGGAATAGGAATGCTCGGTTTTCATATCTTCCCCCTCCTTGTCCGGTCCTAAAATTGCCGCAGCCTCCATTTTGTGTGAGGACCACTTCAAGCAAGCCCGGCGCAGTGAATGCCAGCGTGTTTTATTCGTCTTTTAGTTGAAAATATTCATTTATCTCTATACCGTTTGTTTAATTATACTGTATTATCAGATGCTTGTAAACAGCACTTTGTGAAAAGCAATCTTTCGGCAACGGCCTGTATTTGTCCGGTCCATCATACAGTTTATGATACAGTGAACTTCTGCGTTCTTCTCACTTTTCGTCAGTTTTACTAAAAATATTTTAGCTTTTTCTGCTGGACAAGTGCAAAAGAACGTAGTATCCTATAAAAAATAAACGAGGAAGATGGATGATTCATCCGATAAACTGGTCAAACACAACAAAATGAGGAGGAAAACGCATGGCATACCGGGAAAGCTACGCAGGAAAGATCAACCGCAAGCTGAACAAGAAGCTCCACGTCGTCGAGGTGGCCTCGGGACGGCAGAAGGCCGACCTCGTGCTCAAGAACGCGACGTATGTGAACGTCTTCTGCAATGAGCTGAGCCGTGGCGACATCGCCGTGGCCGAAGGGCTGATCGCAGGCATGGGCGAGCACTACGAGGGCGAAGTGGAGATCGATATGGGCGGCAAGCTCGTGCTGCCCGGCTTTGTCGACGCGCACATCCACTTAGAGAGCGCACTCGTCTCTCCCAAGGAATTTGCCAACGCCGTCGTTCCGCACGGCACCACGACCGTCATCACCGACCCGCACGAGATCGCCAATGTCATGGGTACCGACGGCATCGAATATATGCTGCAGGCGACGGAAGATCTGCCCGTTGACGTGCGCTTCATGCTCCCCTCCTGTGTGCCCGCAACGCCGCTCGACGAATCCGGCGCGGTGCTCGATTACCGCGCGATCGACTCGTTCTACGAGCACAACCGCGTCGAGGGTCTGGCCGAAATGATGAACTATGTCGGCGTCGCGAACGCCGACGAGCAGGTGCTCGAAAAGATCGTCGCCGCGCAGGCGCACCACAAAAAAATCGACGGCCACGCCCCCGGCCTTTCGGGCAACGACCTGAACGCCTACATCGCAGCCGGCGTCTATTCCGACCACGAGTGCAGCACCGTGGAGGATGCCATCGCCAAGCTCGAGCGCGGACAGTACATCATGATCCGCGAGGGCACGGCCGCGCGCAACCTCGACGCGCTGCTCCCGCTGCTCACACCGCAGTATTACACCTACTGCATGTTCTGCACGGACGACAAGCACCCGAACGATCTTCTCGAAAAGGGCCACATCGACTACATCGTGCGCCGTGCCATCAAGTCGGGCGTCGACCCGATCATCGCCGTCAAATGCGCGAGCCACCACGCCGCGCGCTACTTCCTGCTCAACAACCGCGGCGCAATCGCACCGGGCTTTCTTGCGGACTTTGTCGTGATCGACAATTTCGACGACTTCAACATCCTTGAGGTCTACAAGAAGGGCAAGCTGATGTTCGACGGCAAGACCGTCACGCCGTTTGAAGCGCCCGAGATCGATCCGCACCTCGTCAAGCGCTCGCACGAGACGTTCCACGTTGCGCACCTTGAGGCCACGGACTTTATCGAGTCCCGCCCGCGCGCGGTGCTCGGCATGGTGCCCGGCGAGATCGTCACGACCGATGCGGGCTACGCCGAAAAGATCAGCGTTGAGGACGACATCTTGAAAATTGCCGTCATCGAGCGCCACAAGAACACGCACCACATCGGCATCGGCTACATCAAGGGCTACGGCCTCAAGTCCGGCGCGGTGGCGACATCCATCTCGCACGACAGCCACAACATCATCGTCGTCGGCGCGAACGAGGAGGACATGGCTGCGGCGGTCAACCGCGTCGTCGAGCTCGGCGGCGGCATCGTCGTGATGGACGACGGCAAGGTGCTCGGCGAGCTCCAGCTCCAGATTGCAGGCATCATGAGCGAAGCACCGCTTATCGAGGTCAACGAGGCGCTCGAAAACGCCAAGGAGCAGGCCTTCAAGCTCGGCGTCTCGCGCGGGGTCGACCCGTTTATGACGCTTTCGTTCATGGCGCTGACCGTCATTCCAACGCTGCGCCTCACGACGCGCGGCGTGTTCGACGTCATCAATCAGCGCTACGTGTGATCTTACATTGTGAAAGGCTCCGGCGCAGTGCGCCGGAGCCTTTTTTCGAAAAGTTTTGCTTGCAAATGCTCCCTGCATCGCATATAATAATTGTTGCACCTGCCGGTGTGATGGAATTGGTAGACGTAGCGGACTCAAAAGCCAGTAAGTCTGGCAGTATGAAATCTGATAAAAACCTTGATTTTTCAAGGCTTCCCAGTTACAATAAAATATGGCTTTTGTAGTGAGTTCTCTCCTTGTTCTCTCCTATGAGAATTTTGGGAGTTTCTCGATAAAATGTGCCGGTGTGATGGAATGGTAGACGTAGCGGATTCAAAATCCGCCGATGGCGACATCGTGTGGGTTCGAGTCCCACCACCGGCACCATCCCCTAAAACGCTTGATACCTCAGCATTTGAGGCATCAAGCGTTTTTCCTTTTCTCCAACAAGAAGCATCCATTTCGCTCTGTTTTTTCACAGTTCTCTCCGCAGTTCTCTCCACAATCCTCTTTCAAACGCTTGTGCTGATGCCTGGTTCAATGATAACAACATTGCTCATCTTCGATGCTGAAGTGTTTTTTGACGATGTGTCCAGATGTGCGTAGATATTTGCGGTCGTGTTATAGCTACTGTGTCCAAGCCACTCCTGTATATCCTTCATTGGCACGCCATTTTTTAGCAGCAACGAAGCGCAGGTATGTCTCAAGTCGTGAAAGCGAATATTGCGCAAGTGATTTTTCCTCAAGATGAGCTTGAAATGCTGTGTTACATAGTTCGGCTGATAGGGTGCTCCCATATCGTTTACAAAGATATACTCGCTTTCTGTATAACAATTTCCACACAGCTTCCGACAGTATTCCTGCCGTACTTTCATACGCAGCAAAAGGTCGCGGTATTGCGGAACCAACGGCATTGAGCGGCAGCTTGACTGATTTTTTGTACGATCCTTTTCGACCGTGATGGTCGTCCCATCGCACATACACTGAACAACTGTATGGTCAATCGTAATTAGATTGCTCTCAAAGTCGATTGCCCTCCACCGGAGTCCCATGATCTCACTTCTTCGCAGGCCATAAAAGGCTGCCATTAGAACAGGGAACTCACAAGGATCACCCTTCACCGCCTGAAAGAGCGTTTCTAGTTCCGACACAGAATAAAATGCTCCAACATACCTTTGGCTCTTTGGCCGCTCCACATTATCCATCGGATTCGAGGCAATTAAATCGTGTTTACGAGCATACTTCATTGCCTTATGGATATTCGCATGAAAACGCTGAACCGTAGTTCCTTTTAGGTGCAGTTCATTGAAGCAATAGCTGTAAAAATTCTCCACATCCAGCGCAGTCAGCTCTCTGAGCAGTATTCTTTGTCCACGAAAATATGGGACAATTCGCTTTTCAACATTGTTTACATATCCCGCATATGTATCTACCTCCACAGAGTTCTTGATGATACCCAACCACTTGATCATGTAGTCAGAAAAAGAAATATCTTCTCTGCTGATCACGGGAGATACTGCACAAGGTGATGCAGCATCTTTATAGGTGCATCTGGTTTCGGCTAACATTTCTTCCGCCAACTTTGCACTTTTCTTCCCAGTTGCCGGTATCCCTGTTGAAATCCATTTGGACTTGCGATTGCCATCTTCGGATTTCAAATTCAGCACCATGTAATAGTAACCTTTTTTTGTTTGCAGATGACCCGCTACCATGTTGTTCCTCCTTTTTGTAGCGGTACAACCTATCTGTCAATGGCAGATCAATTATACCATAAGCAGATGTTCTCTCCAATGTGCCTATAAACTTTATTTTGAAATCCTTGCGCCGAAATTTTGCCGTCAGCCAAGCAGATACTCGATCACGCAAATCTTTGGTATCTTAAATGACTTACCAATTTTCAGATGGTGAATCTCACCATTCCCCAACAATTTGTAAGCTGTTTTCATGCTGATTCCGCCCAACATGATGCACATCTGCCTAACGGATACCACATCAGGATATTCTGCAAACAGCTTTCCTTGATACGTAAGAGCCATGACACAACTCCTCTCTCAAATAATATTGATTGACAGGCAAACGACAAAGGAGATGCCCCCGTTCGTCGGGGGCATCTCCTTTTTATCAGCCTAATCATACCATAGTGTCATATGACACTTCAAGTACATCGGCTCGGACATTTTTAGGACATTTTCAAAAATCAGACTTGAAACTGATCGGAATATGCATACATCTCCACGAGGTTTTCAATGGCAGTACGCTTGATCCGGTCGATGGTGCGGTAGGTCAAGCCAAAGCTGGCAGCAACTTCCTTCGTGGGAATTCCGTCCACAAACACCAGACGAATCACCTCAGCCTGCCGCTTATCCAATAGGCCAATAAAATATGTCAGGCGTCTCTGCTCACATTCCAAGGCAAACAGTTCCTTTGCAATTTCGTGTGCTGACTCTGCATTCATGCGTTCCGCCTGTTCTTCGTAATTGAGCGCAATGTAAAGGGTCTTATTGGAAATATGTCCCGCACTATGCCCAAGACTATCGTCATGTCTGAAATTCATGGCTTCAATCTGTTCTGCACGGCTGACTGTGGTCGGGTGCTCCAAATTATACCGAAGCACCGCAATCTTGCGTTCACGCTCGTTATAGCTCTCCAACAGCTTCAAAACGTACTTACTCATAGCGCTTTCCTTTCTGTTATAGATTTTTGATTGCCATGAGCGCTGCAGGCGGAGAACGGCAGCGAATCTGTCGGTTGCCTGATATGGCAAAGCAAAAGGCACTTTCACGGATATCATAACCCGCGAAAGTGCCTTGAGAAAATATGGAGTTATCCCAACTACGGAAGCGCAATGATCCATGGTTGAAATCAGAATCGTACAGAAGCCGACGCACACTCTCCCTGTGCGGCATCCCGTACTGAACGGCTGTCAAGAATATCTCTGCTGGCTTGTCCTCCGGAAAATATGCGTTTAATATCCTGCCAATATGCTGCAAAAACTCACATAGAAGTGCCGTAGCATACGTCTTGCGGTAGAACTTCATCCGCCGTTTATGGAGAAGATACTGCAATCCGTATGCTACGAAGGCATCATACAAAGTCTCCTTCCGTTAATGAAGTATAGAACACCTTTGTATGCTGAATTAACGCATTCATACTTGTCATACTGCATTATAAGATTATGTCGAGGTGAGTTATAATGCAGGAAGCGAAGATTAACTTAGGCAGGGTCGTTCGCATAGCCCGTAAGCGCAAGCGGATCACGCAGGACTACCTTGCAGAAAAGGTCGGGGTTCAGCCACGAACGATTCTGGAAATAGAGAATGGCAGGGGAAACCCCCGTTTTGAAAATCTGTTTGTGATGGTTCGCCTGCTGGACATCGCCCCTAATGATATTTTTAATTACGATTGCGGTCTGGCGCAGGATACCGAACAGCTTTTTCAGGAGTTGTCCAGTTTTAGTGAAGAGGAACAGCGCATGGCTGCAGCTGCCGCCAGAGCAGTGCTGCAGCAGATCCGCTATGAGAAGGAACACTGCAAAGAAGAGGTTTCAAACAAAACGAACGGCTGAGAGAAGGTAAACGCCTCTCCCAGCCGTTTTGCATGATGGCTCATAGCAGCGTCTAGCTTTACTTGATCATTTCGGACTGCTTCACTTACACATCAAAATGCGATATATAAAACTCTTTTGTGTCTCCTACTATACTTATTACGATGAAGTCCTCCTATTTTGGACGCTTCCAGAAAAGTTATCGCCTTTTCTTTTATTTTCAAGCGGCTCCCCAGTACAGACCAGTCATAGGCTTCAAACCGATCCAATAGGGGGGAAACTTGCTCTTCGAAAATCCGTTACAGCATTTTTACAATACTCGCGCAGGATATGGCAATCATATCAGTAGCCTTCATTGACAACTTTCCAATGGCCATTGACGAACTCTAAAAAGATCGTTCGATCGGGCTCCTGCGCGATGCCGCCTTTGCTCACGCAGACGGAAAAAGAAATTTCATTTTCTGTCTGGCTCTTCAATTCCAAAGAAACAACTTCAAAGACTGTATTCTCATAATAGGCTCTGGCTGCTTCATCTGCTATTTTCAACTCATCATTGGGTGCTGCTTCTGTAATAGAAATTAAATTGCCAATCGGGGGAGTCGATTCTTGAAAAATGTCCGAGCAGACTATTTGTACACGCGTACCAGTTTTTAATTCCCAATCTTTTTGTTCTTCTGTCAATTCAAACAGCACTTTATCATAGCTTAGTCCTGAATTTTCCTCGACATCAACAAGAATAATGGGCACTAAACTTTCAATCACATTGTCAATGATTGTTCCTGTGAAAGTAATACTATTTGGAATGACAATTTGCTCTGGTTCATTCGGATCTGCTTCTTTGTAATTATCCTCTATAACAGGTGCGGCACCGATTGCTTCGCTATCGGGACGATTTATAAAAGTATCTTCTTCGCTGATTTGGTAATCATCAAAGGACGCAAAAAATGTACCATCATCTAACAGGGAAATTGTGATTGCTTTTACTGCGGTTTCCCCATTTTCAAAGACAATTTCCATTACGATAATATCATTTCGCATTTCCACTGGTAAGGTTGCAATCGTACTGTTTTCGTTGTCGGTCAGTTCTCGAATAATACTATTAGGTATCCAGTCAATTACCAGATAATAATATTCGCTTTCGTCCTCGCCATAGGAAACGGTAAAATTCTGGGCGTTCCCATATTCGTCCCTCTTTTCCGTCCAGTCAACAAAATTGATTAGCTCATTTTTACAAGAGAAACGAACTGTAGCTATGTCTTTGCCGGAAAGATAGAACATCAGCGGGTGTCCTTTCATCTCGCCACTTTCGCTGATCGTACCGCTATTCATTACCGCGCCGGCTGCGGTAATTTCTTCATTTGTGCCATAAGCATAAGCCGATACAATCATACCGCCGGAAAAAGGGGCAAGTATGCCGCCTACGGCAATCACGATTGCGAGACAAGCCGCAACCGTGCCCAATTTAATCCAAAAGGGCTTTTTATTCTTCTTTTTCTTATAATGGATAGCTTCATCAACATACTTGCTGTCAAGCTCGCTCATGGATTCAGAAAATTTCTTTGAGTTCATACGAATACCTCTCTTTCGATTAAATAGTCTTTCATTTTCTGACGGATACGGGTCAGCCGGACAGAGACATTTTTCTCCGAAAGCCCTACAAACTCGGCTATGTCTTTACAGCTATCGGAAAAC
>OKSA01003405.1_pt1 | contig 11764 bp, 9 predicted proteins | sample 1601181 | NCBI WGS metagenome assembly OKSA01 (sample SAMEA3541538, study PRJEB24748) | human gut metagenome | biome: human gut; feature: human-associated habitat; material: faeces | place: China | collected 2012 | reverse complement strand
CATTAGACGCATTTGAAAAAAAATCACAAAAAGTTTTAGATAGTGATACACAATATTTTTTAATCACTAAAAATCCAATTGATATGAAAGAAATACTAGTTGATCAAGGTTTTGTGCCTGGCGATATCAAAGAAATTATTGTTGGTCCAGCCAATGACCGTCCAGGAGCTATTAAATTAGGAAACAACCAATCCATCACACAAGAGGAAGCGGAAGCACTTGAAGCGATTCAAAAAGCTGGCTATAAAGTGAAATTCCAACTCTTGCCAGATGTGTCTATTGGCTACTGGGACGATTTCAAATCTAAATTTGGTTTTTAACAAAATATAATAAGCATTAAGGAGGCTTTATTATGACAATTTCGTGGTTTCAAGCCGCTTTATTAGGGTTATTTGCCTGTCTATCATCCATGCCTGGCCTAGGTGGTACATCCATTGGTAACTATACTCTTGGACGCCCACTTGTAGGTGGTCTCGTTTCAGGACTGATCCTAGGAGATGTGAAATTAGGTATCATCTGTGGGGTTGCGATGCAACTTGTTTACATCGCTTTGGTAACACCTGGCGGTACTGTTTCAGCTGACGTTCGTGCGGTTTCTTATATTGGGATTCCTCTGGCAATGGTTGCTATTCAATCACAAGGACTGTCACTTGACTCTGCAGATGCTGCTAACTTGGCTAAATCAATGGGAACACTCGTTGGTACAGTCGGTACAGTTCTTTTCTATGGTACAGCTACTATGAATCTACTTTGGCAACATATTGGCTGGAAAGCTGTTGAAAAAGGTGAATTTAAACGCTTATATGTGGTAGACTGGGGCTTCCCATGGATTTCCCATTTAGTATTCTCATTCTTGCCAACGCTTATTATGTGTAAATTAGGTGCCGATGCTGTTACTGCTTTAAAAACAGCTCTTCCATTGGATGGTATTCCAATGAAAACCCTCTTTACGGTCGGCTCTCTCCTTCCATGTGTCGGAATTGCCATCCTCTTAAAACAAATCGTTGAAAAAGCTGTTGATTTCATTCCATTCTTTGTTGGATTTACTTTAGCAGCCGGTGTTGGATTAAACTTAGTATCCGTTACAGTTGTAGCAGGAATGTTCGCAATTATCCATTACAACATCAAGATGGTTGGAATTCGTGCAAAAGAAGCAGCTCTTGCCAGCGGCGGGTCTTTTGATGATGACGATGACGAGGAGGAAATATAATTATGGCAGAGAAAAAGCTTTCTAAAAAAGCCTTAAATAAATCATTTCGGAACTGGTATTATGGACATTTAACCTGTTTCTCTCAGGAGCATATGCAGACATTTGGTTACTTATGTGCAATGCTTCCACTGGTAGAAGAATTATATGAAACAAAAGAAGAACAGAAGAAAGCAATGGATACATATACTGCTTTCTTTAATACAGAGCCACAGGTTGGTTCCGTAATCGTAGGTATCACAGCAGGTCTTGAAGAAGCAAGAGCAAACGGAAATGAAGACGTAGACAGCGAGACAATCAATGGTCTTCGTGCAGGTTTGATGGGACCAATCGCGGGTATCGGAGATTCCTTATTAGTTGGTACTCTGATTCCAATTTTATTAGGTATTGCATTAGGGTTATCTTCTGGTGGTTCTATCGTAGGTCCTATTTTCTATATCGTAGCATGGAACTTAATCGTAACTTTAGGAATGCGCTTCCTTTACTTCAAAGGATATGAACTTGGTGGAAAAGCAGTAGACGTACTGGTCGGTGAACAAGCCACGGCGATACGTGAAGCCGTTGTTACACTCGGTACAATGGTAGTTGGTTCTGTTGCAGCAACATGGGTATCAGTAACAACCTCTTTCCATTTAGTAAATGATGCAGGTGAAGAATTCCTGAATCTTCAGAAACAGTTAGATTCTGTATATCCAGGATGTCTTACAGCCGCAGTAGTTATCTTTTGCTGGTGGCTTATGGCTAAGAAAAAAGTTTCCCCTGTTATTACAATGTTAATCTTAGTTGCAGTAGCATTTGTTGGTGTATTAGTTGGATTCTTTAATCCAGGATTACAGTATTAAAAAAGGAGTATAAAAAATGGCAGCACAGACAAAAAAGCAGCAGTTAAAAGAAATCGAATACCAGACCCGTATGTTGAATAACCTGAAAAAATGGATTCGTAATCTGATTATTCTTTCTTCCTGTGGTATGGGAATCGCATACTGGGCAATAAAAATTCAGGAAGGATTGATGTTCAATATTATAGGTGGTGTCAGTATCGTTCTTGTAACTGCCTGCGTGATTGGCTGTGTAGTCATTGGACTAGCCTTAAAGCGGGGACAGGAAAACGTGAATAAAATCGTACAGATTGTACAAAGTTAAATATTAACTTATTAGCGTAAAGCATTTTTTAAGACATTTCATAATTATAATAAAATACTTACCTTCTCCAAGTTAGAAATTGTAGTTGCTACCTATTCAATTTTTATACATTTTCTAATATGAAAAACCAGATATTTCCATGATATTAGCGTATGGAAATGTCTGGTTTTTTAATTTAGATGAAGTTAGTTTTCTCTATCCTACAAATCCGTTGAAAAACATGCATGATGCGATTAAACCGGATTTAACTATGTTTTTACACTATGAGACATTAGAAGAAGATGGGAAAAAAGTAGTAGCTGTTTCTATTCAAAGAGGAACAGAAAGACCGTATTATATTGCAAAGAAAGGCTTACGACCGGAAGGGGTTTATGTTCGTCAGGGGTATTCTTCTGTTCCGGCAACAGATTCGGCAATTCGTCAGATGATAAAAGAAACAGATGGAGACCATTTTGAAGAAATGCGTAGCTTAAATCAGGAGTTAACATTCGAGGCTGCCCAAAAAGAATTTGAATTGAGAGATATAGAATTTGGTTCACAGCAAATGCAGACATTAAAGATGATAGATAAGGAGGGTATTTATAGCAATTTAGGATTACTTTTATCAGACCAATGTGTTCATACAATTAAAGTTGCCGTTTTTCAGAGAAAAGACCAGGAAGTATTTAAAGACAGAATAGAATTTGTATCAGTGGGAGGATTAGTGCCTGGAATGGAACTGGAAGATATTATGGTAGGACTTTCTGTATGTAGAAATCAGAATCTGGCAAATGTATTTTACCGTTTAAAATTAATTGAGGCATATGGAACAGGAATGCGAAAAATTATAAGAGCATATAAAAATCAAGAAGCACAGCCTGTTATTGAAAGTACAAAAAAAGCTTTTAAAATTATACTTCCGAATATCAATATGGAATCGGAAGAAAAAAAGATTTTATCTGAACAGATTACTCTAAATAAACAGCTAGAAGAAAAAACAGAAAAATTACAGAACAGGGAAAGTGAAATATTAGAATATATCAAAATGAATGGCGATATAACAAGGGCAGATGCGGAGGAATTATTGGGAATCAGCGCATCTACTACCCTAAGGATTCTTAAGAAAATGGTAGAAGACGGTATTTTATTAAAACAAGGTAAAGCGAGAAATGCAAAATATATTTTAAATTCATGAGCTGACAGTAGCTGGATTTAGTTGAATTAGAATAGTGATTGTGGGGATTTCGAGGTTTCGTCCGTTTTGTTTCAATTAGAATTTACCACAATTTTACCAGAATTCCACCTTTCCTTGATAGCAGACCTCACAAAACCTTGCTATTTTATATAACGTAGATTTTAAATTTTAGCAAGGAACAGAGCTAAAGAAAAGAGGTTATTATGAGAAAATTCATGTGGAAAAAAGCTGCGGCTGCAGCAATGACTGCAACGATTTTAGCAACGAGCGCAACGGTTCTCCAAGCTGCTGCACCACCAGACGGATATACGAATGCACAGGATACCGTAGAGGCTTACGGTGGAGCCTACAGCAATTGGATGACAAAATGGAACAGTACAATCAGTAAAGATAGAGAGCAGATTTCTCTTTCTCCAGGAAGTGATAACAGTTCTGTAAATTTCGCATGGTATACAAAGAAAGCTTCTGGAATTCAGAAGTTAAAGATCGCAGAGAATAAGAGACTTACGAATGCAAAAGTATATGAAGCAAAGCAGACAGAGGCAGTGACAGACAAAGATGATACAACATATGTATCAAATAAAGTAACTGCTACAGATTTAAAGGCAGACACAACCTATTATTACAGTTATCAGAAAGATGGACAGTGGACAGCACCAGAAAAATATACAACAGATAATGGCAGTAAGTTCAGTTTTATTTTTGTAGGTGACCCTCAGATTGGTTCCTCAAATGAATTAAAAGGAGCAGCTACAGAAGAGTTTTATAATGCACAGTCTGCTGCAGTGGCAAATGATGCATTTAACTGGAATACTACATTGAATCAGGCAATGGAAAAGACAGGTAATAAAGCAAGTTTTGTTTTGTCTTCCGGTGACCAGATTCAGAGTACAAAGAAAAAGTCTCCGAATAAGGCAGCGTGGGGAAGTGAAATCGAATACAGTGGATATTTAAGCCCGGATGTATTAAAGAATCTTCCGGTAGCAACTACTGTAGGTAATCATGATGCAGACAATGCAAACTACACCTATCATTTTAATACAGCAAATGCTAGTGAACTTGGTTCAAATGGAAAGGTCGGCGGTGACTATTGGTTTAAACATGATAATGCTTTATTTATTATGTTAAATACACAGGACACTAATGTAGAAGAGCATAAGCAGTTTATTGAGCAGACGGTAGCAGCAAATAAAGACTGCAAGTGGAGAATCGTTACACTCCATCAGGATATTTATGGTTCTGCGGAACATTCTAATGAGCCGGAAATCACAAACTTAAGATATCAGCTTGCCCCGATTTTTGAAAACAGTAAAGTAGATGTTGTTCTTACCGGACATGATCATGCATATTCCCGCACACAGATTTTAAAAGGCGGACATAAAACAACGGAATATACAGATGATGACTTTGATCCAATGTTAGATAAAGATATGGATGCAGGAGAGAATCCAGATACGGTATATACAGCAAAAGGAAATATCAAAGCAGATACAACAGATCCATCCGAAAAAGCATATCTTAATTACTTAAATCAGGTGATGGATAAAGATGCGATTCAGCAGGTAACAAAGAAGGGTACAACCGTATTTAATCCAACCGGTATTCTGTACATGACAGCAGGTTCTTCCTCAGGAAGTAAATACTATGACCTTGTTCCAAGACAGCAGAGCTACATCGCAAACCGCTGGCAGCAGGATGTTCCTACTTATTCGGTTATTGATATTACAGATACAACATTTACGATCAATACATATCGTACAGATACAGAAGAAAAGATTGACGAGACATTCAGTATTGCAAAAGTAAATGAGTCTGAAAATAAAAAACAGCCAGCTACAGAAAAGAAAGATACAACAAAACCAATTGAAACAGCAATTGCACCAAAGAAAGCAGTGCTTAAGAAAGTAAAAGCAACTGGTAAAAAGAAAGTAAAAATAATCGTTAAAAAGACTTCTGAAAAGATAAATGGATATGAGGTAATTTTATCTACTAAGAAGAACTTTAAGAAAGCGAAGAAGGTAACAACAAAGAAAAATATTGTTACAGTGAGAAAGTTAAAAGCTGGTAAAAAATATTTCGTAAAAGTACGTGCCTTCAAGAAGGTGGGTAATAAAAAGATTTACGGAAAATATAGTACAGTGAAAAAAGTTATTGTAAAGAAGTAGCTGAAAAGAAGTAACATCAAAAAGCAACAGTGAAAAAGTAACAGTAAAGAAATAACAGGAGATCTTATGTCAGAAGAATTAAAGAAAACTGACATAAAAAAGATTGCAGGAAGGGGATGTCTGGTGGTAGCGGGCATCCTGTTTCTGCTCTTTTTATGTCGATATAATCAGATAAAAAAAGAATCTTTATATGATACAGAAGGAAGAACATTTGCTAAGGCAGAGGTAACGGATATTTTGCAGGATAATGAGACGAAAGACGGGATTTATATTGGCAGGCAGCTTGTAAAATTAAAAGTTACTTCGGGAAAATGGAAGGGAAAAACGATGGAAGCAGACAGTTCTTCTGCCTATCTGTATGGGGCACATTGTAAAAAAGGAAGCAGGGTAATTGCACTGATCAGTGAGGCAAATGGTTCTTTTTCAGCTTCTGTCTACAGTGTGGACAGAGAAATGCAGGTATATCTGATTATTGCTATTTTTCTACTGACATTAATTATTATCGGAGGAAAGCAGGGACTTGCTTCCGTAATTGGACTTGCATTTACAGCGATATGTATTTTATTTTTATTTTTACCGATGATATATAAAGGACATTCTCCGATTCTGGCAGCGGTACTTGTTGTTATCCTAACGACAATTGTAACGATGTATCTTGTAGGCGGGGCTTCAGGAAAGACAGCAGTAGCCATTGCCGGAACTGTTTTAGGGGTGCTGATCTCTGCAATGTTTGCTTTGATATTTTGTAAAATGACAGATATAAGCGGGTATAATGTATCAGCGATCGAAAGCTTGATCTATGTAAGAGATCAGACAGGAATAGAAGTAGGACAGCTTTTATTTGCAGGTATTCTTATTGCTTCTTTAGGTGCTGTCATGGATGTAGCAATGTCAATCTCATCAACGATAGAAGAAATATCTTATCAAAATCCTGAACTGGGGATAAAAGGCTTATTTTTTTCTGGAATGCGTGTCGGAAAAGATATGATGGGAACGATGTCAAATACATTAATTCTTGCCTTTGCAGGCGGTTCGATTAATACACTGGTATTTATCTATGCTTATAATTATGAATATTTGCAGATGATCAATATGTTCGATATCGGAATCGAAATCATTCAGGGAGTTGCTTCAAGTATGGGAGTCATTCTTACTGTACCGATCTGCTCATTTTTGTCAGCATGTATACAAGGAAAACAAAAGAAAACCTTGACAAAAGAAAAATAGTAATATATTATGAACCCTAGTAAGGAAATGGAAATTGAGGAGCAATATTATGATGATGATGTGTGTCATGCCAATGAATTACATAACTTGTAGCTGCGAAGATTCACAGATGGATATGTCTTCTGTGAGGGAGACTGGCTTGCCTGCACATAATGATCAGAATGCGTGTTTATAGATTTTCAGAAGATTTGTTTGAAAAGAGCTTGAGAAGGATGGATTACCAGAGCTTTTATTTCGGCAGAGATTATAATTTTCATGACACCAGGGATGAGTTTCAAGCAGGTAGTGATACCTGCTTTTTTCTTTCATACCAAAAAGAAACTTAATGGTAGGTAAATACCGACCACAGGCTGAAACAATTTTCATAAAAACCAGGGAGGAAGAATAATGGCAGAGATTGTAATAGAGAATCTCTATAAGTCTTTTGATACAAAAGATGGAACAGTAGAGGCTCTTAAAAATGTTAATTTAAGCATCGAGTCCGGAGATATTTACGGTATTATCGGTATGTCCGGTGCTGGAAAGAGTACATTAGTACGATGTATTAACTTTCTTGAAGTTCCGACAAAGGGACGGGTTCTTATTAATGGAAAGTCTTTAGGAGATTATACTTCAAGAGAACTTAGAAAGCAGAGAGAAGACATCGGAATGATTTTTCAGCATTTCAACTTACTGATGCAGAAAAATGTTTTGGAAAATGTTTGTTTTCCGTTGTATATTCAGGGAAAGTCCAAGAAAGATGCCAAAAAGCGTGCAAAGGAGCTTTTAGATATCGTTGGACTTGGAGATAGAACCGGAGCATTTCCGGCACAGTTGTCCGGTGGACAAAAGCAGAGAGTTGCGATTGCGAGAGCATTGGCATCTGATCCAAAGATTCTTCTTTGTGATGAGGCAACCAGCGCACTTGATCCACAGACAACATCTTCTATTTTAGCATTATTAAAGGATATCAATGAACGTTTTAATATCACGATCGTAATTATTACACATCAGATGTCTGTTGTTCGTGAAATATGTTCTCATGTAGCGATTGTAAAAGGCGGCGAAGTAGCAGAACAGGGAACGGTAGAAGAGATTTTTACACATCCTAAGACAGCAGTTGCAAGAGAGCTCCTTAAGAATGATGTCGGTGACGGAGAAGAAAAGAACAGAAAGACAACAAGTGGTAAGGAACTGATCCAGAGTGGAGAAAAGATTCGAATTGTCTTTTCTGAGAATTCTGCATTTGAGCCAGTCATTGCCAATCTGATTCTTAACTTTAACGAGCCAGTAAATATTTTAAAGGCAGATACAAAGAATGTCCGCGGTGTGGCAAAAGGAGAAATGATTCTTGAATTTGCGCCGGACTGTACAAAAAATAAAGAAATGAAACAGTATCTTTTAGACAGAGGCTTAGATTTAGAGGAGGTGAATGAGAATGTGGACTAAAGAAATAACAGATATGATCGTCAGTGGTGTATGGGCAACACTTTATATGACACTTGCTTCTACAATCTTAGGATATGTCTTTGGACTTCCGATGGGTGTCCTTTTAGCAATCACAGACAAAGAAGGATTAACACCAAATGCAATCGTATATAAAATATTAGATGTCATCGCAAATATCGTTCGAAGTATCCCGTTCCTGATCCTTCTTATTCTGCTTATTCCATTTACAAAGCTGATCGTTGGACAAAGTTATGGTTCTACAGCAACCGTTGTACCACTTGTGATCGCAGCAATTCCATTTATTGCCCGAATGGTAGAATCTTCTATTAAAGAAGTAGATCCGGGTGTTATTGAGGCAGCTCGTTCTATGGGAGCAAGCAATATGCAGATCGTTATGAAGGTTCTCTTAGTAGAAGCCAGAACATCTTTACTTACCGGAGCAACAATCGCAATCGGAACAATTCTTGGTTATTCTGCAATGGCAGGTTGTGTCGGCGGTGGTGGACTCGGTGATATCGCCATCCGTTACGGATATTATCGTTATCAGACAAGTATTATGATCGTTACGGTTGTACTGCTTGTTGTACTTGTACAGATTTTCCAGAGTATTGGTATGTTCCTTGCAGCCAAACTTGATAAGAGAAAATAAAACTCAGATCAATTATAGTTATCAACTATTTGGAGTCAGAAAATTCAAGTCGAGCAACCACGAGACTTGGCGCGTGATTCTGGTCAGCGTAAGCTGACATATTCTTTACAGAATCACTGCGCATCCTCGCGGAGCGTTTATCTCAGTCGGAGATTGGACTCCCACTGAGACAAATTTGCTGTCACTCACCACCTGAAAGAGGTGGGAGTCTTCTCGACTGAGATAAAAGACTCTCTGAATAGTTAGAATAAATAAAAAATGCACTCGGGAGTCTTCTTACAAAATGATGCACAAAAGACTCCGAGAGCACATAAAAAGAAAGAGAGGAAACAGACATGAAGAAATTTGGAGCATTTTTATTAGCAGGCGTACTCGCAATTGGAACATTAACCGGATGCGGAAGTACAGATAAGAAGGCAGAAGGTTCTACAGGAAGTACAGATAGCAAAGTGATTAAGGTTGCAGCTTCTGCAACTCCACACGCAGAAATCTTAGAAGAAGCAAAACCACTTCTCGAAAAAGAAGGATATGACTTAGAGGTAACTGTATTTGATGATTATGTACAGCCAAACGAAGTTGTAGACAGTGGAGATTTTGATGCAAACTACTTCCAGCATGCGCCTTACATGGAACAGTTCAATAAAGAAAAAGGAACAAAATTAGTAGATGCAGGCGATATTCACTACGAGCCATTCGGAATCTATCCAGGAACAAAGAAAAGCCTTGATGAAATCGCAGCTGGAGATGAAATCGCTGTACCAAACGATACAACAAACGAGGCAAGAGCATTACTTCTTCTTCAGGATAATGGTATTATCAAGTTAAAAGACGGTGCAGGACTCACAGCAACTGTAAATGACATCGCAGAAAATCCACACAATATTAAGATTGTTGAGTTAGAAGCTGCACAGGTAGCACGTGTAACAGGCGAGACAGCTTTCGTTGTATTAAACGGAAACTATGCGCTTCAGGCAAATTTCAGTGTTGAAAAGGATGCATTGGCTAAAGAAGCACAAGTTACTAAGGCAACTGCAACAAAAGGAAGTGATACGAAAAAAATCTCTGCTTGGTTGATAGCAGACGCTGATAACTTTAAAAAAGTTGTTGGAGTAGATTTAGGCTTTATCATTTGGGATGCTGGTGACATTGCTACTGCAAATGAAATTAGTAAAGAAAATATTGGAAAATTAATAGATGTAGAGCAAGATTCCAGTGTAAAGACTCCATTGGAAAAGTGGAAATCTGCTTCTTCTGCTGTATTTAGCGATAATTTCAATTCAGGTAATAATCCAAGAAGATTGCCAGTATCTAAGGACGAAGTAATAGCTGCGGCTGGTGGTAACCATGTAGACGCTTTGAAGAATGGTAATTATGGTTCTCTTGGTAAGATGATTTGGGCAACAGCAGAAACGGCTAGTCTACAGGCTATAATTGATCAGGTAGAAACTTACAAAGCTTTGAAAGAAGCATTTACTGCTCAAAAAGCTGTAGAGCAGGCTGCTCAAGATAAAGCAAATGCTGCTTTGGCGGATGCTGTAGATAAAGCTAAGAAAGCTAACGACGAAGCCCAGGCTGCTTATGATAAAGTCTTTAAAGAAGTAAATGATAATATTGAAACAGTACAAAAAGAATACGGCAATAATGAAATTATCAAAGGTAAGATTGAAACGGAAATCACTGTTTATTTGAATAATAACTTTACTAATGGTGATTTAGGTTCCTTGGAAGCTATCAAAAACTTGGTTAAGGAAGAATACATGATTGCTCTGGCAAATGTCACTGCCGCTAAGGCCGATGTTGCTAAAGCTAAGAGAAATATAGAGAAATTAGCGGCAGGTACTTATACTGATACAGATTATATTACTGAATCATTGGCAAGTATTCAGGAAAATATCAAAGTAAAACAGGCTGAATATGATGCTGCCAAGGCAGACTATGATGCTGCAAGCGCTCAATTGAAAGCACTTCTTGCTATCTTCTTGAAATAATTCCCTAACTACGTAAAAGTAACAAGATGATAAAAAAACTATGCACATTACTTTTGCTGACCTGTATGACAGCTGCGCCTTCAATGGCGCAGCATTACAGCAGCAGTGATGATGCGTCGTTTGTCCCGAAGAAAGGACAGTGGCAGGTTTCAGTCCTGCTTGGTAGCGGAAAGTTTTTTAATGAAAACACTTCTTATCTGCTTCCCAAGTTCTCCAATGATGGAGGAGTAGTCGGACTTCCAAATGGAGGGACGGATAACTCCGGCGATCTGAACCGCTATCTGAACATCGGGAGTCTGAATAATAATAGTCTGGTCAATATAGCCGGAATTGAAGGTAAGTATTTTGTGTCTGACAATTGGGATGTAAATTTCCAGTTCAGCATGAACGTCAGCCTCACTCCTAAGAAAGACTATGTAGAAGGAGACAACAGTGTACCTGACATGATTATCCCTGCGCAAAGTTATATCAATGCACAGATGACTAACAACTGGTATGTATCTGTCGGTTCCAACTACTATTTCAAGACTCGCAACGAACGTATTCATCCGTATCTTGGAGGCGCACTCGGCTTCCAGATGGCACGCATTGAAACGACCGAACCATACACCGGAGACACCTACAAGGATAGTGACGACTCGGAAGAACTTCCGTCACAGGTCTATGTTTCCGGAAGTAAAGCCGGTCAGATGTACGGTTTCAAAGTAGCTGCCGTAGCAGGTATTGAGTATAGCATTGCCAAAGGTTTTGTTTTCGGTTTCGAAATGCACCCTCTGGCTTACC